>JGI24709J26583_10002285_pt1 | contig 15918 bp, 18 predicted proteins | sample BioPla2DNA1_FD_26583 | JGI IMG/M metagenome (IMG submission 26583) | reverse complement strand
CGCTTGATCCTTCCGCCTTGCTCCAGGAATAGCGAAGCTGCTTAAAAACTTTTCGAGGAACTTTGTCCTTGTGGACAGCGGTTTCGAGTTTATTATATATGTTAGTATACACACTAACATATATAATAATGATTAAAAATAACGCAAACCTAGACTGTTCTAGATTGCGTTATTTCATTTCTTCTTGACCTTTTATACGGATTTTTTACAAAGAGAATCTGGCTTCAGAAATAGAGCTGTTATAGTTTTTTATATTTCATAAAAAAGGAGTAGGGTACAGCCCATTCTGGAGAGCCATCATTCAAACGATATTTTTTATCGGTTTCATCGTAGGTATAGAATACCTTTTCCCCAATATCACCATTTGGAGCAACAAAGTTGAAAACGAGCTTTACAGCTCCGTTATCAAACAAATCTCGATAAACAAGTTCATCGATTCCGCCATAACCCTTTAAGTCATGGATTGCCATAAAATTATGATAATCCCATTCCATTTTATATTTTAATGGTGGTGTAAGTGTCCTTTTTGATATTCCGTATTCATCAATGGAAACAACATTTTTCAGTTCCTTCATAATGTTTTTACCGATGTATTTATCAAAAAGACTTTCAATTTGTGCTTCCAAATCTGCTTTTTCTTTTAAAAGTTCCATAGACCTTTCTTTATATCTTTTCTTTTTGTTCTCCTGCAAATCTTCCTGAATTATGTTATAGCGTGCCAGGAAAGATTCTCTTTCATGCTCATTCATAAAGATTGTTGCAGAAACTTTTATAGTTTGTCTTGTGCAAGTAGTCAGCGAGCTTTTCAACAGAGCTTCAAAGTCGCTTGTCTTATACCAGGCTGATTCAGTTATTTCTTCATTTTCTAGAGCCTGGCTTGCCATATAAACCCAGTTTATACCAAAGGACTTCCTGGAATTTCCTTTCTTTCCATTGTTCAAATAAATCTTATCCAACTTTGGAAGAATGTATTTTGTAACCCAAGGGCGATATGTTTTAAGTAATTCACAAATCATTCTAGTTGATAATGTATGAGTTGTTTGCAGAGCTTTTAGAGCCTGCTCGAATGTCATATCAGATTTTGTTTGTTTGCGAACTTTCTTTTTTGGCTCAGGGAATGGAGTTCCCTCATCATCAAATAAAAGTCTAGTTCCTGGTAAATCTTCCATCTTTTCACCCCCTTGTATATGTTATATTATATACTAACATATACAAGTATGCAATAATTTTTAATGGTCCAGAATGAAAAAATCCGTAGATTACTACGGTTCAAAGCTGAATTTTTCATTCTGGAGAGGTTAAATTTTTTGCGGTAACAATTTTCTTACGCTAGAGAATAGATATGTCTTTTTTTCCTAGAAGAAAATCAACAATGTTAATATGCCCTATTCCGTTTCTTGAATAATCAAATCTATCAAGAGAAAAAACATATTTTGGAGAAGAATCACTTATGGAATCAAATGCTCCAAATTCTCTTTCAATGGTTTCCTTAGCGTGTAAATAATAAGTAACTTGAATAAAGCATTTTTGTTTGCCTTTGATTGCAACAAAATCAATTTCGCTTTTATAAGTTTTTCCTGTAAAAACTTGATAACCTCGCAAGATAAGTTCATTGTAAATTATGTTTTCAAGAAAAAAAGTATCTTCAAAATTTACAAGATTTGTGTTTATCATTCTGAATCCAGAATCAACAGCATATTGTTTTTCAATATAAGAAAGAACTCTTTTTCCGACAATATTAAATCTTTTTACTCTATTTATGAGACAGGCTTTTTCCATTTTATCGAGATAGCGATAAATCATTTTCTTTTCAAAATCTTCGTCATTTTCTGACTTAAAGTAATTTTCAATATTTTTTCCAGAAAATTCCTTTCCTGCATTTGCCATTACATACGAAGCAAATCGCAAGAATTTTTCTTTATTGAATTTTGATTTTTCTGTAACAATATCTTTATCAACAATGCCATTATATGTCTGTTCAAGATAATTTTTTATATCGTTTTCTAATCCTTTCCCAATAGTGAATTGGAAAACAGATATGGTTTGGTGGACAGACGATGACGTATGGACATATGGATGGGGAGGCAAAAATCAAGCAACAAATGATTTTTGTGGGCTTGCTTCAAAAACATTTTCTATAAGAGATATTGATGTAAATGATAATAACAACCTTTTATTAAATAATTACAATAAATGGTATTTTTATAAAGATGATTATCATTTGAAATATTATTCAAATTGGTGGACAAAACAAAAAAATCCAGCAGAAGTAGGGAAAATATATACACAAGCAGAATTTGAGGCAATACCATGGTATTATTGTCCTGGTATGACTTTCGGAACAGGAGAGAAGGCAACATACCCAGAGGGTATTATGACAGAAAATGTTACCGCAACATTGAGAGCAACAACTAATACTGCTATAGTAAAACAAGAACAAAGCGGCTATTTAACAGTAACAATAAATACCCCTTCGGGTTCAAAATCAAAAACAATTTCAGTTATAACAAATATTCGAAACTGTTCTGCTCAGTAGAGTAAAAAAAGAGGGCTGTCCATGGACAGCCCTCTTTTTTTGTTTAATAATTATTTTTTTAATACGCCCAATAAGGAATTTTAGATAAATCAGTCACTTGATAAAAAGTTCCTATAAAATTACTTGTTGCTTGGCTTTATTGTCCTGGAACTCCTGCAAAAGAAAAACAAGATTTATGGGTTACCTATAATGATTTTAAGAATGGATCATTAACTCAAGGTGCATATGGAACAAATGAAAAAGTTAATATTTCTCCTCATGTAATGACACAAAATGTTACAGCTACAAAAGAAGAAATAACTAGCACAGATACTTCTTTGAAAGAATCTTATCTTATAGGTTATATGGAAATTACTGTAGAACATCTTGGCAAAAATCAAGGTGTAATAAGTATTCCTGTTTACTATAATGTAAGAGAATGTCCTAAAGAATAATAAAAAAAGAGCAGCTGATTTTATCGGCTGCTCTTTCAATAAATGTAATTTCTTATAGTGCCCAAGAAGGTAATTTCGTCAAATCTGTGATTTGGTAATAAGTACCAAGATAATTTGAAATTGCAGTGTTTTTTTCCTCATATAAAAAATTATTTTCAGAAAATTCAAAAGAGTCTATTCCACTTTTTACAGCTGTTCCGTTACAATAGAGAACATAAATATTTTCATAACGACCATTATTTAAATATGCATCTTCAAAACACCACCATTCATATCCAGTAGGTAACGTTATTTCTGGTTTATCATCTTCTGAAGGAATATCTGTTTCTCCATTGTTATTATTATCACCACTACTTGGGTTATTCTCATTTCCATCTTCATTTTCTAAATCATCATTTGAATTATCATCAGATTGTTCAGCCCAAACTGGAGCATCGGCAAGAACAAATGTGATACGACCATCTGAATAATCGGCTAGATTTCTACATATAGACCAAGAAAATTGTTGTTGAAGCATTGCTAATTCAGTCCCAGAATATTCCTCGATTCTACTACCTGCTCTTAAGATATTTCCAGTTGTATTTATGTAAAAAATGGTTGTTTGTTGTGTATAATAACCGTCTGTATTTCTTATTTCTGTTGTATAGGCATACCAACCTTCCGTATTTGTTGTTTGATTTTTTTCATCTTCACCAGAATTTGCAGGATTATCACATCCGATAAGACAACATAATGCCAAAAGCATAACCAAAACACGAAAAATGTTCTTTTTCATAATACTTCCTTCGGTTCACTAGAACCATTAAATAAAAATAATAAATTGATTTTGTTTCTGTTGCCTTACTGGCTTGTCAACGACAAACGATATCCACAGAAAATTTGGCAGGCTGGATTTCATCAAGAAAAATATAATATTTTTGTTCGTCTTTAATGTTTTTCAAAATGTAAGTATTGAGTTTTTTGTAAGTTTTTATGTTTTCAAAAGACAAATCTTCAAAATTAATTTCGATTATGTGGTCCTTATTAATTCCTTTTGCAATAAATTCATCTCTGATTTGAGATAGCAAAATTGATTTCCCAGAACGACGAACACCTGTTAAAACTTTTATAAGGTCAATTTCATAATAAGGTCGAATTTTATTTAAATAGTATTCTCTTAATATTTCCATATTAAAAAATATACCACAATTTTAAAAAAAATTGAAGATTGTGGCGTATTTTTTTTATTTTTATAAAAATAATATTAAAAAAAATTAATTTATTTTCTTGCTTTTTTATTCCTCTTGTTGATAATCTTATATTATCAACAATATAAACTTTATTTTTAAAGGATATAAATAAATGAAATTTTATGCTTATTTGCAAGATAAATATGGAATGACAAGAGAAGTTTTTAATCAAAAACCAGAATGGGCAAAAGAAGAACTTCATAAAGAACATCAAAATTTTTGTAGACAACAACAGATTATAGAATCAGAAGAAAGAAGATATAACAATTTATCTGAACAGGAAAAAGAAAATTTAGAATGTTATAACAATTTAATTGATTCTGGTATTCCAAGTTCATTAATCGACCAATTATTTTATTAAGGAATTTTTTAATGGAAACAATTCAAGAAATACAAAATCTTTTAAACAACATAAAATATCTTTCTGAATATGACAGCAAAATCGTAAAAACTAGATTACCAGAAAATCTAAAATCACAATTTTTAACAAAAAAACAATGGTTAGAAAAAGGTTTTGTTCCTAATAAAGATGCTATCGTTTATGAGATGCATCCTACATCATTAAATAAAAAAACTTGTGAATACTATTTCATTTTTGATATAGAACCTGTTTCTGAAACTTTAGAATGTTGTGCAACCTGTAATTATTATAAAAAAAGAAATTGTCTTTTAGATGGGAAATTTGTAAGTGTAAATTCTAAATGTTCTGAATATGAGAGCAAAATAAAATGAATGAAATAATTAAAGACCAGGATTTAAAAACTCTTGGAAAACAAATCGCAAATTCAGTTCCAGCTCTTGCAGATTTATCAGAAACTCAATTAAAAGAAGTTGCATCCTGGTACTTAAAAAAGAAACTCACAGATGATATGGAAACTCTTGTAAAAGCATCTAGCATAGATTTAGACCTCTCTAGAATGCATTTTTTAGAGTTATTCGATAGTTTATACACGAAAAAATCGTATTTAGACAGCTTAAATAGGTTTGAAAAGTTTTGTACGAAGAAAAATAAAGATTATATATCAATGACACCTGCTCTTGCAGATGAATGGATTTTAACAGAAAGACAAGGAAATCGTTCGCCTGCATCCATCAGAAAAGATGTCGCAGCTGTATCATCTTTTTATACATTCCTGGAACGACAACACAATATTAAAAATATTTTTCGAGGAACAAAGGCTCGTCCTAAAAACAAATCAAAAAAAGAACTTGTTATCCCTGATACAACAGATTTTGAAACAATCATAAACAATGTGCCAGGAGAACTTTCTATCATTGTTCAGTTGATGGCAAAACTTGGTTTACGAGCTGGTGGATTTGAACATTTGTCTCTATACGGAAAAACGATAACAACCATAACTAAAAATAAAGAATTTAAACTCTCTGTTTCTGATGAAATTATCAAACTTTTTGATGAAAACAATCTTTCCAGGAAACAACCTTTTTCTAAATGGAAAGATTATAAAATTGAAAATTTATTAAGATATTATACAGAAAAATTATATAAACAAGGAAAAATAAAAGCTGTATATTCAGCACACGATTTTAGACACTTTTTTGCGGTAAATGAATACACAGAGAATAAAGATATTTTTAGACTGTCAAAACTATTGAATCACTCATCAATTCAAACGACCCAGCTTTATCTTAGGACTCTAAATTTTGATATTTAGAATCAAGATATTCATAGAAACAATTCTTTTTTACCTTATCTTTCCGCCTTTTTGAATTGGTATATAATATTAAAAATTTTATAGTTTTTCTTTTCTGCAGAAACTCAACCCATTCTGGTTTATTTTCAAGTGCATAATCTCTTACAGTTAAATATAGATATACATTTTCTTTATCTATAAAATCCATTATTTCATCTAAAATTTTAAGTTCTTCTGTTGTCATTTTTAAGCCTACAAAAAATATGATTTTTCAAAAACCCCTTCAGCTTCTTCTTTCTTTTTTATCAGATTCAATTTTTCAAGGATTCTTTTTGCAATTTCTGCTCTTTCCAGGCATCCTCTTTCTAAAGAAGTCATATAGCTTTCTTCTACACAAAATCGAATAATATTTTTTTCAGCTTCGGTAATTTCTATTTTATTTTCTTTGCCAAATAATTCTGATTGAATCTGTTTTATTTTTTCTTTTCTTACTACTTTTTTTGTTCTACCTTTCATATTAAGATATTCTTGTGCTACTGATTTTGGAATCATTTTACCTATAATTCTAGTTTTCCATCCTGTTTTTGGTGGAATTTCAACTCCTAATAATCTTAATTGAGCATAATTAAAACCACCATTTCCCGACATCCCAGCAACAATAAAATCTTCTGTTATTTCAAACATTTCTTCTTCATTATTCATATAAACCTCCTTATAGAGCCGATGATCCTGGCGGAATATCGGCTCTATGAGTATTATTTTGTTAATTCCTCATACATATTAAATAATTCTGAAACAATTTCGCTTTCTGTCATGTCTTTTGCAAAACCGTAAGCTTCCATAACAGCATGGTCGTTGGCTTTGTGGGCTTTACGGAGTTCTGGTGGCATTAAAATATCATCATACAAATCTGAAATAGACGAATTAGGAAACAATTCTCTTGCTTTTAAAATGTTCTCAGCTGTTTTAATAATGTTTTCTCTTTCTTTTTCTGTTGGATTACAAAATGGAAAATTATTATATACAACTCCTGCTGAATATCTAAATGCATCACCTAATCTTCCACAAACGACTTTTGTCCAAGCCATGTGAATACTCGACATCAGGATTCCAAATAAATATAAATCTCCATTCTCAACAATAAGATTCAAATTTGTTGAGATTGTATCTTCTCCATAAAATCCTAACGGGATATATTTTTTATTTGACGGAGTCATCATAGGAATAACAATATAATTTTTATAATTATATGTTTCTCTAAATTCTGTTGGTCTATCTGCTAATTTTTGAGTACTTTTATCATTAGCCGAAAGTCTCATTTCCTTACATTTTTTTATTCTCTCAATAACATAAGGCATTTTTTTTAATTCAGCAGGTTCTACGCCTACTAACCACAAACAGTATCTATTTTTGTTTTGTAAAAATTCTCTAGCACCTATCAAATTTTTTATATATTTTTTTGCATTTGGTTCTTTTTTTAGAAAATCTTCATATTCCTCTGCTTCTATAATTAAATTTCCCCCATCGGTTGGCTGACATCCTTTATGTAATTTTGGAACCTTACACAGAGGTCTACTTCTTCTCTCAATAAAAACATTTTTTGCGTCTAAAATATATGCATTTATGTTTTTTACTTTTCGGCTATTTTTATATGTATAGATTTTTTTATGCATTTCATTTTTGCAACTAAAACCAATAATAACACACCAGACTTGAGCTTGTCCTGTAGCTTCTGATGTCCATTTAAATGGTTCATAGGCAAAATTTATCGAAATTCCTTTATCTAAAATTGGCTGCCATAAATTAGCAACAGTTTCTCCTTGACAAACAGAACTTGTTGATACAAATGCACACTTTATTGAAGTATCATTTATTAAATCAACTGCTTTTTTGTACCAACAACATACATAATCTAAATTTCCATCATTATTCCAATTCTTAAAGAGATTTTCCACATCTTCACGTTGTTCTCTGTTTATTAATCGAGCACCTACAAAAGGCGGATTTCCCATGATGTAATTCAACTCATTCTTAGAAACAACTGTTTCCCAATCAATTCGTAAAGCATTTCCTTCTACGATGTTTGCATAAGATTTCAAGGGTAAAAAGTCTAAGTTTCTTTGCAAAATATTTGAAGTTTCTATCATCATTTGACTTTCTGCAATCCAAAGAGCTGTTTTTGCAACAACAGCGGCAAAATCATTTATTTCAATTCCGTAAAACTGATGAATTTTTACAAAAACAGTATCTTCAAAAACATCAAGAACACCGCCAAAAGAAAAACGCAATTTTAGACATTCATTTTCCAATCTTCGTAAACTTAAATATGTTTCAGTTAAAAAGTTTCCAGAACCACAAGCTGGGTCGAGAAATTTTAAATTTCCCAACTTCTTTTGAAATTCTATAAGTTTATTTTCTCTTGTTTTATCCTGTTTGATTTCTTTGATGCTTTCAAATTCTTCTTTTAATTCATCCATAAAAAGAGGGTCGATTACTTTATGGATATTTTCGATTGAAGTATAATGCATTCCTCCACTTCTTCGAGTTTCTGGATTCAAAGTGGATTCAAAAACAGCACCAAAAATTGTTGGAGAAATTTCTGCCCAGTTAAAATCATCACTTGCTTTACGAACAAGCAAATCTTTTATTTCTTCTGTAAATGGCGGAATAAATTGGTCTTCTTCTGTGAAAAGTCCACCATTTACATAAGGGAAAGTTGCAAGTTCTTCTTCTAAGAATGGGTCTCTATCTTCTGGCTTTTGGTCTAAAACTTTGAACAAATTGATTAGGGCATTTCTTAAATCTTTTGCTTCAAAATGGTTTAAGTAATCTCCAAACATTGATTTATGCCCAAAAATCCCTGCATCTTCTGCATAAAGACAAAAAACAAGCCTAACACAAAGCATATTCAAACTTTTTAGGCATTTTTCCATATCAATATTTTTTGCAAGTTGGTATTGAGCTAAAAGTTTATCGTAGATTAATCCAACAATATCACCAGCTTTTATAGAAATTTCCATTTCTCTTTTTAAGTGAATATTTTCTTGTTCTGTTAAAAATGAAAGTCTGTAATATTCTTTTTCAAGATTTTCTAATAAAATTGATTCTGGTTCTCCGTTTGGCTGTTCCATATCATAAACAAGAAATTCTTCAAAATTACAAGTTATTACCCAGCGAGGATGTTGTGATAAAGGAAGTCCTGCTATATATTTTTTTGCTTGCTGAAAAGGAGTTAATAAAGTTTCATCAGATTGCTTAATTGCTTTTCTTAAATCTTTTCCAAAACTTTTTTGTTCAATCATTACTTTTGTTGAAGGAATATAAACATCAATAAAGTTTGTTATGGTTTTATCCTGGAATTTATCTTTAATTTGATTCTCAAAAAAAACAAATTTTGAAAAATCTTGAATTCCAAATACATTACATATTAAATCAAGCCAAAATTTTTGACTTTCTCCTTTTTCATAGCCTTTACCATTCCAATTTTCTACAAACTTTTTAGCTGCTTTTTGTTGTTCTGCTTGTGTCATTATCTTCCTACTCTTCCAGAAGCTGTTTTTCTAAATCCTGATTCTGTAAGTTCCAGGTTTCCATCACGAATTTCCCTTAAAATGTAATCCAGGCACATTCTATTTCCTTTTGAAAAAGAAAATCCTTCTGCACCAAACATTTTTTTATATTCTTCGTATTTATCAATTGGAAGTTTAAAGTTTACAAGTTGTTCTTTTTTTGATTTTTCAGCTTTTACTTCTTCTTTCTTTGTTTCTTCTGTCATATCCAGAGAAATTGCCTTTGCTCTTTCAGAAAAATCTGAAATACCTTCATTAATTGCCGAACTAGGTTTAATTGTACTCTTTGCCATTTTTACACCTCTTTAATTGAGCATATATGAAATTCTTTTTCAGTTACAAATCCGTAACCGAAAAACCATTTATTACAAGTAATGAAATATATAATTCTGCTTCTTCTACACTTCTAAAGTGTTTTTTACCAACATGAACACCCTTAGAACCTTTTTCCCTAAAATGCAACATAAAATCATCTTCTGCACAAATAGGTTTTACATTTTCATTCCAAGTTTCTTCTTCATTTAAAACAACAGCACCAATCCTAAAAATACCTACTGAATATTCAATTTCCTTCTTTATGCTTAGCAAAACACTACCCCTCAATATCTTCAATAATATGATTAAGAACTTCCTGAGTTTCAGGTTTTATTCCTATTTCCTGAGCTGCAATTCCACCTAATTCAGCCTTTCTGAAAGCCTGGTCCACAGGAATTAAATATTTCTTATTTTCCATTTCTTCAATAGTTGGTAATAAAGCCTTTTGAACAGCTTTTGCTCTTTCAAACTGATTAAAAATAATCTTATTACTTAATGGTTTTGTATTTCTTCCTTTTAATTTTTGAAGGCTCACATGATAATTCAATAATCCATCCATTGAACTTTTTGCAACCTGGAGAACAGGAATTACTTCATCAGAAGCAAGAATAAATTTTTTGTTTGCTTCTGAAAATGCTGGTGCTGTATCAAAAATCAAATAATCAAAACCGAGTTTTTCTGCATCCTCAACAAGATATTTTGCAATATCAGAGTTTTCTGTTTTTACAGCTCCATTTGTAAACCAATCATTAAGTTTTCCGCCAGCAATCATTTCTTTTGATGGAATAATATAAAGATTGTCATAACGAGTTTTATAAACACAAGAATTTAAACCGATAGAATAATCGTTTAAATAGTCTGCAAGTTCATTTTCTACAGGTGCTTTGTTCATGAATTGTGTTGAAAGATTTCCTTGAGAATCTACATCAACCATTAAAACTTTTTTACCTTTTATTACTAACTCTACAGAAATAGCACCTGCGATAGATGTCTTTCCAACACCACCTTTATTGTTATAAATACAGATTGTTTTCAATTTCTGAAATCCTCCTTTTTTGAAAACATGTACAAATAAAAAAGTGATTTTTATTTTTTTACACTTTATTATATAGTATTTATATATAAAATATACTATATATAATACTATCGTCAATACTTTAATTTTACTTTATTATAAAGTATTTTACTATAAAAAATAAAGTGTTTTTATAGTGCAAAAAAAAGACGCAAATAACGGGCTTTTAAGAGGGGTCTAAATAAAAAATCGATAAATTACTCGACTAATGCCTTTTGAAGCGCTTCTAGGGCTTATTTTGATATTTTTATGAACAAGTTTTTTTGAAATAAACAAAGAAACTTGTTTTTCTTTGTTTTAAATTTATTAACTTAATAACTACATCTTTTACTTGCAAAAGTAGTTATTAAGTTATATAATAAACTACAAGAGGTTACGAATTAAGTAGTCTATTAAGTCTTGTACTTTAGTAGTCGTTAAAAATTAGGCATTGTACTTTGGTAGTCATTAAAGCTATTTTTCTTGTACTTTGGTAGTCGTTAATTGTACTTTGGTAGTCATTAAACTTTCTAAATGCTTATTTAACAAAGATTTAAAACCCTATAATTATTATATAACTATATATAAATATGTGTTTTTAATTTTAAAGGAAAAAGGAGAAAAATTTTTGTCAAAAAAAACCGAAAAAACTGAAAAAGAACTTGCTCTTAATCAGTCTAATACAACAACAAAAACACTAATTAAAATTTCTTCAGCAACAGCCTATAAGGTAATAAAATTTGGAACACACAAATTAGATTTAAAATTTAGGTATAATGAAACAAAGAAAACCTTATCAGAATATAAGCAGATGAATCTTCTTAATGCTGATAATTGGAAAAATGTTGAATGGTCTGATTTTTCTTGTAATTTTACTATTACTGAATTCAGTAAACAAATGGGAATTTCAGATGGTGGAAAACAAAGAGAAGAAATTAGAAAAATGATGTCTGACATTACCAGTGAAAAAATTGTTTTAAATTATGAAAATAAAGAAAAATTTTTCCCTTGGTTTGTGGAAGCAGAATTTTCTTATGATGAAAATAATACTGTCCAAAATTTATCTTTCAGATTTAACCCAGGTGTAATAGGTGCTGCCTTAGTTAATAGTGGTGAACATTATTCTCATCTAGAATTATTGGTTATCGGAAAAATAAAATCTTTTTACGGTCTTCGTTTATACGAATTAATAAAATCTTTCTATAACAAAAAAGGAAGATATGGTAATGAACCAGGAACTTGGAAAACAGATTGGTTTACAATAGACTTTTTGAAAAAATTCTTACAATGCGAAAATGCATACATTGGACGTTTGAATAATTTTATTATTAAGGCTATTAAAAATCCAATTGAAGAAATAAATAATGTCTGTGCAGATATGCACATTAATATGTATGTAAGCATAGAATTCGAAAGGGGAGGAAAGGGCGGAAAACAAATAAAAAATATCCGTTTTGTGTGTACTGAAAAAACAGCTGAATTTAAAATTACAAAAGAAGATTCTAAACAACTTATCGATGAAAAAAGAATGTTAAATGATGAATCATTGGAAATATTAGAGTTAAAAGAGAAATATAAAAATGAATGGGATAACATAGGTAATATTGTTTTGGAATTAAACAAAGACAATCCACTGATGAAGGATTTTAAAGATAGTATTTTTTTTGAAGCAGCTATTATTTCATATATTAAAACAAATCTTGAAAAATAGGTTTATTGACTACTAAAGTACAAGGTGTAAAAAAATGAATAGAGAAAATATTTCAATTTGTTGTAAATGTGGTAGAAAAATTTTTTCTCCAAAAAATAAGGGAAATAAAATTTTTAAGCCAAAATTATGTGCGGAATGTTTTGTGTATAATCAAAAAATAACACAAAATTTTTGTTTAATTTTTGCAATTTTGGGAATTATTTTTGGTTTCGTTGTAATTTTGCCTTTAAGTCGAAAATTTCAACTAATAATTAGCATTGTTATGTTTTGTATTTCATTTTTTCTTTTAATCTGTGTTTTTATTTTAAAAAAAATAAGTAAAAAAATTAAAATAGAAATTTAATAACTACCAAAGTACAAAAAGAGCTTCTGATCCTGGCGGAAAAGAAGCTCTTTTTGTTTTAACGGCTTTGTGAATTTTGGCGAGTGCGTTCCCTTGCATAGTCAAAATATTTTTCCAAATATTTTGGTTTTCTTTTGTGGAGTTCTGCATAATTTTTCACATCTTCGGCTTCCATATCATCAGCAATTTGTCGGAAGGTTTTTGGACTTGCTTCAGAAATAAACATAGTTTGAATTTCGGAACTCCCAAAATTATGCATAGAATTTCCTTTTTCATCTATAAAATCGAAACCATTTAATTGTTTTTCGTAGTTTTTTATTTTTTGGTCGTACATGTGTTTTATTTTTGCGATAAAACCTTTTAAACCTTGTTTAATTCTTTGTATTAAAGTTTTTGAATCTTGTTTATGTTTGAACGTTTTCTCGAATTCATTATCTATCCATGTATCAGGTTCTGCTTCCTTCATAAATTCAAAGGCTTCTTCCCATTCATTTATTTTTGTAGATTTTTCTCTGTATTCTTTTCTGTATTCAATTATTGCTTCCTGATTTTTCTCAAAATTCTGCTGCTGCTGCCTAAAATAATCATCAGCCTTTGTATATTCCTCTTTGTATTTTTTGACTTCATTATTAAGTTCTTTTCTGTCTGCAGCCAAAGCTGATTCACGTGTTTTTAGTTCTGATTCCTTTTCTCGATTAGCTATAAAATCTATTTTTAGTTGTTCTTCTTTTTCGTTTAAGTTTTTTTCTTTTTCTTCAACAGCTTTTTTTTCTGCTTCCAGATTCAACACTTTTTCTTCTCGTTCATTAAGTTCGACTGTTTTCTGATTTTGTTCTTCTTTTTGTTTTTCTAATTTTTCAGCTTGATGTTCTTGATATTCCTGGACTTCATATAATTCTTGATATTTTTTTTCATATTCTTTATCAATATTAGTTTTGATTTCATCGTAGAGGTCAGTTTTTATTTGTTCAATGTCCTGGCTGTAGGCTTTTGTTTCTTCGTTGATTTGTCGAGCTTCTTCAAGTTGTTGTTCAGCAGTTTCAACTATTTCTGTTTTTGTGTTTAATTCTGCATCTTTTTCAGTTTGTTCGATTGCTTTTTTATTTTGTATTTGTTCTTGTATTTTTAATAGTTCTTCTTTCTCGTTTAATTGTTTTTCTTTTTCGGCGAGTTCCTTTTCTTCTTTCTCCAGAAAATCGAGTTTTGCCGCAAGTTCATTGTATAATTTTAAGCTCTGCTCTTGGATATTCTGGTCTTGTTGTTCAATATAATCATCAGTTTCTAGGTGAGGACGGTGTTCTCCAGGATTTTTAATTTTATATCCATTTTTTTCAAACAAACGGATAAGACAATCCCTTTCATTTTTTATCCATTGCATCTGTGCGGTGAGAAGTCTTGTCTTAATTTTTTTCCCGTTTTCATCTGTTCTATTGTTCATGAATTCTTCATATTGAGCCTGTCTTTCTGGGTCTTTATAATGTTTTTCGGATATGTGAATTCCGAATTTTCTCTCGATAACAGCAGGGTCGAGTTCCATATTTTTGAAGCCTTGACCTTCCAAGGCTTCGGTTAAAGAATTCTCTACATCTAGCCCATTAACTCGAGTTTTCTTTTCGATTTCTTTTCCTGCAAGTTTATCGACTAAGCTTTGTTTTTTGTTCTGGTTGTCTATGAAGTTCTGCCAGCGATTTCTTGATACAGGAATATAATCTACATGAAGGTGAGGAGCTCCTGGAATTCTTCCGCCTTTTCCGTCGTCTCTCGATTCATCATCATGATAATAAGCTCCAATAACTTCAAAGTTTGGATTTCTTTGTTTGAATTCATTAAGGTAGGCTATATATAATTCTCTTACTTTTTCTGGGTTATCGGGCAAAGTATTTTTATTTCCCAGTGTAATTATGAATTCATACACAGGAACTTTTTTTTGTGATTTTCTTATTTTCTCGTAATATTTTTTTCCGTTGCCGATTTTCCTATCGGAGCGTTTTTGTTTTGCATCGTATTTTTGGATGGCTTCGCCAAAGATTCTTTCGTATGCATCTTCTGGTTTTTCGTCAATGAGAACATGAGTTTTTGCCCATTCTATATGTTCTTGTTCTGTTTTATTTTTAAAACCGATGTGTGCCTGGTTCTTACAGTATTCTTCGTCGCGGATATTGTGTTCACGATTAGCTTGAAATTTGACACCTTTTTTTGTTCCTTTTGTGTCTTTTGCATCTTCTTTTCGTCCGCCATTGTGGAATGATGCTGTGAAATATTTATTTTTCGCCAAGTTGCTCTCCGTTTCCATCCTTGCGGATGGAGTTATAATTAAGTTTGTTCGTACAACTTAATTATAACTTGGATTTTGACTATTGTCAAAATCAATAACCCAATATTGTTTTTGTCATTCTTGCTACGCTTGAACAACAAAAACTATCGGGTCCCAAACCGTATCGTCGGTTTATCTCTCGTCAGGGTTGCACCCTCGACACTCCCAGGGGATTGCGTTCCCCTCAAAAAATCTTGCTGTATCTACCTTCTGAACGAAGCTATCTCCAGCTTGATTTTTCTCACCCTCGTGGAATAACTCTTGTTTCAAACTTAGGTAATTTTCTTTGAAAATTGCCTAAGTCCGCTCCTGCGAGTTATCCCATTTTTAAGCAGCTTCGCTTGATCCTTCCGCCTTGCTCCAGGAATAGCGAAGCTGCTTAAAAACTTTTCGAGGAACTTTGTCCTTGTGGACAGCGGTTTCGAGTTTATTATATATGTTAGTATACACACTAACATATATAATAATGATTAAAAATAACGCAAACCTAGACTGTTCTAGATTGCGTTATTTCATTTCTTCTTGACCTTTTATACGGATTTTTTACAAAGAGAATCTGGCTTCAGAAATAGAGCTGTTATAGTTTTTTATATTTCATAAAAAAGGAGTAGGGTACAGCCCATTCTGGAGAGCCATCATTCAAACGATATTTTTTATCGGTTTCATCGTAGGTATAGAATACCTTTTCCCCAATATCACCATTTGGAGCAACAAAGTTGAAAACGAGCTTTACAGCTCCGTTATCAAACAAATCTCGATAA
>JGI24709J26583_10002272_pt1 | contig 15947 bp, 16 predicted proteins | sample BioPla2DNA1_FD_26583 | JGI IMG/M metagenome (IMG submission 26583) | reverse complement strand
AGGCTTCATAATCAAAAATCATATTTTAAAGAGCAAAACCGGTGCTAGACCGTTAATATTTAACGTTTTTACTCAATTTTTGAAATGCAAAAGTTGAGTTAGTTAAGTATTCGGTTACGTTCTTCTCAATACGCTTTGCAAGATCTTCACCGTCAGCCTTAACAAACTTCTCACCGGTGATGTGCTCGAATAACTCAATGTAACGGTCAGAAATAGACTTAACAATCTCAGGAGTCATCTCAGGTACAACCTGACCTGCCTTACCCTGGAAATTGTTCTCCATTAACCATTCACGAACGAATTCCTTTGATAACTGCTTCTGAGCTTCACCCTTCTCAAAACGCTCCTGATAGCCATCCTTATAGAAGTAACGGCTTGAATCTGGAGTGTGGATCTCGTCCATGAGGTAGATCTTGCCATCGTGCTTACCAAACTCATATTTGGTATCAACAAGGATTAGACCACGCTTCTCAGCAATCTCAGTACCGCGCTTGAATAAAGCTAGGGTGTATTTCTCTAAAGTCTCATACTCTTCTTTAGTAGCTAAGCCTTTAGCTAAAATCTCTTCTTTTGAGATGTCTTCATCGTGAGTACCGATTTCACCCTTGGTTGTAGGAGTGATAATAGGCTCTTCAAACTTCTGATTCTCTCTCATGCCTTCTGGTAGTTTTACACCGCAGATCTCACGAACACCGCTCTTGTAAGCACGCCATGCGCTGCCGCATAAGTAACCGCGAACAATCATTTCAACAGGGAAACCCTGGCACATTACACCAACGGTTACCATTGGATCTGGGGTTGCTAATTTCCAATTAGGGCAAATATCAGTAGTTGCGTCTAGGAACTTAGCTGCGATTTGATTTAGCATTTGACCTTTGTAAGGGATACCTTCAGGTAGAATTACGTCGAAAGCTGAAATTCTATCTGATGCTACCATTACTAACTTTTCATCATTGATGTTGTAAACATCACGAACCTTTCCGTGGTAAACACTTTTCTGGCCAGGGAAGATAAAGTCTGTTTTTGTTAATGCATTACTCATGATTGATAAACCCAAGATTTAAAATTACGTATTCACGATTGATACAGTAAAACTGTGTCTGTAAATAAAAGCTTTATGCTCTGATTTTGACTTGTGACATTATACAGCAATTTTTTATAAACATTGTTTAAAAGTGCTTTTTGTATCGCTTTAAAACAATGTTTTTAAATTTCAGAAGTGTTTTTATCTGGAGCGATTGTACAGCTCAGCTAAAGAAGGTCTTCTTTTACTAAAAATGTCTTTAATCTGGCACAATAATACTTCAGCTGTAGATAAACTATCTACAAGCGCATTATGTGCTTCATAAGTGGGCAGTTTTCTTCTTTCTCTGATGGAGACTAAGCGTACGTCTTCTACACAGTCATTGTGATTGATTTTTCTTTCAATACACATGGTATCAAGAACAATAAAAGGCAATGGATTACGTGCTTTAAAACCTAGTGTCTGTTTTATGAAATTTATTTAAATGAACTGACAGTGAAGAAGGGCGGTTTTTCCTGCAATTCTATCTAATAAATCAAGCATCGCAACTTTCGGATCTTTGCCCTCTAAAAGTTGCTTTGGGGTTATCTGATTGATGTTTGCCGCATCCTTTTTAATAAAGGATGAGTTGTTCACGTAGTAATGAAATGAAGTGCTAAAGTGGATGGCACCTTTGTTAATTTCAATACCGCCAATAGATAAAACATAGTCCGATAATGATCTACACCTGTTGTTTCAAAGTCAATTGAAACAATATTGGTGCTGTCCACATAGGTGTCCCTTGTAGGCAGGGGACGCAAATAAAAGTTCTTTAAATACTCAGGACAACGCTTAGAATTTGCAAACTTTGTTTTGATAATGCCACAAGTTTATCTACATCTTTTGCCTTAGAGACTTCCTGACACAGGTACACAGCCTGAAGCTGTGTGTTCTGCAGCAGACTTGTGGTGGATACAGTGCCGTAAACCTTACCGTCTTTCAATACAGGAAGATTCTTAATGTTGTACATCACCATGATTTCAAGAGCATCAATAGTGGTTACATTGGTGGTCATAATGCCACTGATAGGACCGTTAATGTCCATGCTGTTGGCTACAGCCTTTAGGGTAATATCTAATTTGGTTACAATACCTAGCAGTTTGTCACCTTCCATTACCATAGCAAGATCAGTGTTTTTCTCACCAAGTTTTACAGCTGTCTGACAGATGGAGGTATCCTTTTCAACCTTTGCAAGTTCATGGGAGCAGACTGTTTCAATAAGCTTATTGGCAGCACCTTTTTCTTTTGAATCAAGTTCATCTGCGTATTTGTGAGATGAGGATTGACGCACCCACTCTTTGGCATTGAAGTACTGTCCTACAGATTTGTTCTTTTCAATTAAAAAGTGCTATACATTTTTAGGTAACAGATAGAGCAGAGTATTCTCAAGGAAGACAAACTTGTAATCACTTTCTCCTTCCTTATCAATCTGAGTAAAACCAAAAGTATCACCTGCTTCAAAACGAGCTCTTAGTGTTCCGTCAGTTTTGTTTCGCTCTTCTACGACGCCAGCCCTAATCATGAAGAGTCCTGCGCCTGCTAGATTTTCATTATCAAGCTCTTCACCTGTTGTGTGATAGGTGATTTTAATCTTGTTTGCAGTTGCGTCCTTTTCTAGAGAGTCAAGCTGCGAGAAGGGGTATGTCTGTGAGATAAATTCGTAAATGCTAGGTAGTAATGATTTATCCATAATTCTACCATTTTATTCATTTGATTATTTATTTTGGGTATATAAGGGAACGTACTGATTGGAATAGTATTTTTTTAATAAAAATAAGAAATGAGGGGGAGGTTAATTTTTTTTTGCAAATAAAACGGCCATAAAAAAAATTATGGCCGTATCAGTAATTTACTTAATAATGTGAAGCAGTATTAGTTTGCTCAGTAAATGGCTCTCTATCTCTTTGAGTGTCAACGATCTTGGTTGCAGCTACAGAGGTTTTTCCATTAAAACCGCCAGCACGACCTGTTACGTTTAACTCACTTCCATTATCAAAATCACGACCTGATGGTACGTTATCGTAGTTTACAGGCTCAACTGTTGGCTCTGAAATACCACCGATACCTTCTAACTGAACGTCACGTAGACCGCCTGCCTTCTCTGAATGCTTGAAGTCTTTCTGACCTTCAAAAGAACGACCTTCTGGAGTGTTTGTAAAATCAACGTTGTACTCGGTACCCTGACCCATGCCCTCTGATGTGTAGGTGCGCTCAACTGGTGTGTATGGAGCTACTTCCACAATCTTTGAAACAGGCTCTTTAGCCTTTGGAGGAGTACTGATTCTTCTAGGCTTTGCTACTGGCTTTGCTTCTGATGCAGCATTGTTCTGTGCTGCATTGTTGTTCTCTTTTGGAGCCTTGCGGTTGTTCTGGCGTGGCTCTTTTTGAGTACGGCTCTCACGTGGCTCTTTTGGAGCGTTGTTACGTGGCTGTTTAGCATTCTTAGAAGGACGCTCATTCTCAGTAGCCTTATTGTTTGGCTTTTCCTTATCTGCCTTTTCTGCTTTGTCAGCTTTATTGGCATAGCGGGAATTCTGAGTCTTGTTTCTTTGTGTACGGGTCTTCTGAGAATCAGAACGGTTGTTCTTGTTCTGATAATTTCTCTTCTGACCGTTACGCTGACCTTTCTTCTTAGGATCTTCTTTCTTAGCAGGATCACCAAATATTGAACCAAAGAATGATTTGATTGAACCGATGATTGAATCATCAGATGTCTTGTGCTTTGAATTTGCTTTCTTTGGAGCTTCTTTCTTTGGAGCTACCTTTGGAGTAGACATTGTAGATGAAAGAATGTCGGCATTGATAGCAGGAGTTGGATCCTCAAGACCTGGATTTACATTCTTTACAACTCTCTTTAAGAAAGGATTCTCAAGGAAGTTTTGAGCTTTCTCACGATTGTCTTTTTCTAAATCGCGTAAAACTTCAAGGCTGTTGATGTTGCTTTCTTTAGAAACTGGAGTCTGAATACAACGGTTTACCTGGTATTCCTGAGGCATATAGGTCTTCTCTGGAATAATGGTAATACGGGTTTGTGTTCTTTCTTCAATTGCAGCAAGAGCAGCACGCTTCTCATTTAGAATGAATGTTGCAACTTCAACTGAAGCAATAGCAAATACGTCGCCTGCATTCTCCTTGTGAGCTTCTTCTTTAATTAGACGAAGGATTGATAAAGCTAATGAAGAGGTATCACGGCAGGTACCCTGACCGTTACACATTGGGCAAACGTGTGAGCTGCTTTCCTCAAGAGATGGACGTAGTCTCTGACGTGACATCTCAAGCAGGCCAAAGCGGGATAACCTGCTAAACTGAATACGGGCTCTATCCTGACGAACTGCCTCACGCATTCTGTTTTCGATTTCACGCTGATTCTTTAATGGGGTCATATCGATAAAGTCGATAACTACAAGGCCACCAACGTCGCGCAGTCTTAACTGACGTGCGATTTCTTCAGCAGCTTCGATATTTGTCTGAAGAGCAGTCTCTTCAATATCGCAACCGCGGGTAGCTTTAGCTGAGTTAACGTCGATTGAGGTTAAAGCCTCAGTTGGATCGATAACGATAGCACCACCAGATGGAAGTCTTACCTCACGCTTGTAGGCAGTATCAATCTGGCTTTCAATCTGGAATTTGCTAAATAGAGGAATATCACCGTTGTATAAGTGAACCTTTGAAGCAAATTCTGGACGAACAAGCTCGATATAGTGAAGGATTTGATTGAAAGCGTCTTTGCTGTCAACAAGGATCTCACCGATATCAGGTCTTAGATAATCACGAATAGCACGTAAAGCAATGTTTGATTCCTGGTGAATCAGGAATGGTGCAGGTTTTGATTTAGCAGCCTGCTTAATCATTGCCCATAACTTGGTAAGAATGGATAAATCCCACTCAAGTTCTTCTGCGCTCTTGCCAACACCAGCTGTACGAACGATAACGCCCATACCATCAGGTACTGTAAGACCCTTTAGAGCTGCCTTAAGTTCTGTTCTGTCCTCACCTTCGATACGGCGTGAAATACCGCCTGCACGAGGATTGTTTGGCATCAGAACAAGATAGCTGCCTGCTAAAGATACAAAGGTAGTTAGCGCAGCACCTTTCAAGCCACGTTCTTCTTTTTCAATCTGAACGATAACTTCAGTGCCTTCTTTTAATGCTGAGCGTACCTGTGCTTGGTCATTAAAGTTAGTGCCAGCAGGGTAGTACTCACGTGCGATTTCTTTTAAAGGAAGAAAACCGTGTCTATCTACACCGTAGTCTACGAATGCAGCTTCAAGACTTGGCTCGATACGGGTAATTGTACCTTTGTAGATATTAGCTTTCTTGTTTGTATGCTGTGGGGATTCAATGTCAAGATCGTACAGCTTCTGACCATCGACAAGCGCAACGCGAACTTCTTCAAGCTGAGTTGCGTTAATAAGCATTCTCTTCACGAGAAAATTTCCTAATTTTAGGTTTTACAGGATGAAATAAATAGCTAAGCAATGAGCATATTAATAGGCGCACGCCTAGCTCATATCCTATAAAACAAGTTTTTTAATACACCTTTAAAATGACGCGCCAATACTTTCTATAAAGTGGGGTACTTTTTAAAGGCAACCTTAATCTTTCATCTTTATCAGAGTTTTATTGGGGGTTATTCCAAACTAAAACCAGACGCAGGGCATCCCCTGCAGACTTGAGATTAACTGAATGTGGGTAGAAACCATGAACAAAGGGGTTATCGTATCCACACGCATATTATGCCATAAAGTGAAATTTAAAGTTAGAAAAAATGGTGCCTTAAGTAGATTATTTGTGAAATTTTGAGCTCTATCTACAAAGAAAATTTCTGATGACTGATTTTTATGTAGATAAATTTATTTTTTTTTCTAATCAAAAGGTTAATTTGAATTTTAGTAGTTATATTTATTTTTTTTACATCTATAAAAAACAAAGGTCGTNTTATTGATGAGCTTAGGAGTAATTTTTTGATAATTAACCGCTCTGATTTGCTAAAATAACCAAAATTTTTTATAGAAGGTAATATTCATGTCAGAAAAGCAGCTTGTCTCAAAATCAGTAACTTATCAAACAGCAACTGAGAATGATGATGGTCAGAGATTAGATAATTACCTTGCTAGAGTATTAAAAGGCGTTCCTCGCAGCATGTTATACAGAATCCTGCGCAGAGGCGAGGTTCGTGTAAATAAAGGAAGAGTAACCCCATCATACAAGTTAAGGGAAGGTGATGTAATCAGAATTCCTCCAGTAACTGTAACTGAAGCTCCTGTTACCATTCCATCTTCAAATCTGCATGTGGTGCAGGATTTAAAAGACAGAATTCTTTTTGAAAATGAGGATCTTCTGGTTGTAAACAAGCCAGCCGGTCTTGCAGCTCACGGTGGCAGCGGTATTGATTTTGGTTTAATTGAGTCATTACGCGCGCTAATGCCTGATCAGAGATTTTTAGAACTTGCTCATCGTCTTGATAAGGAAACCTCAGGTTGTATTATCGTAGCAAAAAGAAGATCTGCACTAAGACACCTGCATGAACAGTTTAGACAGAGAATTGTTAAAAAGCGTTACCTTACCCTTGTTCCTGGCAAATGGGACAGACGAGTACAAATCGTTGATGCTCCTTTAATCCGTAATGAATTACGCTCAGGCGAGAGAATGGTTGAGGTAAATTTCAAACGTGGTGCTCCATCCTCAACAGGATTTGATGTGGTTGAGTTTCTAGATGGTGCAACTTTAGTTGCAGCAATGCCACACACCGGCAGAACTCATCAGATCAGAGTTCACTGTGCCTATAAGAAACACCCTGTAGGTGGTGATGAGAAATATGGCGACAAGGATTTTAACGAGAGATTAAAGTCTATCGGTCTTAAAAGAATGTTTTTGCATGCAGCAAAAATAACATTCCTGAATCCGAAGGACAATTCAATCATTAAAGTTGAAGGACCTCTGCCAGATGAACTACAGGCTGCTGTAGATGCACTGAGAATTAAGAGATAAAAAGATACCATGACTGATACTAAAGATAAGTACTCTCACATTGAGGGTAGCAGAGAGATTGTATTTGATGATAACTTTGAAAAGATGAGCTCTCATCTTGAGGCTGTGGTTTTCGATCTTGATGGTACATTAACAGACAGTATTGCTCAGATTTTAGCCTGCACCCATCATACCTTTGATGTGTTCGGTTTTCCTCAACCTGATGATAAGGCCATTATGAGCACCATAGGTCTTGAGTTATCTGAGGCTTTAGCATCTTTAATGCCTGAGGATAAAAAGAACTTAGGTGAGAAGGTAACTCATGATTATCGTGAGATCTTCAAGGCTAACCGATCATATCAGATTGATATTCTCTTTGACGGTATTGAACCTTTATTAAAGAAAATCAAAGATAGAGGTTTAAAGATTGGTTATGCATCAGGGCGTTCGATGGCAGGTATCAGAAGAACATTAGATGCCACCATTTTAGGCAGTTACTGTGACGGTATCTGTGCAGGCTCAGAGGTTCCATCAAAACCTGATCCAAAGATGATGCATATTCTCTGTCAAAGAATGAATGTAAAAGAGATGAATGTTTTAGGTGTTGGCGATTCTGGTCTTGATATTAAGATGTATCAGAATGCAAAAAGCATGTCTTTAGGTGTTCAGACCGGTGTCTGGAGCGGAACAGCGCTTATGAATCTAAAGCCAGACATGCTTTTACCATCAGTAGGTGATTTAATTAAATACCTCTGATTATTTTCTGCAGTTAATATTGTTAACAGCACCATGAGCACTGATGAAATATGGTGTGTGAATTACAGATCTGTCTGCAATTGCAAGTACACTTACAGTACATTTATCAGCATTTACCTTTTCTAATTTATCCATTTTGTAATAAACGCTGTCTATTACCTGGAAATCAAAAACAAGAGCATTGCTTGATGCTGTATAGAAAAGGTTTTTGTTAAAGTTTTTTGAAACAATTGAAAGCGGAATATCTGAAATTACCATTGGAACATTAACAAGTTCTTCAATCAAAGGACGTGATGATTTGTTGTCAGCAATTTTGCTCAGTTGTTTGAAGGTCATGTAGATACCTGCATATGAAGCGGTTTTGGCTGAATCGTCATAAGCGATATTGGTTTTATTTTTACCTTCGTAGCTTTCAGTTGTAATAATGCCAAGTACAGGTTCATTAATAGTTGAATTTAATCCCTGAGTTCTGTATGGGAAGACCACACTTGTGGTCTGGTATTTGTTATGACCTGCAGCGTCCTTTGCAATAATATATTTTAAGGATTCGTTGAATACTTCATTCTTGCCAAGAACAACTTCANATACGGCAAAATGTTTAGTGCTGAACTTTTCATTTAGNTCATATGCATATACACTAGTAAAAGAAGAAGCTATTGCACAGGTAACAAGTAATTTACTCAAAAANTTTGTAAACATAAGACACCTTAAAGATAAATTCAAATACATCTCTACTAAGTTTATACAAAAAAATGTAAGTAAAGATAATTATTTATCCCAAAATTGAAAAAAAAGATTTTTTTAAATATCAGAGAAAGAAATATGTCAGAACTAGCATTTTCACCAGATGTAAATTTCGATAAATTAGCAAGTCAGGAAGCAGCCTACAACACCAAGATTGAAAGCAGCTATTTCCCAAGACTTACTGAAAGCTGCACCAGGGTAAACGGTCCTGTTGAAGTACAATTCAAGTTTTATATTGATATGCAGGGCCTTAGAACAATTGAAGGATCTGTTAAGGTAGAGGCTACATTTATCTGTCAGCGCTGCCAGAAGGAATTTACAAGAGTAGTAGAAAGCGACTTTTTATCAACCTGCGATGAGCAGAAGGCAAAGAGCCTGAAGATTGATGAGAAGCTNGATATTGTAGAGTTAAATGAAGATGGTACATTCAATCTTTTAGGCTTTCTAGAGGATTGTCTGTTACTTGAGATCCCTTATATCACCTCTCATGATGTAGATGATCCTNAATGCTCAGAGCACACAAATGAGTGGAGCTGCGGTGAAATTGAGCAGGATGAGAGTGATAATCCATTTGCCGTATTAGCTAAATTAAAGGAAAAGAAATAATCTTTTCTTATAAAAGCTGAATAAATCCTGACTTCAAGGTGCTGTATAGATATCCTTACTATATGATAGATAAGGGAAAAATATAGTCGTTATTGCAAAAAAGGTGTAGTGTGACTGAATAATGATAAGCATGTTATTTTTTGCTTGAAATGCAATATCAATATCAGTATAATACTGCGATTATCGCCACAGTATGTGGTTAAAGTTGGTTTATAAATAAGTTAGCGGGGGGATTTTGATCTCCGCAGAGTAGTAATTTTAGGAGACAAAGAAATGGCTGTTCAACAGAACCATAAGTCCCGTTCACGTCGTGACATGCGTCGTTCACACGATGCTTTATCAGCAATGCAGTTATCAGTAGATAAGACTTCAGAAGAAGTTCATATCCGTCATAACATTACAGAAGGTGGCTACTACCGTGGTGAGAAGTTAAATCTTACCCCTGCAAAGCCATTAATGTCTAAGAAAGAATTCTTAGCATCAAANAAGAAGTAATTTAATATTTCTAAGTAACTAGTTATGGAGAAGGGCGTCGNGACTGTGTCTCGTTACGCCCTTTTTAAATTGTGAAAAACGAAAAAACAATTACCGTGGCCCTAGATGGAACCGGCGGAGATAATGTAGATGCAAGAAGCGTGGCTAGTGCCGTAAGGTTTGCCTGTGTGCTTAATCCATCTTTAAAAGTATTAGTGTTTGGTAATCAGAGTTTAAAGCTCGCTCTTGCAGCTGAGAAGTTTGATCAGAACTCGTATGAATTTATTTCGGCGTCAGAGTGCATTCCTCAGGATGAGGAGCCTCGCAAGGTTCTTGAAGGTTACAAAAACTCTGCTATGCGTAAAGCTATTGAGGCTGTACGTGACAACAAGGCGGATGTAATTGTTTCAAGTGGTGGTACAGGACCTCTTGTGGCCTTATCAAGACACATCCTTGGTGTTATAGAAGGACAAAGACCTGCATTATGTGCAAGGATCCCAGCTGGCGCAAATAAATTCTCATTTATGGTTGATTTAGGTGCTAACGCAATCAGCAACAGCAAGGATCTTCTGTCATTTGCAAAACTTGGTCACTGTGCATATAAGGCTTTCTATAATGAAAGCGCACCACGTGTATGTGTATTAAATGTCGGTAAAGAGCGCAATAAGGGCAGTCTTTTAGTTAAGGAAGCCCGCGATTTGATTGAACAGGACAACAACCTCAATTGTTGCGGATTTATCGAAGCTGACAAGTTATTTACAGATGAAGCTGATGTTATTGTAACTGACGGCTTCACAGGCAATGTTGCTTTAAAATCAGCTGAAGGTGTAGCCTCAGCCTTTTTAAATGCACCTGGCATCAAANGTTTCTTCTCAAAGCTTGCCCGTCCTGACTGGTTAATTCCATGGCAGTATAACGGGTCACTTTTACTCGGTGTAAATGGCCTTGTTATCAAGAGCCACGCAAGCGCAGGTAAAGAAGCAGTTGCTGTAGCTTTGGTAGAAGCTGCAAGATGTGCTTCTATGAATTTGGTAGATAAAATTAAAGAAGAACTAAAAAAATCTTAGCACTTCATAGATTTTGCAGGTTTTCTTGATAAAATACACGAATTGTTTTATTGACTTTCTTGGAGAATTCCTTGTTTACTAGAATTCTTGGAACAGGCAGTTATTTGCCTGAACAGATCCGTACAAATGCTGATCTTGAAAAGATGGTAGAAACCTCTGATTCATGGATCATGGAACGTACCGGTATCAGCCAGAGACGTATTGCAGCTCCAGACGAGACTGTAGCTAGCATGGGTGCAATTGCCGCAAAGCGTGCTTTAGAGGCAGCTGATATTGAGAGTAGCGAAATTGATTTAGTTATCTGTGCTACCACATCAGCTCAGAATGCATTCCCTTCAACTGCATGTGAAATTGCAGGTTTACTAGGCATGGGCGACTGTCCTGCATTTGACCTTGCAGCAGCATGTACAGGTTTTAGCTATGGCTATGCACTAGCTCACTCAATGATTATGTCAGGTCAGGCTAAAAAGGTTTTAGTTGTAGCAGCTGACACCATGTCAAGAGCATGTGATCCTACAGACAGAACCACAATCATTTTATTCGGTGATGGCGCAGCAGCATGTGTGCTTGGAGCTTCAGAGACAGAAGGCACCATTGCAGTTCACATGGGTGGCGATTCAAAATACGGTCCATTACTGACTCTTGCATATCCAAAGCGTGGACAGGATACTTCTAATTCTTCATGGTTATATATGAAGGGTAATGACGTATTTAAACATGCAGTTACTGTTTTAGCTTCACTTGTAAACAAGACTCTTGAAAAAGGAAACATGAAACCAGAGGATCTGGATTTTCTAGTTCCACATCAGGCTAACCTGCGTATCATTGCAGCAACAGCAAGAAAGCTGAAGCTTGATATGTCACAAGTGATTGTAACCTTAGATAAACAGGGTAATACCTCAGCTCCATCAGTTGGTTTAGCTCTAGATGAAGGTATTAGAACAGGCAGAATCAAACGTGGTGATGTACTTCTTCTAGAATCATTTGGCGGTGGTTTTACCTGGGGTTCAGCACTAATTCGTTACTAACAAGATTTGTTAATTAAAAAGCACATTAACCTGTGTTTTTTTAGGAGATGACTATGAAAAAATATGCAGCCGTTTTNCCAGGCCAAGGTTCACAAAGCGTGGGTATGTTTGCAGATTTTATGGACAATGAAATTGTAGCAAATACCTATGCTGAGGCTAACGAAGCTTTAGGTTATGACTTAAAGGACATTTCTCTAAATGGTCCTGATACTGAATTAAATAAGACTGAAGTTACTCAGCCTGCTATTTTAACAGCATCTGTTGCTGCTTTTAGAGTTCTAATCTCTAAGGCTGAAAAGCCAGCAGCTCTTGCAGGTCACTCATTAGGTGAGTACTCAGCTTTAGTAGCTGCAGGTGCAATCGATTTTAAAGATGCAGTTAAGCTAGTTCGCCTACGTGGCCAGGCAATGCAGGAAGCAGTTCCAGCAGGTGTTGGTGCTATGGCTGCAGTTTTAGGTCTTGAAGATCAGGCTATCGTTGATACCTGTGCTAAGGTTTCNACTGACTCATCAAAGGTATGGGCTGCTAACTTCAATACTCCAGGTCAGGTTGTTATCTCAGGTAACAAAGAAGCCGTTGATAAGGCATGTCAAGAGTTCACTGCAATGGGGGCAAAGAGAGTAGTTCCTCTTGCTGTATCTGCTCCTTCACACTGCCCACTAATGCAGTCTGCTGCAGATAGATTAGAAAAGGCTTTACACGAAATCACTGTTAAGGATGCTCAGATCCCAGTATATGTAAATGCTCTAGCTAAGCCTTTAACCAAGGCTGAAGAGATTATCGATGCTTTAGTAAAGCAGCTTACAATGCCAGTTCGCTGGGTTGAGACTGTTCAGGAACTAAAAGCAGACGGTATCGAAGCTTTAGTTGAAGTTGGTCCTAATAAGGTTTTATGCGGTCTAAACCGTCGTATCGACAAGACCCTAGGCAGTGCAAATGTTTGCAACGAAGCTACACTTGCAAAAGCATTAGAAGAATTAGCTTAAAGGAAACAATATGTTTAATTTAAATTTTGAAGGTAAANTTGTACTAGTAACCGGTGCAAGCCGCGGTATTGGTAAAGCTATTGCNCAGGCTTTTGAGCAGTTAGGTGCAACAGTATACGGTACTGCAACATCTCAAAAGGGTGCTGATGGTATTACCGAGTACCTAAACGGTCACGGTCAGGGCTTTGTTATGAATTCATTAGATAAGCAAAGCGTTGAAGACTGCTACAATGCTGTAGTAGAGAAGGCTGGTACCTGTCCAGATGTTCTTGTAAATAATGCTGGTATTACTCGTGATACTTTATTTATGAGAATGAAGGATGAGGACTGGAATGCTGTATTACAATGCAATCTNTTTGCNTGTGTACAGTTAGCAAAGCTATGTGTAAGCCCAATGATGAAAAAGCGTGCTGGCAGAATTATCAACATCGCNTCAATNGTAGGTCAGGATGGTAACGCAGGTCAGTGCAACTACTCAGCTGCAAAGGCNGGTTTAATCGGCTTTAGCAAGTCTCTTGCAAAGGAAGTTGGTTCAAGAGGTATTACTGTAAACTGCATCGCTCCAGGTTTNGTNGCAACTGATATGACTGCAGCTCTAAATGAAGAGCAGTTAAAGGCATGGACTAACACCATTCCTCTAAAGAGAGCNGCAACAGCTGATGATATTGCAGCATCTGCAGTATTCTTAGCATCAGATTTAGCTTCATACATCACTGGTTCTACCATTGATGTAAACGGTGGTTTACACTGCAATTAAGCTGTAATTATCCGTTTTTTTTTGTAATTTATGTGATCAAACACTTTTTATTGAAAATATAAGGTAGTTTGACTACCAAAACTAAAAAAAAACGGATATAATTACATCAGTTTTTTTTAGGTCCTAGCATTGGGCTAGGTTTTTAACTAGTAAAGGACAGAATCTGCATAATGCAGTCTGATCAAGGAAAGAAATGAGCAACAGCAATATTGAAGAGCGCGTAAAGAAGATTATCGTAGACATGTTAGGTGTTAAGCCTGAAGATGTTGTACCTGAGGCATCTTTCGTAGATGATTTAGGCGCTGACTCACTAGACACCGTAGAGTTAGTAATGGCTCTAGAGGAAGAGTTTGAGACTGATATTCCTGATGAGGAAGCAGAGAAGATCAATACCGTACAGGCTGCTATCGACTACATCAACAACCACCAGGCTTAATCTGATGATTGACTGATCAGGATGGTAACGCCATCTTCTGATATTATTTGAAATAGACTGGAGATGTGTTAGCATCTCCATTCTTTTTTTTAACACATTAACGGAGATCCAACGGTGCAATTACGTAGGGTTGTAGTGACCGGCATGGGCATGTTAAGCCCTGTTGGTGGAAACTTAGAAGAATCTTGGAAAAACTTATTAGCTGGTCAATGCGGTATCGCTCCAGTTGAAGGCTTTGACACAACAGATTTCACTGTTAAGATTGCAGGCCAGGTAAAAGGCTTTAATGCAGAGCAATGGGGTATTGCTCGTAAAGACGAGCGTAAGATGGATTTATTCATCCAGTACGGCATCGCTTCAGGTCTTATGGCTATCAACGATTCAGGTATTGAAATCACTCCAGAAAATGCTGATAGAATCGGTACTATGATCGGTTCAGGTATTGGTGGTTTAACCTTTATCGAAAAGAATATCAATGGTTTAGCTGCTCGTGGTCCACACGGCATCAGCCCATTCTTCGTACCTTCAACCATTATTAACATGGTTTCAGGTCAGTTATCAATTATGAAAGGTCTTCGTGGCCCTAACCTATCAACCGTTACAGCTTGTGCTACTGGTACTCACGCTATCGGTTTATCAGCTCGTTTAGTTGCATACGGTGATGCTGATGTTATGGTTTGTGGTGGTGCAGAAAAGGCTTCTACCCCTATGGGTATCGGCGGTTTCGCAGCAATGAAGGCTCTATCACACCGCAATGATGATCCTCTACATTCTTCACGTCCATGGGATGTTGACCGTGATGGTTTTGTTCTAGGTGACGGTGCTGGTGTTCTAGTACTTGAAGAGTACGAGCACGCAAAGGCTCGTGGTGCTAAGATCTACTGTGAATTAGTTGGCTTTGGTATGTCAGGTGATGCTTATCACATGACTGCAACTCCAGAGACTGGCGAAGGCGCTGCAAGATCAATGATCCACGCATTAAAGGATGCAGGTGTAAAACCAGAGCAGGTTAACTACATTAACGCTCACGGTACATCTACTCACGTTGGTGATTTATCAGAGTTACGCGCAGTTAAGAGCATCTTCGGTGACGCTCCTAAGAACTGCTGCATGAGCTCAACTAAGTCAATGACTGGTCACTTATTAGGTGCAGCTGGTGCAATCGAAGCTGTTATTACAGCTATGTCTATCAAGGATCAGATTTGCCCTCCAACCATTAACTTAGAGAACCCAGAAGCTGAAGTTGGTGATTTCAACTTAGTTGCTGGCACTGCTCAGAAACATGATATCGAGTACGCTATGTCAAATAACTTTGGCTTNGGTGGTACCAACGGTTCATTACTATTCAAGAGAGTTGACTAATAGTTACTNTTAGCTGACTTACCTTTAATCCCGCTTTATTGCGGGATTATCATTTTCGNAATAAGCTTTCCTTTAATATCCTTTCTCTTTACTATTCCAAAATACCTGCTNTCAAAGGAATTATNCTTCTGACTAATCACAATATATTCATCATCTTTTAATATCGTATTAAGCATTAGAGGCTTTATAGAAGGAAGATAATAAGGCCTGGTATTATCAATGTATCTGCCATTTATAAAAATGCCTCTATCATCGATTTTAACCATATCATCAAATGAAGCATATATGGTCTTGCCGATAGGAGACAGATCAAAAGGGCAATTTCCAAAAGAGAGAATGTCACTCTTACTTACATCTGATGCTACGTTTTCATCTAAGCAGAAGAGAATAATATCGCCTTTTTTGAATGCTGAAATTTCAGTAACCAATTTATAAACACCTAAGGGAAGGGATTTTGTGGTGTTTATATAGAGGTTTTGGTTTACAAATAAGGCTTTGACCACTAAAAATAATACAAATATTAGCAAAAAAGTTGTAAAAAGTTTTCTTTTGAAAATATTATATGTTTTACTGGTCATAAAATAATTTTATCAGTATGAATTTTGTGATAAAGAATCGATAGCATTCTGAGTTTCCTGTTTAATTTTGATAGCTTTTTCACCAATTATCTTAATTAATTCGATATAGATTAAATCGAT
>JGI24709J26583_10002263_pt1 | contig 15976 bp, 15 predicted proteins | sample BioPla2DNA1_FD_26583 | JGI IMG/M metagenome (IMG submission 26583) | reverse complement strand
CCATCGGCTGGGAGGCGGCGAACTACCCGCTCATAAAGGAACAGATTCCTCTCGCCGCCGCTCCCTGAGGGATCCCGGATCAGGGCGTATCCACGAGGGAGATCCTGACCGGCACCTCTCCCACGAGCGAGTCTACGACCGGTGAGCGCCGGTAGCCGCGCATCACGAGTTCCCGGAGTCTCTCCTGTGGTGCATCCGCCTCTATCCGGACGGTCACCCGTACCTCCTCAAAGCCCGGCCGGACGTCGCCGGCGATCTCAAAGAGGCCCCTGAGGTCGATATCGCCCTCAACGTCGATCTCGATGAAGTTGACCTCGACACCCTCCTCAGCCGCACTGTAGGCGATAGAGATCGTGATACAGGCTGAGAGTGCCGTGAGCACAAGTTCCATCGGACCCGGCCCCCTGTTGGTCCCGCCGAGTGCGATCGGCTCATCAGCCGGGATGACGAAGTCCCTGATGATGGTTGTTGAGTGCGCACCGCCGTTCCAGCTGGTGATGCCGGAGAGGGTCACCTGCGCCTCTGCTGGATCCTCTCGCATCGCTTCTGTGCGGGCGTTGACCCGTTCCATATCGATATCGGTCTGCGCCATCTCTGAGAGTCCGCTCTCGGTTCTCAAATACCACACCTCCTCAGATGATCGGTTCTGGTGCCTCCGGCATCGCCCTGATGCGCCGGAGCATCTCATCCGGGTCGGTCACCGGGATCTCGCAGGCGTAGTTGGTGCAGACATACGCCGTCGCCCGTCCATCGATCGCCACGGCATCCCGGGTAAACCCGGCTACCCTCGTTATCTCCGGATCTTCCTCATCAGAGGGGCGGAAGATGACGGAGGCATCCGGGGTATAGTGCGACGCAATAGCCTGGATCATCGCCCGGGTATCCTCCGCCCCCCTGGCGCCTGTGATGATCACCTCGACGCCCGGCCCCAGCATACGATCGAGGCCGGTGAGGAAGCCGATATGAGTGGCGGGGGACTTCCGGACGGTGCCGGCAAAGGTGCGGTGGATCCGGTCTGCAATCTCCTCGAATGCGGGGTTTGCTGTCATCCGGCCGAGGCGGAAGAGGGCATACATGGCCGCGCTGTTGCCGGACGGAGTCGCCCCATCAGAGATGGGCTTCTGCCGGACGGGGATATCCACGTCGTCGGGCGTGAAGAAAAATCCTCCGCGCTCGGGGTCATGGTAGCGGGCGACGAGGTCGTGGGCGAGTTCGACTGCGGCCTTGAGGTAGCCGGGATCGAGCGACGCCTCGTAGACCTCGATCAGGGCCAGGATCATGAACGCATAATCGTCGAGCATCGCCGCGATGCCGGCCTCACCGTTCCGGTAGCGGTGGAGGAGCCGGCCATCCGGCCCGCGCAGCCGGGTGAGGATGAACTCTGCTGCCCTCTCCGCCGCCGCGAGGTACCCGGGGTCGTCAAACGCCCGGGCCGCCTTTGCCAGGGCGGCGATCGCAAGCCCGTTCCAGTCGGTGAGGATCCTGTCATCCTTTGCCGGCCGAACCCGCTCCTCCCGCGCTGCAAAGAGTCTCTGCCGGGCACTCTCAACAAACCCGGTCAGGTCATCCTCCGTCATCGCAAGCTCCCGCGCCCGGGCCGCAAACGACCCTGAGAGGTGGAGAATGTTCTGTCCTGTAATCTTTGCGCCGGGCTGAGCGAGGTAGTTTCCCGGCTCCGTGATACCGAAGATCCGGGAGAACCTCTCTCCGTCCTCCTCCCCGAGCACCTCAAGTACCTCAGCCTTCGTCCAGAGGTAAAACTTCCCCTCCACGCCCTCGCTATCCGCATCCTCCGTCGAGTAGAAACCACCGTCCGGGTCGACCATATCCCGGAGGAGGTAGGCGATCGTCTCCCGGGCGGTCACGGCAAACTCATCTCTCCCGGTCGCGAGGCAGGCCTCGGTGTATGCCATGATCATGAGCGCCTGGTCGTAGAGCATCTTCTCAAAGTGCGGGACGAGCCATCCCGCATCCGTCGCGTAGCGGTGGAACCCCCAACCGATCTGATCGAATATACCGCCGCGCCTCATGGCACGCAATGTCTCCTCCACCATCGTGTATGCGGGGACCTTCCCGGTCCGGTGGCCGTACCTGAGCAGGAATATGAGGATGTGCGGTGCCGGGAACTTCGGTGCGCCTCCAAACCCTGCGTTCTCCGCATCGAAGAGCCGGAGCAGGATATCGTAGACGTCGTCAAGAACCTCCCGGGAGAGGTCGTCACCGGCAGGCGAGGTGCGGGCCGCGTCCCGGAGGGCGCCAAGCACCCGGCCGCCGGTCTCCTCAAGCTCCCGGCGCCGCGTCTGCCAGGCCCGGTTGATCCTCGGTATGAGGTCAACGAGGCCGGTCATACCGTAACGGCTCTCCTTCGGGAGATAACTCGCTGCAAAGAATGGCCGCCCGTCGGGGGTCATGATGATGGTGAGGGGCCAGCCCATGGCAGTCCCGCTCAGCATGCGGGCGGCATCGATGTAGATCCGGTCGATATCAGGCCGCTCCTCGCGGTCCACCTTGATGCAGACAAAGAGGGCATTTAAGAGCTTTGCGACCACGGGATCGGTGAACGACTCCTCCTCCATGACATGACACCAGTGGCAGGCTGAGTAGCCTGTGGAGAGGAATATCGGTCTTTCTTCCTCCTTCGCCCTGTGGAACGCCTCCTCCCCCCAGGGGTACCAGTCGACCGGGTTATAGGCATGCCGGAGCAGGTAGGGGCTCTGCTCGTGGATAAGCCGGTTTGGATGTAATTTCTCACTCGCTGCCGGTTCGGGGTTCATGGTCCTGACGTGCAGGTGAGGGGTAATAAAGGTACCTCCCGGCTGATGGGAGCGCGCAGGGAAGGGGTGCCGGCCGGCTATCGGGTTCGATCTCGCCTGGTGCCTGCCCCCCAAAAAAAGAGACCCCTCACTCCGTGATAGCGATCTGCTTTACCTCCTCTGCGGCCGGCCGGATGTAGGGGACGTCGACGGTGAGCAATCCGTTCCTGAATGTCGCTTTCGCGCGATCAGGGTCGACGGGGCAGCCGATCGCGTAGTTGCCGACGTACCGGACATCACCCCGGGCCGCATCGATGGAGAAACTGGTCTCCTGCATCTTGAAGGTGATATCCTTCTTATCGACGCCAGGCAGTTCGATCTCGATGTGAAGATTCTCCTCGTTCTCATCGGAATAGGCACAGACATACGGTGCAACTCTTAACGCTGCCATTCTGGTAACCTCCTGTAAGTGGCAACAGGGATGTGGGAGAGGTATTTAACCTTATCTCCCTGCGCAGGATGCGAGGTATTATCTTCTAACCGTGAATTATCATACATGAGCGACCAGTTTATCTTCACCCGGTACCGCACCGACTGTTATAACTGCGGCGAGGATGCCGACCAGGTCATAAAGGCGGTCTCCTCACAGGCGCAGGTCATCTGTTCAAACTGCGGAGCAACAAGGATATTCATCCCGAGGTTTGAGAATATGGATGTGCCCGGCGCCTGCACACCCCTCGGGCGCTACGACGTCTGGAGCATCAAGACCGACGCGCAATGTAAAAATTGTGGGGTTCTTGGAACGCATGAACTCGTCGTCGGGACAAACCATCTCACGACCCGGTGCCAGAACTGCGGCTATACGCACTTCTACCGGTTCAACCTTGAGTACATCGGCCAGTGTCCAATCGACGACGAAGACGTCAGCGCTCCTCCCGCACCATAGTGATGGCGTTCTTCGGGCACTCGTTTGCGCAGATGCCGCAACCCTTGCAGTAGTCAAGATCGATGTTGAGATCCTCGTCGATGACCCCGTCCGGGCAGTACTGGGCACAGAGCCCGCAGGCGTTGCAGGCCTCCCTGTCCACGACGGGCCGGAACGTCCGCCAGGATCCCGTCTTCCCGGATGAGGCCTCTTTTGGCCTGCTGAGCGCAAGTCTCTCCCTCATATTTTCAGCTCCTCATACGCTGCTTCGGCAGCCCGTACGTTCCTCTCATCGGCAAACATCTCCCGGATCGCCGTCTTCACCGACGGGAGCGTGACGACGCCCATCTTCGCAAGCGCCCCGAGCACCGGGGTGTTTAAGATGGGGCTCCCGGCGATGACGAGATCTGTTGCGAGTGCAATCCCGGTCAGGTCGACGTGCCGGCAGACTGCGGCGCATCCTTCAAGCGTATGAGCGCTATTCAGGAGCACCGTCCCGTCTCCTTTGAGACCCTGCAGGACGTCCACAACATCCATGATGCTCGTATCGAGCACGACCACGAGGTCGGGTTCATGGATCTGGCTGTATATCTTGATCGGTTCGTCATCGATCCTGACAAACGAGACGACCGGAGCCCCGCGCCTCTCCGCCCCGTAAAATGGACACGCGGTCGCGTATTTCCCGTCCCGGAACGCCGCAAGGGCGAGCAGGCGGGCGGCGGTGACACCGCCCTGTCCACCCCGGGAGTGGATCCTGATCTCATACATCTGCGCTCACCCCGAACCACATCTCCTCGCCGGGACGCCGGTCCCTGACGAAGTCTGCTATATCGTTGTAGGTGACCTCCTGGCCGCCGAGGCCGGCGATCACGCTGTAGGGCTCGATCCCGGTCTTTGCCCGGACCGAGTTTGCAACCACGCCTCCAAAACCGAACGAGTAACCGCGGTCGATCACCACGACGTCCCGGCCGGCGAGATCGAGGTCGGGGAATGGCCTGAACCAGCGCAGGCGCATGGACCCGGCCTTTATTCCCTCATCCCGGAGGCGGTCGATCGCCACCTCAGCCTCCTTCCCGAGCGTCCCCATCGCGATGACGATGACATCGGCATCCTCGCACCGGTAATCCTCGGTGGGGCCGTAGGAACGGCCAAACCGCTCCGCAAACTCGCGTTCGACCTCCGCGATCACGTCCACGGAATCCCGCGTCGAGCGCTCGATATCCCAGCGGAACCGGAAGTAGTCGTTCGGTCCGGTCATGGGGCCGTAGCCGCAGGGGTTCTCCGTATCGATGGCGTGCGGGAGGTGGTAGGGCGGCAGGAAATCGCCGAGATCTACCGTCTCAAGCGACTGCATGATATGGCTGAGCGAGAACCCATCCAGGTTTACCATCACCGGGAGGAGAACCCTCTCATCCTCGGCGATCTTAAACGCCATCAGGGTGGCGTCGTAGGCCTCCTGGACCGTGCCGACAAAGACCTGAAGCCACCCGGTGTCGCGCTGGGAGAAGGCGTCAGTATGCTCCGCCCAGGTGTTCCACCCGGGTCCAAGGGCACGGTTGACGTTTGCCATGACGATCGGGAGGCGCGCGCCCGCCGCCCAGTGGACCATCTCGTGCATGTAGAGAAGACCGTGAGAACTCGTCGCCGTGAATGTGCGGACCCCGGCGACACTCGCCCCGATACAGGCGGTCATGGCCGAGTGCTCGCTCTCCACCGGTATGTACTGGCTCACCAGATCGCCGGCGGTGACGAACTCGGCGATCTGCTCCACGATCTCGGTCTGGGGGGTGATCGGGTATGCAGCGATGACGCCGGGCTTCGCATCCCGGACAGCGGTCGCTACCGCCTTGTTCCCGGTCGCGATCGTCAGCATACCCCGGCCTCCTCGCGGGCGAACCGCTGTAGATTCTGCTCCACTGCCTGCCGCATCTCCTCGATGACCTCCGGCTTTATGTTCTTGAACCGGCCCTGCGCTCCTATGTAGTCCTCAAGCGGCACGGGTCTCCTCATCGCAGCCTTTGAGGGACCGCTTATAGCGAGTTTCCCGTACTCCCTCTCGTAGAGAACCCATGTCCCGGTCCTCACCGCGAGCTTCCCCATCTCGACGGTCTTCTCTGTGGGGTAGCGCCATCCGGGGGGGCAGGGCGCGAGGATATGGATGAACTTCGGCCCCGGTATCGAGAGCGCCTTCTTCACCTTCTTGTAGAGGTCGAGGGGGTAGGCGCTACAGGCGGTCGCCATGTAGGGGGGGTTGTGCGCCTCGACGATGCGATCGAGGTCTTTCTTCGCCGTGGGCTTCCCGCCGGGGGTCGTTGTCGTGCGCGCCCCGAGCGGCGTCGAGCCCGACCGCTGCATGCCGGTGTTCCCGTATGCCTCGTTGTCGTAGCAGATATAGAGGAAATTGGTGCCACGCTCGAGGGCGCCGGAGAGCGCCTGGATACCGATATCGACGGTTCCACCATCACCGGCGTAGACGATTACGTTCGTCTCCTTTCCGAGGGCTTCAAAAGCGTTGCTCATGCCGGAGGCACAGGCGGCGGCAGCGGCAAACGCTATGTTATATACCGGCACATTCATCGCCGTGCCGGGGTAGATCCCCTGGATGACGCTTGTGCAGCAGGCAGGCACGACCAGAACAGAATCCGGGCCGGCGGCCTTGAGCACGTAGCGCAGACACAGGGAAGAGCTGCACCCCGCACAGGCGGATGTGCACTTGAGCAGGTACTCCTCCTTTGGAATCGCGGACAAATTGTTTACACTCCTCTCCTCTATATCTGTCATTAATTGTAATGAGGTTTTTTACGATCCGGCTCCAGGGAACCCGATGTTCTCCCGGAAAATAGCCGGCCGGGATGGGGGTGCGCCAAAAAGGTGCACTCCCGCTCAGTTCCCGGTCTTCTGTCCCGGCGCCCGCCTCCTCGCCACCGGCTCCGGGCGAGAGAGTCGCCGGGCGAGGCCGGCGTAACACTTCAGGCAGGATAGCGAGAGGTCGGGCTCCCATCTCCATGAGCGGAAGGGGACCCCGGTGGCGCCCGCATCGATCCGCCCGGGAGGCGGGGGGGGCAGGCCATCTCCGTTCCCCGCTGCAGTTGTATGATCGCATCGGCCCGCGCGGGCCCCTGTATCCTTGAGAGTATCCTCCTCGATCAATCAGCTGACCGGGACCGCACACCCGGTCAGGAGAAATTCCCGGAGCATGGGAGGGCGACCAGATCCCGGCTGAATGCGCGGTTGACGTGGTTCAGGAGTTCAGGAAAGAGGTTGTTCCCGGTGATGACCACCCGGACGTCACCCACGCAACTACAGAGCTGTCCGCCCACGATTGATACGAAACGCCATCCATGGCAGGGAGGTGGAAGATGACCATACCTGCTCGCTTTGTGCCCTGTCACGCAAATCGGCAGGCTTGAAGAAAGATATATAGGGATAGGAGATGAGGGGGTGGTCACCGGGCGCCGGAGATCACGACCGGGCGCGAGGTGACGAAAAGGATGACCGTGAGCATCATAGAGGATAGAGATACCTGGGACACATTCATCGACGAAAGCCCATCAGGGCTCCTCTTTCACCGGTGGGACTACCTGCACCTGACAGCACGGTATACCGGGAGCCGGTTCCTCCCGTATGGAGTCTATAAGGGAAACGAGCTGGCCTGTCTGTTCCCGCTCTTCTTCCGGCGGATGTACGGCGTTAACGCCGTCTTCTCTCCTCCCCCCCTCACGGTGATACCTTTCCTCGGGTGCGTGATGAACAGGGGGTTTACGAGGCTGAAACAGAGCAAGAAGGAATCCCTCCTCGGCATGATCGCCGGGGAGATCCAGGAGGAGATCCGGGGTCTCTCGCCGAACTACCTCTCAGTATCTTTCGTCCCGGAGTTCAACGACGTGCGCCACTACCTCTGGGATCGGTGCGATGCACGGATCCGGTACACCTACACCATCGACCTTACGCGCTCGATCGAAGACCTCTGGAACAACCTCCACTATAAGCTCCGAAATAAACTGAAAAAAGAGGAGAATGCCGGCCTCCGGCTGGAGAGGACGGGTGATATCTCCACACTCCACCGGATCCTTGCCGACCGCTACCGTGACCCCGCGCTCGATATCCCGCCGATCGATAGGAATTACCTCGAAGATCTCGTGCATACCTACCCGGACAGGATCGCAGCATACTATCTCTACAATACGGAAGACGAACTCGTGGGCGCGGTGGCGGCCCAGGAGTACAGGCGGTTTCTGCTCTGGATGGGGACGCCGAAGGTCGAGACCGCCCATGCCGGGAACGAGTATCTCCAGTGGCTCCTGATCCAGAGGGCAAAAACCGAAGGTTACCAGATGTTCGAGAACATGGGTGCAAACAACCCCGACCTGGCCTTCTTCAAGTCCCGGTTTAACCCGGATCTCATGATGTACTTCGAGATAGAGAAGAAGGATACCTTCGGGGCGGTCTCCGAATGGGCATACCTCGCCTTTGTCAAACGCCTGATGATGGCGACGGGAAGGGTTTAGACCGCCCGTACTGGAGAGGCAGACTCCAGGTTCGGAGCATGGTTGTCGGATGGCGGGAGAGATTCCGGAGGTCCGGGCTACTTTCTCCTCTGCCAAAAATCATACAGGACGATGCTCCCTGGAGGCACCCGAGAAGATAAATATATCTGCCGCTATCCTGTAGCGAGCGCATTCCGAAAGGACCGCTCGGCCGGAAGCAGGGTTCCATGACACTCAAACTCGTGGATGACAGGGAGGTATGGGATACCTTCATCGATGGGAGCCCGTATGGGCTGCTCTTTCATAAGTGGGACTACATCACGATCACCGCACGCCATGCGGGGTACCGGCTCCTCCCGTACGGGATCTATAATGGAGAGGAGCTCGTCTGCCTCGTTCCGCTCTACTTCAGGAGCACGCACGGGATAAAGACGCTCTTCTCGCCGCCGCCCATGCAGGCTGTCATACCCTACCAGGGTTTTGTCCCGGTACGCGAGTTTGATGTGATGAGACAGAGCAGGAAGGAGGCGATCATGGGCCTCATCGCGGGCGACCTCTCCGCCGAGATCGACGCGATCTCGCCGCACTACCTCTCCCTGACCCTTGTGCCCGGCATTGCCGACATCCGGCAGTTCACCTGGCGGGGATACACCCCGAGGGTTCACTACACCTACACAATCGACCTTTCACAGCCGATTGAAGCGATCCAGAGCGACTTCCACTACAAACTCCGTAGCGGTATCCGGAGAGCTGAGGAGGCGGGCATGGATCTCGTGCGGAGCAACGACTTCTCAGGACTGTATACCGCGATCTCCCGGCGGTTTAGCCACCCGGATAAGCAGATCCCGATGATCAGGCAGAGCTATTTCGAAGATCTCTTCCGGGCATACCCGGAGCACCTTGCCGCCTATTACCTCTATGACCGGGATGGTGCTCTCGCGGGGGCACTCGCCACGCAGGAGTACAGGCGTTTCCTGCTCTGGATGGGAACACCGCGGATCGAGGGAGGGCACGCGGGGAACGAGTATCTCCAGTGGCTCCTTGTCCAGCGTGCAAAAGCCGAAGGTTACCGGACGTTTGAGAACATCGGGGCGAATACACCTGACCTGAACTTCTTCAAATCACGATTCTGCTCGAATCTTGAGATCTACATGGAGATCTACCGGAAAGATATGATCGGGACTCTGGCAGAATGGACATACAGCTCCATCGCCGGTACATCCTGGCTGAAGCGCCGGATCGTCCCGTACATCGAGTGATCCGCCGAGAGGTCGCCAGCCGGAGGCGGGGTGAGATACCGGAACCTGTCGCCTCCGGTGCAGGGGATCGCAGATGGTCAGACGTCCGGGGAACAGGGAGCGCCCTAGAAAAAATTCTCAGAGTGCGGCATGGAGACCAGATCCTGACCGGATGCGTGGTAAAAATGTTGCAGGAACTCCGAAAGGAGGTTATGTTCTGTAAATATCACCCAGATATCACCGTATGCCTCCAGGTGACTGCACTCCCATGATTGATACGAGATATCATCCACAGCAAGGAGGCGGAGTGCGACCATGCCCTCACCTCACGCATCACGGTATATAATGGTTGGGCCCCGGCGGCCTGACACTCTGGCCGGGGTGTGACTCCGGTCTGCAGGACCACCCCGCCTCCTCCGGGAGGTGTGCCCCCTGCCTTGCAGGTGGAGAGACCACCCGGGACGTATCTTGCACGTGGTGCCCTCCCTCTCCGCGAAGCCCGACCCCCCGCCCGGACGGGGTTCGGGGCATGGCTGAGGTGATCCGGAGCGCACAGGAGAATGAGGTCTTCATCGATGATCCGGGACGGCATGCCTCAGTGAAGAAACTTCCTGCTCGGTCTTGCTCCCCCCTCCCGGGAAACACGGACTCCCGGTCTTCTGTCATGTGGCAGCCGGGAGGTATCCTGGACACCCGGTGCGGTGGGCCTGCTGCCCTGTGACTGGCAGTGACCACTACATTTATCTAGAGTACTGCGGGTAATGGGGGCAGCTGGATCTCGCCAGTAGAGCGAGGAGAGAAGAGCTTGTCAATAGAGATCGTCACGGATAGGGATATCTGGGATGCGTTCATCGATGCCGGCCCGTCCGGTCTCCTCTTTCACAAGTGGGATTTTCTGAAGATTACGGAACGGCACACCGGGTACAGGCTCCTTCCCTGCGGGATCTACAGGGGCAGGGAACTCGTCGCAGTCTGTCCGTTCTTCCACAGGCAAAGAAACGGCCTTTCTCTCGCCTTCTCCCCTCCACCCATGCAGGCGGTCATACCCTACCAGGGTATCGTGATGAGCAGGGATTACACCGCGGCAAAGCAGAGCAAAAAAGAGTCGAGACTGCAGCTGGTCATCGAAGGGCTCCGGGAGGTGATCGACGACCTCTCGCCAAACTACCTCTCGATCAGGCTCGCCCCCGGTTACCATGACATCCGCCATTTCATCTGGGACGGCTACCAGACCCGGATCAGCTACTCCTATACCATCGATCTCACTCCTCCCCTGGAGACTCTCTGGAAGAACCTGAACGCGAAGCTGCGGACGAACCTCCGGAAGTTTGAGAAGAGCGGCTACTACCTGGAGGAGGGGAGCGATCTTGCGCTCTTTTATGAGACGGTGCGCCAGCGATTCAGCCACCCGGATATGGGTATCCCGATGGTCGCACAGGGCTACTTTGAGGATATCCTCCGGGCGTATCCGGGCTCTGTCCGTGTCTATCACCTCTGTGACCGGGATGGGGATCTCAAAGGTATCGGGACAACCCTGGAGTACAAGCGATATCTTCTCTGGGTCGGCGGCCCGAAGATCGACGGCACATCAGCAAACGAGTACCTCCAGTGGCTCCTGCTCAGGGATGCAAAAGAGAAAGGTTTCCGGGAGTTTGAGAACACAGGTGCAAACAACCCGAACCTGAATATGCACAAGGCAAAGTACAACCCGGATCTCTCCATCCATATCGAAGTGAGTAGAGCGGATATCGTGGGGAAGGCGGCGGAGTGGACCTACAGCACTATCATCAACAGGCCCTGGATCAAGAGGAGGATGATCCCCTACATCGAATAACTGCTCGAGAGATCTCCGATATCGATCGGTAGTTTCTGGATGAGGTACCGGAACTTGCCGCCCTCTGTGCGGGGGATCTCGTCGACAAACCGGACTTCTACATCCACGCCGTCGCCGAGCTGCCACCGGAGCTCCCTGGCGAGCTGCTGAGAATCTTCCCGGGTGTAAGTCGGCTTTCTGACAACCTTTACAATGAGTTCTCCCATCGTCTCCTGGTACATCTGAAACTGCCGGATGTTCTCAAAAGCCCCCGACTCATAGTTGATGGGGGTGACGGAGATCAGGTGCCCGCTCCGTGTCACGATGAACTCCTGGAGTCTCCCCTCCACCTTCTCAAGCAGGGGGTACTGTCTCCCACAGGAGCACCGTTCCGTCGTGGCGACCGCCACATCCCGCGTCCGGTAGCGAATAAGAGGGCAGACGTAGTTGGTGAGATTGGTTGCGACGACCTCGCCGAGCTCGCCCGGTCTCGCCACAGGCTGTCCATCCCTGCCGATCAGTTCGACCACCCCGTATTCAGGGAAGATGTGGTAGTGTGTGCTCTCCTCACACTCTCCGGCGAGCATGGTCTGTTCGGAGTTGCCGTACCAGGAGAAGACCCTGCATCGAAACGCCTCCTCAAGGAGACTCCGCTGCCAGGGGTAGAGGTTCTCGGAGCCACAGAGGACCGCCCGCACCGTCGGGAAGGGTTTGATCCCATGCTCCTTCATGAATCGCGCCAGGATCACGGCCGTCGAGGGATAGGCGTGGATGAACCGGGGTCCAAACCGCCGGATCTGATCGATATAGGCCGGCAGGGTCTCCTCGGTCATCTGGTGAGAGGACATGATCAACCACCGGCCGAAGAGCTCGCGCTTCCAGTAGATGCCGCTCGATGCGCTGTCCACCACATGTCCCCGGAGGACGACACATTTATCGCCGAACCGGTAGCCGACGCGGTCCCACTGGATCTTCATAAACGCCCACTCCCGGGCCCGGGAGACCCCCCGTTCGTAGTAAAACCCCATCGGCGTACCGGTAGAACCGGACGTACGGACGTACTCAAACGACGATTCAGGATAGTTTCTTGCTTTGAGATCGGGGAGGTGGGTCTGGACGATCTCTTTTGTCAGGAACGGGAGGAGCCGGAGATCTTCCGGGGTTCCGATATCCCCCGGCACGAGGCCTCGATCGTCGAAGATCCGGCGGTAGTAGGGGACGTTTGCATAGGCGTGGTCGAGCAGGCGCGAGAGCGCCTCTGTCTGGTATGCCAGAAGTTCTTCGTGACTCCACCACTGGGACTGCCCGAGGAGCGTGTACATCTCCCGGTATATGCGGTAAGAAGGTATCAGGCTGAGCGCTTGTACGGTGAGAGGATTTGCCCCCGATATCCATTTCAGCAGGTCAGCCTTCATATATGCATCTCCAGGATCACGCAGTCATATCTGAAGTCCCGAGCTCAATCTTTGTCATCTCTCTCTCACCGAAGTGTACCGGCAGGTTCTGGACGAAGTAGCGGTACTTGCCACGGGTGGTGAGCGGTATGTTGTCAACGTACCTGATGGTGACGGTGACGTCGTCGCCACAACTCCGGCTCACCTCCTGGTAGAGGTATTCTGCATCCAGATCCCCGAACGCCGGTTTTTTTACGACGTTCAGGACGACCTCCCCGACCTCCTCCTGGTAGAACTGGAACTGTTTAACGTTATCGAAAGCATCAGTATCGATGTTCATGGTGATACCGGAGAGGAGCTCGCCCTTACCGGTTACGATGAAGTCCTGGATCCTTCCTTCCACACGCTCAAGCAGCGGGTAGTGCCTGCCGCAGGTGCAGGGCCCCGGTGCCACGGTTGCAAGATCCATCGTCCGGTAACGGATGAGGGGGCAGACGTAGTTGGTGAGGTTGGTGGCGATGACCTCACCGAGTTCGCCCGGTTCCTCCACAGGCCGGCCATCTCTGCTGATCAGCTCAACCACCCCGTACTCGGGGAAGATATGGTAGTGTGTGCTCTCCTCGCACTCTCCGGCGAGAACGGTCTGCTCGGAGTTGCCGTACCAGGAGAAGATCCGGCAGCAGAACGCCTCCTCGAGGAGACTCCGCTGCCAGGGGTAGAGGTTCTCAGAGCCACAGAGGACCGCCCGCACCGTCGGAAAGGGCTCAACCCCGTTATCGGTCATGTAACGGGCGAGCTGCGCTGCGGTAGAGGGGTAGGACTGGATGAACCTCGGTCCAAACCGCCGGATCTGATCGACATAGGCCGGCAGGGTCTCCTCGGTCATGTGATGGGATGACATGAGCAACCACCGGCCGAAGAGGGTCTTTTTCCAGTATGCCGAATTGCTGGCGGAGCCAACGATGTAGCCCCGGAGGACGGCGCATTTATCGCCAAACCGGTAGCCGACGCAGTCCCACTGGGTCTTCATGAACGCCCACTCCCGGGCCCGGGAGGCGCCTCGCTCGTAGTAGAACCCGACCGGGATCCCGGTGGACCCACCGGTGGTGACATACTCGAAGGCGGCGTCCGGGTAGTTTCTNGCCTTGAGGTCGGGGAGGTGGGTCTGCAGGTCCTCCCGGGTCAGGATCGGGAGGAGGCGGAGGTCTGCCGGGGTCTGGATGTCTTCGGGCACGAGCTCCCGGTCATCGAAGATCCGGCGGTAGTAGGGGACGTTTGCATATGCGTGGTCGAGCAGGCGCGAGAGCGCCTCTGCCTGATAGGCTGATAGTTCCTCCCGACTCCACCATCGGGATTCCTGGAGGAGGGCGTAGGTCTTTCTATAGGTACTGTAAGAGGGAAGGATGCCGAGAGCCTTTGCAGTGAAGGACTCTCTGCCGCAGATCCTCTCTCCCAGACGTATCATGTCACGTTCTCCGGGTGCATTTTTCTCTTGTTCAGGATCCACGACCGGCACATTCTGCCAGCCATCTCTTCACTCGCCAGGGTAGTTCGCTTCCCGGTGTCACGTTCTCCGGGTGCATTTTTCTCTTGTTCAGGATCCACGACCGGCACATTCTGCCAGCCATCTCTTCACTCGCCAGGGTAGTTCGCTCTCCAGGCCGCGGGCGGTGCCGTGCTCCTCTGTTCTGCCCGGTGAGGTGGATGATCCGGTGAGCGGGGATCCTCTGTTTCTTCGGGAGAGTATACCGTCAAACAAGGTATATAAAATAGCATGTCGCCGCAGGTTCCATCTGGAAACAGGGTTCTGTGACCCCGGGATGCCCTGCCAGAGCGATTGCGGTGGACCGTTGATCCGGCATCCCTGAAATAAAGAACCCGTTTTTCAGAGATGCTTTTGCATTTTGCCGATGCAGGGATGAAANCCGGTGGGCGAGGGGTTCTAAAGCAAACTATAAATACATAAAGCCCCTTTTCGAGCATGTCCTTGTAAAGCAGGGCGACGATCACCGGAGATGTGTTAACACCGCCAGACGGTCAGTTCTCCGGGAAGGGGGGATTAGGTATTCTTCAGAGGACAGTACACAATAGCAGTAGCGGAGCGGGGATCCTTACCGATCCTCCGACTGATAACGATATCCTTGAGAGGGTGAGAGGGCTTGCCAGCAAATTGCGCAGAGAAAACGGTTTTTTACCGGAAGATATCGACTTTACAGTCCCCATCGGATGGGAAGAGCGGATCGGGCATCTCGATGATCAACCTATAAGGCGACTGATCGTATTCCTGCGTTCCACGGGTTGNGACTGGGTTGAGAAGACCGGGGGATGCACCATGTGCGGCTTTTACTGTGCGACGGCCCGGGGCAGGGAGATCTCGGCCGAGGAGTACATCGCACAGTTCGAGCACGTCATGGATGCCGTCGATCTTGAGGATTATCCGGTCATATCGATCTACAACGACGGGAACATATTCAACGAGCGTGAGATGCCGGTTGCCGCCATCGAGAAGATCTGCTCGTACATCAACGGGTATGAGAACATCAAGAAGGTGGTCGTNGAGTCGAGGATAGATTACTCTCCCGATGAGCATGTNGCGAAGATGAAGAAGGCCCTGAACGGNCGNCAGCTTGAGGTGGCGTTCGGCTTTGAGTCTGCGGATACCCGGGTGATGAACCTCTGTATCAACAAAGGCTTCTCGGCCAACAACTTCGATCACTTCCACTCGAGGATGCAGGGGATGGGTGTGCTGACAAAACCACTCCTGCTTGTCAAACCGCCGTTCCTCACAGAGGCGGAGGCGACAGACGATATCCTGCGGACGATCTCCTACTGTGTCTCCCGTGGGATCGACTACGTGGACCTCGAGGTGACGACGGTCGAGAAACATACTGTCGTGCATGAACTCTGGAAGAACGACCTCTACCGCCCGCCATGGCTCTGGAGCCTCATCGATCTCCTGCAGAGGTGCCAGGAGCGGTTCGGGGACCGTGCTCATGTCTATGTCAGCCCCTGGACTTACTCGGTCGAGTCNCTCGACTGGGCCCGGAACTGNGGGAGGTGTGATGCCGGGATCATCAAAGCGATCGAGCAGTATAACCGGCACTTCGACCTGGCGGTGTTCGAGGGCCTGGACTGCTCGTGCCGGCACGACGAGTGGGAGGAGGCGTTTGCAAAAGAGGACCCGCGATCGATACAGGAGAGGATAGCGGAGCAGCTCTCGTATGTGCAGAACGCCCGGATGTCATCCGTGTAGGTGGCGGGCTGGCAGGCCCGGGGAGTGGGCAGATGACGGGCCCCAACTTCATCCCCCGGGCGGGGCCTGGTGTGGATCTGCCGGGTTCGGGGGTTCTTTTTCTGGCAGGGGCC
>JGI24709J26583_10002261_pt1 | contig 15977 bp, 15 predicted proteins | sample BioPla2DNA1_FD_26583 | JGI IMG/M metagenome (IMG submission 26583) | reverse complement strand
AACATAAAAAGCCCTGCCAAAGCGACCCACAACAAGGTTTTACGCATCCGTCGCACGACCATGACAGCCTGTACTCCCTTAAAGCCGTTTTGTCGGATCTTTGATACGAGACAAGGCCGAATCCGAGTTTTTCTTTTGTTTTCTGATCTGCTTGCTATCCTCAATTCGCTTTGCTATTTTCATCGCGCCTCCGTTTTTACATTATAAGCCAACGAATCGTTATAGACAAGAACATCGATTTTCAGTCTGTTTCCAGCCATTACGAGTCTGTTCGCCTCATGATTATCATTTTACTAAGATTATCACATGAATCAAAATTTAAAAAAACGTTACCGACACATAATAAAAAGGTATACATTATAGCGGAGGTGGATATGATCATCACTGCTTTCGGTGCCGCCAATGAAGTCACCGGTTCCAATTATCTCGTCGAAACAAACGGTGTTCGTTTTCTCGTCGACCTCGGGCTTTTTCAAGGAAGTACACAAATAGAGCAAAAAAATAGAGAGCCTCTTCCCTACTCTTCTGAAGATATCGATTTTGTCCTTCTGACGCATGCGCATATCGATCACTCGGGAAGGCTTCCCCTGCTAAGAAATTTCAGAGGTCGCATCTATATGACGCATGATACATTTCGCCTGCTTGAGCCCCTGCTTCGCGACAGTGCGTCTATCCAAGAAANAAGCCNGAATCCTCTCTACACAGAAGCTGATGTCGAAGANCTTCTCTCCAGAATTGTGCTGATGCCCTTTTACCATGAAGGTGAAAACGCAGGCATCCGCTTTCGATTCATGCCAAACGGCCATCTTTTAGGAAGTGCCTTTATACACATTGAAACTCCGACTAAAAGCGTCGTCTTTAGTGGGGACATGGGGCGCTACGATACCCTCCTGTATCCGGATCCTGCGCCCATGCCGTCTTGTGATGTGCTCGTCAGTGAATCGACCTACGCAACGACGACTCATCGGCCGATGGAGGAAGCTTTTGAGGAGCTGTTTGAGCATATTGAAAGAAGTTTTTCCCACGATCGCACCATCGTCATCCCCGCCTTTTCAATCGGACGAACTTCCGAGATCCTCTACGGACTCCATCTGATGGCCAAAAAACAGAAAAAAATAAATGAATTTTACCGCATACCCATCTATATGGACTCCCCTTTGGGAATACAAGGAAGAGAACTCTATCTTAGAGGATTTGAGCGGATGAATGATGAATATGATCCGCAACTTCTTTACATGCCCAATCTATCCATTGTCTCCGGCAAAGAAAGCTATGCACTTGATCGCGACCCTTCTCCAAAAATTATTATCTCTTCAAGTGGAATGGTTCAAGGCGGCCACATCATTCACCACTTGCGCACATATTTGGCGCAGAGAAACGCCACCGTGATCTTTGTCGGCTATCAAGGGGAAGAGACAAACGGAAGAAAAATTCAAAACAGAGAAGATTTTGTTGTCCTCGACAGAGAGCGCGTAAAAGTACACGCCAAAATCCTCACTGTCGACGGTTTTTCAGGTCATGCTGACAAAGAAGACCTGAGACGCTGGATGCAGAGCGCAGATCATATCGGCGAGGTGCTCCTTGCACACGGCGAGGAAGACATCATCGCCGAGTACTATGAGCAATTGAGAGACAGAGGAATAGAAGCCCGCATCTTGCAGAGAGGTGTTCCGGTAGAATTCCGATAAACCGCTTAGCTAAAAACACGATTCAAACCCGTATCGCCTCAAGAATAAAAGCCCTACTGGGCTTTTTTTATAATGGGATTCTCAAGGCGTCATCAGAGAATCAATTTTCGCGCATCTGTAATGGGCCGGCCCAAAAGAACGGATCCGCTGTGTGAGAAGCTTTCGGGATCTCCGGTGACGAGAAATTGTACTCTTCCATCCCCATCTTCTCTCAGGAGTCCCGACTTGGCAAGAACGTCAGCGGCTTCATCTACCAGGGCATATGCCGGATCAATCAGTACCACACCCGGGAGCGCTTCTTGAATCAAATGGGATAAGCCCGGAAAATGCGTGCAACCTAAAATCAAACCGGAAGGAGGATCCTCATAAAAGGGAGACAGATCTTCACGGACAACCCTCCGGGCATAATCCGTATCGAGCTCTCCATCCTCTACAAGTGAAACAAATCGTTGAGTAGGCACAGCCAGGACCTTCTCACCTCCTCCTAAAGATCGAATCATTGCCGGATAAGCGCCCGATTTAACCGTGACCTTTGTGGCGATGACTCCGATTTTCTTTCCCTTGACAGCCTCAAGCGCTGCACGCGCTCCGGCTTCGATGACCCCTATAACAGGAATATCCCCCATGACTTCTTTTACAACATCGAGTGAATACACCGTCGCCGTATTGCAAGCAATGACGAGAAGCTTGATTCCCACTTCTTTGAAATATTCAGCTATGTGCCTTCCATATGCACTAATTTCTTCAGGTGTCTTCTCTCCATAGGGAAAATGGGCGGTATCTCCAATGTACAAGACATCTTCAGTCGGAAATTTCCTCAGGAAAACACGCAGGACGCTCAAGCCTCCCACTCCAGAGTCAAACATTCCGATCGGTCTATTTTTCACCGTTTTCATGTCGATATTATATCTCCGAGACCACAGAAGTACCAGCAAGCCATTGTAGACTCATCAAGACAGAAAACCTCGATTTTTCTTCGATGAGAGTATTTAGATAATAACACATTTTTATTTCTTTAAAAGCCTTGCCAGAAAGATCATTATCATATAATATAAAAACAGTACACCCCCTCCCCCGGGGGTAGGAGGTAATATGAAAAAAGTATTAATTATCGGTGGAGTGGCAGGAGGCGCAAGTGCTGCGGCGCGACTTCGAAGAGGAAGCGAAGAGCTCGAAATCATCCTCTTTGAAAAGGGCCCCTATATTTCGTATGCAAACTGCGGCCTTCCCTACTATCTGGGCGGCGTCATTGAAGAGAGAGAAGAATTGCTTCTCCTTACTCCTGAGCAGATGTTTGCTCAATTCAACGTTGAAGTGCGAACGAGAAATGAAGTTCTGCATGTGGACACACAAAACAAGCAGGTGGAAGTTCTCAGCCATGAGACAGGTGAGCGATATCATGAATCATACGATGCTCTGATCATCTCTCCCGGCTCGACGCCACTTCGGCCGCCAATTCCCGGTATGGAGTCGGAGGGCATCTTTACACTGTGGACCGTTCCCGATGCGGATCAAATCTATGAGTTTATTGAAGAAAAAGATCCCAAGAGAGCCGTCGTCGTCGGCGGAGGATTTATCGGCCTTGAAATGGTGGAAAACTTAGTTCATCGCGGCATCCACGTGACGTTGATCGAGCGACTCAACCAGGTCATGGCTCCGCTTGATAAAGAGATGGCGGAATATCTGCATCATCACTTGCGGGTAAAGGGAGTCGACCTGCGTCTGGAAGCATCGGTTGAATCCTTTGAAAGAACCGAAAACGGAAATGCCGTCGTCCTTGAAGGTGGCGAAAGAGTGGAAGCGGAACTCATTCTCCTCTCTCTTGGCGTGCGGCCGCAAACCCAGTTTCTCAAAGACAGCGGTCTTTCCATCGGAGAACGCGGACATCTCCTGGTCGATGAGTATTTTAGGACCAACGCTCCCGACGTCTATGCCATTGGAGACGCCGTTGCGGTAAAAGAGTTCATCACGCGCACGGAGGCCTTTATCCCTCTTGCAGGACCGGCAAACAAAATGGGTCGCCTCGTCGCAGATACTATTCTCGGCAACCCTGTCCCGTATCCGGGAACCCTCGGAACCTCCATTGCTCAGGTGTTTGACCTCGCTGCAGGTTCAACAGGACTGGGAGAAAAGACGCTTGCCCGCCTCGGAAAAAAATACGGTGAAGACTATCTCTTCTTGCAGTTCACCGGTCCATCCCACTCAAACTACTATCCCGGCGCAATGGATATTCAAGCAAAGATGTTCTTTGAGCCCTCCGGAAAACTTCTCGGATTCCAAGCCGTAGGAATGAAAGGCATCGATAAACGCGTCGACATTTTTGCAGCTCTCCTCCAAAAGGGCGGAACGGTTCAAGACCTCAAAGAGCATGAACAGGCGTATGCTCCCCCCTATGCCTCTGCAAAGGGCATCCTCAACCAAATGGGGTTCATTGCTGACAATATTTTAAAAGGCAGATCCCGTCCTATCTTTGCTCAGGATATGGCAAAACTGGACAATCCTTTCCTCATCGATGTACGAGAAAAAGATGAAATACTTGCAGGCGAAATTCCGGGAAGCGTCAATATTCCACTGGGAGAACTCAGAGGCCGTCTCAATGAGTTGCCTAAAGATCGAACGATCGTCGTCAACTGCGCCATCGGAAAGCGCGGCTACTTTGCCGAACAGCTTCTCAGAAACAATGGATTTGAAGACGTCTACTATTTGGCAAGCGGATACAGAGCCTATGCGAATCTCTATGTTGACTACGCTCCTCTTTCGCCGGCCCAAGAGCACGTCGCGTTGGATTTTTCCAATGCCAAACTGCTTCGCCTGGAAGGCATGAGATGCCCCGGCCCCATCATGCGCATCTCCAAAACAATGGAACACGCTGAAGAAGGGGATATCTTCGAAATTCATGCCACCGATCCCGGACTCCTTCGCGATCTGCCCGTCTGGTCACAGAAGACGCATAACCGCTATATTTCCGGATCCATGGAAGACGGCAAAGTCAAAGCCTTCATCCAAAAGGGGACTTCGGAACTCTCCCTTCCCCTCGCCTCCTCAGGAAAAGGAGATGACAAAACAATCGTCCTCTTCTCAGGAGATCTTGATAAGGCAATTGCCGCTCTAATCATCGCAAACGGTGCACTCGCCATGGGCAGAAGAGTTACGATCTTCTTCACTTTCTGGGGACTCAACGCTCTAAGAAAGAGTGACAAGGTCGATGTCAAAAAGCCCGTCATGCAGGATATGTTCTCCAAGATGATGCCCAGAGGCACCACCAAAATGGGACTCAGCCGCATGAACTTCTTAGGGCTTGGCCCCAAGATGATCCGAAAGGTCATGGAAAACAATTCTGTAGACTCTCTAGAAGATCTTCTCCTTCAAGCACAGAAAAACGGAGTTCGCCTCATCGCCTGCAATATGAGCATGGATCTCATGGGGATCACCGAAGCCGAACTGATTGACGGAGTCGAACTCGGCGGAGTCGCCACTTATCTCGGGGCTGCTGAAGAAGCCGACACGAATCTCTTCATCTAATAAAATGGATAAAAAGAAAAAAGATCTCATCAACCGATTAAAAACACTTCAAGGGCACGCAGCCGGCATCGAGGCGATGATTGAAAAAGATTCCCCCTGTGACGAAATTATGCTGCAGCTTCGAGCGCTCAGCTCCTCACTCAAGCGGCTTCAGTACAAAGTGCTAACCAGCTATGTCGATGAATGCTTGGAGGGCGATGACGGCAAGGAAAGACTCCTGAAGATGCTCGATTATATCGAGCGAAATTAAAAATATGCAAAACGCCTCCGAAAGGAGGCCTTTTCTATGCTTGGATACATATTTTTAAACAATAATTCATCTCGTCCGGTTGAACAAGATGTTTTACTTGTTTTTATGTTGACAAATATGGTCCACATAACTCAAAATCAGTGAATGAGAAGAGTTTTTTAATGGTAATATATAATGTACGGCATCGGTGGACGAATCAGGTTCTTCATTTGTTTTCTTGTCACAGCTCCTTTCGCGTTAACGCAGAGGATAAGAAAAGCATACACCGCAGCGAATCGCCGTCAAATTAGGTTGCTTCGGACACATGCTGTCCGATAGAAAGGATTTATCTATGAGTTTTTTAAAGCGCGCTTGGCTAAGCATCACGCGCAGAACCGGCAAATCATTGCTGCTTCTGCTGATCATATTGATACTCGGAAATGCCATTGCAGGCGCCATCTCTATTCAGCAGGCTTCCATAAATGTTGAGAAAAAAATCAAGGCCGACATGGGAGCGGCGGCCACGATCAGAGTGGACTATGCGGCCATGGACAAGCTCTGGGAGGAGTTCCAAAACAATCCGGAAGACATGCCGGAAACCGCACCCCCTACTCCTGAATTAATGCAGATGATCGGGGAAAGCCCCTATGTAAAATACTTTGACTATTCCACGGAATCAAGAACCGGATCCTCTGCCCTGCAGCGCTTCATCCCACAATTCTTTTTAGAACAAGACATGGGGATGAACGATGATTGGGACAAATACTACGCTTTCATTCTTCGCGGTGTTCAGTATCACAAGATACTCGCAATTGAAGAAGGCAGGCTAAACCTTGTGGGAGGACGTGTCTTCACAGAAGAAGAGATCAACCAAGGGGCCCCGGTTGCCATCATCTCAAAAGCTTTGGCCGAACTTAACCATATCAACATCGATGATACGATCGTTCTCACAAACTATGTGATGGACTATCAAAACTATAACGATGAAACGGGCATGCCGAACATCTCAAAAGAAATCGACAATCCTGTCAAAGTCATCGGCTTCGTCGAAGCCGCCACGACTCCCGCATCGCAAAATCAGAGTTCAAAAAACGAGGGCGACAAGTGGAATCAGGCATGGACTGAACAGCAGAACGTCAACACTGTCTACATGCCCAACGGTTTTATCAGCAAAATCAATCGCAATTACAGGCTCTCAGAAATTGAAGCCAATCCCGAAATGTACGATGATGTGAAGTTGGATGACATGCAGTTTGACTGGTATGAGCCGATCTATATTCTCAACAGCACTGACGATATCGAAAAATTCAAAGAGGAAGTCACGCCTCTTTTGCCTGAAAGATATCTCATCGCCACCGCTGCCGACAATTATGAAAATATAGCAGCCCCTGTGGAGCAAACTTCAAAGATGGCCAACTATGTTCTGATTGTCGCCATCGTCGCCTCTGTGCTGATTGTCAGCCTGGTTGTCCTCTTATTCCTGCGCGACAGAAAGCACGAACTGGGTGTCTATCTCTCTCTTGGAGAAAGCAAGAGCAAAGTCCTCGGGCAAATCATTGCAGAAGTGCTCATCATCGCTCTTGTCGGCATTGTTTTGTCTGTCTTTACCGGCAATCTCATCGCCTCCGGCTTGTCCGGATCCATGATCCAAGCCCAGCTTGAAAAACAAGCGGAAGGCGAATACTGGGGTGAAGTATATTACAGCAGCGGTATTAATGACTATATGAACAGCGATCTTACGATGGAAGATGTCGCCGGAGCGTATGAAATCCGTCTGACGCCCTCTTACGTCCTGATCTTTTTCCTCGTGAGCATGGGAACGATTGCGCTGTCCACCCTCGTGCCGATGATCTACATCGTGCGCCTCAATCCAAGAAAGATCCTGATGTAAGGAGGAATCATGTCTATATTGGAAACAAAAAATCTGACATACTATTATCAGGACGGAGAGTCTCGCCGCTATATCTTAAACGACGTCGATGTCAGTTTTGAAAAAGGCAAATTTTATACGATATGGGGACAATCCGGTTCCGGAAAGACGACCTTCCTTGCCATGATCTCAGCACTTGATGAACCGCAGAGCGGACAAGTTCTGTTTAACGGCACCGACATTAAACAGATCGGATACGAGAATTACAGGCGCAATCGCATCGGGATCGTCTTCCAAAGTTACAATCTCATTCCCTATCTAAGTGCGGTGGAAAATGTCCAAGTAGCCATGTCCATCACAGAAAATAAACTCCCGGAAAGAGAAAAGGAAGTCGCCTATAATCTTCTCGACTATATCGGGATCAGCCGCTCTAAGGCCAACCGAAGTGTTACAAAACTCTCCGGAGGAGAGCAGCAGCGCGTCGCTATCGCCCGCGCGCTCTCTACCAATGTCGAGATCATCCTCGCCGATGAACCGACCGGAAACCTCGACGAGGCAATGGAACAGGAGATTGTCGATATATTTAAAAAGCTTGCGCATGAACACGGAAAATGCGTCATCGTCGTAACCCACTCAAAAGAAATTGCTGAGCAAAGCGACATCATCCTCCACTTGCATAAAGGAGCTTTGAGACAGTATGAGTGATTTCTTATCCAAATTTACTCGCGATCAATACGCGGAAATGGTAAAAAAAGAAGAAAGAGACAAGGCGGAACGAGAGGTTGTTGAAGAGCCCGTTCAAACACGCCGTCTTCCTGACGATATAGAAGAGGAAGATGATGTGCCGCAGGAGCCTGTAACACAAGAACCATCTCCTCTTTTTGAAGACGCCCCTGATGTCTGCCAAACAGAGGATGCTCCACAGGAATCTCTGTTAAAAGAGGAGATGAGTGTAGAAGAAGTCGTCGTCCCTCCGTCTTCAACCGATAAATCGAAGAGGGTGCCTCCTCCTGCCAGGCATACGTACGCAGACGAAGATACGGTCATCGATCCTTCATACCGCGACAGACAGAGGAAGAAATACATCATCCTTGCCGCTGTCGGAGTCCTTCTTCTCCTTCTTGTCGCGTTCGGAATCTATCGTCTTACTCACGTACGCATGCCGGATTTTATCGGAAAAAACATTTCGGACGCACGCTTGTGGGGAACTCGCAACCGCATCGATTTTCTGCTTGAACAGGTACACAGCAAAGACCATGCTGTCAACACCGTCATCAGCCAATCAGACACGCAAAACAAAATGGTTCGCAAGGGCTCTGCTGTCACATTAGTGACTTCGCTCGGAGCGGACCCCGATGAAGTGATCCCCCTCCCTGCCTTTGAGACTTTTTCCGTCGACCAGGCAAGAGAGTGGGTGGAGGAAAACCAGGTCAACAATTTCTCGATCGTCAATCAGTATTCAGATACTGTAGAGGTCGGCAGATTCATCTCATTAAATATAGCAGACAAGAACATTACTGCAGAAACCTATAGGCGAAAAGATACAGCCATTGCCTATTTTTCCCGCGGACCTGAAGTTTTCGAAAAGAACATCTCTGTTCCCGACTTTACCGGAAAGCCGAAAGCTGAAGTCGATACGTGGGCCGGCACCCATTCTCTAAAGCTTACTGTCGATGAAACGACGAGCAGCTCAATTGAAGCAGGCCTTGTTATCTCGCAGTCCGTCCCAAAGGGAGACAAAATAGCAAAAAATGATCCTTTCTCGATCACCGTCTCTCTCGGAGAGGCCGTCATTGTTCCCGACTTCCATGAATACAACATGGACAATGCTTCTGAAGCCGTCGGCGTTACGACCATCATCCATACTCGCTACGACGAATATATTCCCTACGGTAATCTCATCTCACAATCCATCCTTCCCGGCACAAAACTCTCCGACAAAGACGACAAAACAATTATGGTTGTCTATTCCCTCGGTCTTCCCTATCTCAAGGACCTGCGAGGGACCACCAATGAGGGAGAATTGCAAAAGTTGTTTTTTGATGAATTCCAAAGCAAGGGAGCTAACATCACCTATACGGTCAATTATGTCCAATCGTCCAGTCCGAAGGGCACAGTCATCTACCAGAGTACATATGAGTCTCTTGTCCCTCTCAACTTCAATGTCAGACTGACGATCAGCCTCGGAGACGGCACCTCAGATGATCCGAGTGTCGAACTTCCTTCCGGAAAGCCAAAAGACTGACTGACACTGACTATATTCGAAAATATTACGATCAGAAAATGAAAATCCGGCAATTTCGCCGGATTTTCTTGTCTTAGCATCCATTCCTGTTCTTTCTTACGTATTCAAAGAGCTTCTCGAAGACACGAACCATCCTGCCGTTGCCGAGCGCGCTGATCACTGTTGCGATCCCTACGCCTCGAACCTCCCCCAAAATAGACATGCTTAAAATAACGGCAGCTATGACAAGAAGACTATCGCTAAAAAGCTTGCCTCTGTGAAACGGCAGCTTCTCGGGATACTTTTTCGCCAAAGCGCTTAAGAGCCCTTCTGTGGGCATCTGCAAGAGATCTGCATCCACATAAAGGGTAATGCCAAAAGAGACGCACAGAACGCTCAGCGTAATATATAAAATGACGCCAAACCATCCAAAAGGGAGGTCTGCTCCGATGAGAAACAAATTCAAATCGACAAAGGAACCAAAGCCAAAAGCTGCAGGAGATACACCGGACGAAACTCCCGCAATACAATTCCCTGAAATAAAAGAAAGACTCCCATCACCGACGTCATCCAAAATCGGATATGCGTGTCAAATATCTGTGAAAGAACGTACGGGAAAGCATTGACAGGTGTCGTACCCTGCCCTGCAACGATTGAAAATGCGCCACCTAATGCCAATATATTGATTCCAAGAATGTATTGCAGGAGCCGAAGAATTCTTTTTCTCTGTTTCATCACCGTTATTTTCCGCAAGTCTAAGTATGTTTCATTATTGTACACGAAATCCGACATTTCTACGAGATTTTCAACATGACAAGTTAGATCAGCCCATATGTCGGCAGACATAAAAAAAGCGAATCGGTTGAACCCGATCCGCTTTCGATGTGGTTATCGTTTATTCCTGTTTTGCTTTCTTTTCTTTCAAAGCCGCGATATTTTTCGTCAACTCAGGCAGAACGCGATTGAGATCACCCACAATGCCGAGGTCGGCAACCTGGAAAATAGGTGCTTCCGGGTTCTTGTTGACGGCGATGATAAACTCACTCTCTTCCATTCCGGCAAGATGCTGAATCGCTCCGGAAATTCCATTGGCAAAATATACGTCCGGGCGGACTGTCTTACCGGTCTGTCCAACTTGGCGCTCTTTGGGGAGCCATCCGGCGTCGATGACGGCACGGGATCCGGACACTACGCCGCCGATGACATCGGCAAGCTCTTGCAGAACGGGAAGTTTTTCCGGCCCACCGATACCACGACCGGCAGAGATGAGGATGTTCGCATCTTCGATCTTGACCTTCTTCTTCTGCTCGACTTCTTCTGAGAGAATCTCAACATTGAAGTCGGCGTCGGTAAGCCCGGCGTCGATTCGGATGAGTTCTGTATCTCTGTCTTCGGGCTCAATGCGCTGCATGACACCGGGGCGAACAGTAGACATCTGCGGTCTGTGATTTTCACAGACGATGGTGGCCATGATGTTTCCGCCAAAAGCGGGACGGGTCATGAGAAGCAATTTTGTCTCGGGATCGATGTCAAGTGATGTGCAGTCGGCAGTCAGGCCTGTGTGCACACGCGCGGATACGCGAGGTGCCAGATCGCGGCCGATGGATGTGGCTCCAAAAAGGACGATGTCGGGTTTGACTTGTTGACACGTCTCAAAGACAGCTTTTACGTAGGGTTCCGTCATGTATTTTTCAAGTCTGTCGTCTTCAACGGCATATACCTTGTCCGCGCCATAGTGGCTCAGGATATTGACTAGATTTGAAACGTCTTTTCCGACGACGACAGCACTTACATGCGTGTCGAGTTGTTCTGCTAAATCCCTGGCTTTACCAAGGAGTTCGAGCGATACGCTCTGAAGATGTCCATCCCTTTGCTCTGCAAAGACCATGACTCCTTTGTAATCTTGTAACACTTCAGCCTCCTATATGATAAAGCGTTCTTCCAGCGCCTCAAGAATAATTCTTGCGCCTTCTTTTTCATCAACTTCAAATACCTTGCCTGCGGCCTTTACACCCTTCGTAAAGGATCTGCGCACGCGCGTGGGGCTTCCTGCAAGGCCCAGATTGGAATGATCTACTTCAATATCATTGACAGTGTAAGTTGTCACCGTATCTTCGTTGCGATAAGAGTCGAGCACACGTGAAACATGCATATAACGAGGCTCATTCATTCCGCCCAGAGTTGTGATCAGGCAGGGAAGTTTCACCTTGATGATCTGGTAACGATCTTCAAACTGACGTTTGACGACGATGTATTCATCCGTGATTTCCTGAACTTCTTCGACGTAGCTGACGCTGGGAAGGTTCAGATGCTCTGCGACCTGCGGGCCCACTTGAGCGGTGTCGCCATCGATCGCCTGACGTCCGGCGATGATGAGATCATATTCTAATCCGTTGAGTGTTCCGGCAAGAGCGGAAGATGTCGCCCAAGTGTCAGAGCCGGCAAATGCCCGGTCCGTGAGCAAGATCACTTCGTCAGCTCCCATAGCATAAGCTTCGCGGAGCGCATCGGCTGCTTGGGGAGGTCCCATGGAAACAACCGTCACTTTTGCGCCGGTGGCATCTTTGATTTTCAGCGCTTCTTCAAGTCCTGCGCGGTCATCAGGGTTGATGATGCTTGGAACACCTTCGCGGATCAATGTCCCGGTCTTAGGATCGAGTCTTACCTCGGTCGTATCGGGAACTTGTTTAATGCATACTACTATATTCATGAAACCCTCCTAACGCAGCAGACCAGCGGAGATAACCATGCGCTGAACTTCACTGGTGCCTTCGTAGATTTCCGTGATTTTGGCATCACGCATCATGCGCTCTACCGGATAATCGCGAGTGTAGCCGTATCCACCATAAAGCTGGACACATTTTGTCGTTACTTTCATTGCCGTCTCGGAGGCAAACAGTTTTGCATGTGCTGCTGCAACTGCGTAGGGAAGCCCTTGGTCTTTGTTCCATGCGGCTCTATACACAAGAAGTCTTGCTGCTTCAACAAGGTTGGCAAGATCAGCGAGAACAAACTGAGTGTTCTGGAACTGGGAAAGCGATCTTCCAAACTGCTTTCTCTCTTTTACGTACTGAACGGTCACGTCGAGCGCGCCCTGTGCAATGCCCAGAGCCTGCGCAGCGATGCCGATGCGGCCGCCATCGAGCGTGTCCATGGCAATGCGGAATCCGTTGCCTTCTTTTCCAAGGAGGTTCTCTTTGGGAATGCGGACATCTTCAAAGACCAGCTCACATGTGGACGATCCTCGGATTCCCATTTTCTTTTCCATGAGACCGAAGGAAAAACCGGGGGTTCCCTTTTCAATGATGAAAGTGGAGATGCCTCTGTTGCCCTTCGATTTGTCTGTCATAGCAAAAATAATATAAATATCTGCTTTTTCTCCGTTTGTGATGAAGATTTTCGTGCCATTGATCACATACTCATCTCCATCGAGAACGGCGGTCGTCTGCTGCTGAGACGCATCGGTTCCGGCATTGGGTTCGGTCAAGCCGAAAGCTCCAAGCTTCGTTCCGTTGGCCAGCGGCACAAGATATTTCTGCTTTTGTTCTTGCGTTCCATATTTTTCAATGGGATAACCGCCGAGCGAAGTATGAGCGGAGAGAATAACTCCTGTAGTGGCACATACTTTTGAAAGCTCTTCGACTGCCAATACATAGGCAAGTTGATCCCCACCGGCACCCCCATATTCTTTTGCGAAAGGAATGCCCATCATGCCCATCTTCTTCATTTTTTCGACGGTTTCAGCGGGAAAGCGCTCTTCTTCGTCGACTTCTGCAGCAATCGGTTCTACTTCCGTCTGTGCAAAATCTTGAAACAGTTTTCTGAGCATCGTGTGCTCATTCGAAAGTCCAAATTCCACGACTCCTCCTTAAAATAAAAATATATGGTCTTAGAGCAATATATCTAACAGTTAAAATCTTAACACTTTCTCAGGATTTTGCAAGCCCGAGTTATGAAAAGAAAACGTTTCTCTCTAACAAAACCTTTATACTCTTTGCTTAAATAAAGAATAACTTTGGCAAAAAAGTATGCCTCCAAATAGAGGCATACATATTGTGCTCTCAGTTCTTATTCGCGTTCAACCAAGAGACTGGTGCCCATGCCTCCTCCGATGCACAGAGTAGCAAGGCCTTTTTTCACGCCGAGTCTCTTCATGCCGTAGAGCAATGTGACGAGAATGCGGGCTCCACTGGCTCCAATCGGATGGCCAAGAGCAATGGCTCCGCCGGAGACATTGACTTTTTCAGGGTCAAATCCAACACCGTTGATAACCGCCTGAGCCTGAGCGGCAAACGCTTCGTTTGCTTCAACAAGATCGAGGTCTTCTACTTTCCAACCGGCCTTTTCAAGGGCTTTTTTGGTAGCGGGGATGGGGCCGAGTCCCATAACGGAGGGATCGACACCCGCAGTGGCAAATCCCTTGATCGTTGCTAAAGGTTCAATACCGAGTTCTTCTGCCTTTTCCTTACTCATGACGACGAGGAATGCGGCTCCGTCATTGATTCCGGATGCGTTTCCGGCTGTCACCGTTCCGTCTTTTTTGAAAGCCGGGCGAAGTTTTTGCATGGCTTCAAACGAAGCACCTTTGCGGATATATTCGTCTTCTGCCACGACGATCGGATCTCCTCTTCTCTGAGGAACTTCGACCGCTACAATCTCATCTTTAAAGTATCCGGCTGCCTGGGCGGCTTCTGCGCGATTCTGTGATGTTACAGCCAATCTATCCTGTGTTTCACGATCAATATTATACTGTTCTGCTACATTTTCCGCGGTAATGCCCATGTGATAATTATTGAAGATGTCCCAGAGTCCGTCTTTGATCATGGAGTCAACCAATTTGGCGTCGCCCATTCGCGCTCCTGTACGTGCGGTGGGAACGAGATATGGCGCTTGGTTCATGTTTTCCGTGCCACCAGCAAGGATGATATCTGCATCTCCATTAGAAATAAGTTGCGACGCAAGACTGACGGCTCGCAGCCCGCTTCCACAGACGATATTGATCGTCATAGCAGGCACTTCAACAGGGATTCCGACTCCAAGGCTGATTTGTCTGGCAACGTTCTGGCCAATACCAGCACTAAGGACATTTCCGGTATAGACTTCGTCGACCATGTCAGGGGTGACGCCGGCGCGCTCAAGGGCTGCCTTTGCTGCTACAATTCCTAACTGAACGGCTGACGTGTCTTTAAAAGACCCGCCAAAACTTCCGATGGGGGTTCTCGCTGCAGAGGCGATGACAACTTCTCTCATAAAACTCTCCTTTTAGGTGAATATAAAGTATTTAGTTCTTGTCTGTCCATTACATTTTATACCTTTTTAGGGCTTCTTTAAACCCTTTTTGATGATTCGGATAGAGAAAATGAAGCATTTCATGCAAGACGACCTCTTGTAAGAATTTTTCATCTTTATACATTAAGTAGCGACTCAAATGAATCTTCTTTTTCCCCGGAAAACAACTCCCCCACCGCGATCGCATGCTTCGGATGAAAAGACCTGCATCCGGCAGCTGCATCCTATCTCCAAAGTGCCTCATCCACCGCCTCGCTCGCACATAGAGTTCATGTTCAAGTAGCGTTTCCACTTGCTCTTTGACATCCCTCTCTCCTTCAGAGAAATTCCCATAGAGCAAAACACTGCCTTCACTCAGTTCAACACGTCTCTTCTTTGCTTCCGGATGTGCAAATCGCACAATCCGCTCTCTGCCAAAAAGCGTGACAGCGCACCCCTCCTTGAAGATCGGCGGAGGTTGCTCTCTTAAGCAATTGAGCATCCAACCCTCCCAAGCAATGACATATTCATTAATTTTCATTTTTGAGAGCCATTTCGGATGCGTGAGAGTAAAACTTCCTGTATATAAATGATAGTGAAGTCGAACTCTCTTTGACGAAACCGCTTTAAACCGAATATCAAAATCCATATCATCTCCAAAAAAATAGAAATACCGCAGTATTTCTGAGGGCGCCCTATTTGTTGAATGGGAGGCTTCAACACGCAACTGTGGGAGGCAGTTATCATACAGGCGCAGCACAACAAAGAAAAATCCCCTTCGAAGGGGAGAAGAGGCCTACTTCCCACCGAAGTCGACATTTTAAAGAAAAAGGCAGGTCTCCTGGCTCCGATTCATCCGCGCATCGTCCTTCCCGTCTCCGGTGGCTTCGAGCTTGTCATCGTTACAGTAGCGGGGGCTGCCGGGGAATTTCACCCCGTTCCCTATTCTCTCTATAAATTAAGCACCTTTTTCTCTGCTTGTTGTACTTCCAGCATAAACCGCAACAAATGCATTCGTCAAGTTAGAATTTCTTTCCGCCGCCTCCAAAAGTTCCGCCACCGGTAGAGTGCGTCGTGCTGCGACCGCTACTGCTACTTCCGCCACCTCCGGAAGAACTGCTGACTTTCGGTATCACGCGGCTGGTTCGTCTGGTGTCGATCAGAATATCGCCGGAG
>JGI24709J26583_10002254_pt1 | contig 16000 bp, 12 predicted proteins | sample BioPla2DNA1_FD_26583 | JGI IMG/M metagenome (IMG submission 26583) | reverse complement strand
ACCTTATGTACCGTTACGAGGCGAAGGTAGCGAAAGCGGGCCTGCGATGGTTTGTTAAAATTGCACAAGATCATAAAGTAAGGTAGAGTTTCGCAATTACCTATTTAGGTATATATAATATTAATATTTCTTTAAGCCGCCTTTACAATACTGTAGGTAACAGAATCGATTTTAAGGGAACTAAAGCCGCATTCACTAACCAATCCAAGAATCCAAGCATCTCTTAATTTGTAATAGATAGAAATATCAGCTCCTACTGCATCCCAATAATCGGTATGAACACAGAGGTTTCGCTTCCAGACCAGCTGGTCATCACTCTGTTCTACAATACTATTAGCGTGATCACAGGGCATTCCGTCAAGCAGGTTATCAGAAATAGTCTTAAACAACAAAGGTGCAGTGACAGAGTTTTCTTTTACAGCTTCTGCAAGCTTTCTGCCCTTATCAGTAAGTAAAGATTCTAAATCGGCTAGTGAGGATGGGTTTATATCTAGTAGTCTCTTTATGCTATAGGCATATTTGTATTCTACTTGGGAAACCTTTTCCTGAAGCCAGCCATGAATATTGTTGTGGTCTATCATTTCCTCCAAAGGTTTATTTTCAAATTCACCATACCTGGCATCACATTCTTCTTTTAATGAAAGCTTGTATCTGCTAGCAAGAGTATGGATATCGTCTATGATAGCCTGTTGAACTTGTATTTTATTATATAACCAGTAATGTATTGGTCCTAAAAATGCGCTCATAAAAACTTCCTTCCAATTGTTTTATTATTAATATTCCCATAACACAAAGGGCTGTCGCAGGATGATTATCCAATATGCGACAGCTCCTTGCCTTTGGGGGTAGTACTTATCTATATAAAAGGGAGTAGATACGGGAAATGCTTAGATTTCCCGTGTCCTATAGGGGAGGCTTAGTTGGCTAGGAACAACTCTATATCATCTTCAACTGTTCCTATACCTGATATTCCGAAGTTTTCTACCAGTACCTTTGCCACATTAGGTGAAAGGAAGGCAGGAAGTGTAGGTCCTAGGTGGATGTTCTTAACTCCTAAGTAAAGGAGTGAAAGAAGAACGATAACAGCCTTCTGCTCATACCATGCTATGTTAAAGGCGAGGGGGAGCTCGTTTATATCAGTTAGCTCAAATGCTTCCTTTAGCTTCAATGCAATTAAAGCAAGAGAGTAGGAGTCGTTACACTGACCAGCATCAAGAACTCTAGGGATTCCGTTAATATCGCCTAAATCTAGCTTGTTGTACTTGTACTTAGCACATCCTGCGGTTAGGATCACAGTATCCTTAGGAAGAGCCTTTGCAAAATCAGTATAGTAATTTCTGGATTTTTGACGTCCATCGCAACCGGCCATTACAAAGAACTTTCTAATAGCGCCGGATTTTACAGCTTCGACAACTTGGTCAGCCAGAGCAAATACCTGTGCATGGGCAAAGCCACCGATGATTTCACCCTTCTCTATCTCTACAGGAGCCTTGCAGCTCTTAGCTAGCTCAATGATTTCAGAAAAGTCCTTATAGCCCTTGTCATCCCTATCGATGTGTGTACATCCTGGTACTCCTGAAGCACCAGTAGTAAATAATCTGTCCTTATAGGAAGCTGCTGGAGGAACAACACAGTTAGTGGTCATAAGAATAGGTCCGTTAAAGCTTTCGAACTCCTCTTTCTGCTTCCACCAAGCATTTCCGTAATTCCCCACGAAGTTGCTGTACTTCTTAAAGGCAGGATAGTAATGGGCAGGTAGCATCTCAGAGTGTGTATATACATCTACACCTGAATCCTTAGTCTGCTCTAGGAGCTGCTCTAAGTCTCTTAGGTCATGTCCTGATACAAGGATACCAGGTCTTGTTCCAACACCAATATTAACCTTAGTGATTTCTGGATTACCATAGGTTCCTGTATTGGCTGAATCAAGAAGTGCCATACCATCTACGCCGACTTTACCTGTCTCCAGGGTTAGGGCGATAAGCTCATCTACGCTTAGGTCATTATTTAATGTGGAAGCTAAGGCCCTTTGCATAAAGGCACTAACCTCTTCATTGTCATAATTTAATTCATTAGCATGCTTCATGTAAGCTGCTAAGCCCTTAAGTCCATAGGTTATTAATTCCCTTAAGCTTCTAATGTCTTCATTTTCAGTTGTAAGGATTCCAACCTTTGTGGACTTTTCCACCAGCTCTTCTCTAGCTTTAGCATCCCATAGGGCTGCTTCTGGAAGAGAGTCTTTATCTATTACTTTATCCAATAATTCATTTTTTAGTTTTAAAGTTTCAAAAACTCTTTGATAGAAAATCTCATCATCAAAATTAGCATTTGTAATTGTTGTAAATAGGTTAATGGTTACGTAATGATTAACCTCTGCGGGAATCTTTTCACCCTGTGTGCGAAGTACTGTTGTCACCGCACTTAAGCCTTTTGTAGCATAAATCAATAAATCTTGCATATTTGACAGCTCAGGGGATTTACCGCATACCCCAAACTTTGTGCAGCCTGTACACCCTGCTGTCTCCTGACATTGGTAACAAAACATCTTATAGTCCATTTTATATTCTCCTTATATAGATTTTGAAATAAGACACGGGGCCTTACTCCTATCTTAAATTTTTGTTGACATCGTTGTTATGGGATGAGTATAATACAATCAACGAGAAAAAAGTGTAGCCGTGGCAACATTTATAAAAGAAAATTTTGCATATGCCAGGTGAGTTTAGGATTGAATTATGTATTGCTAAAGTTTATATAAAGAGGAAGAGAGGTATGTATCATGGAACAGTATTATCCCATATTAAATAGATGTGCTTTGTTTAGGGGAATTGAGGAATGTAACTATAATCATCTCATAAATTGCTTAGGAGCAAAGATTAAGAATTATGATGAGGAGGAGTATCTATTTTTTGCAGGAGATAAGATAAGCCAGGTTGGTGTTGTGCTATCAGGAAGAGTAGAGATTCTGAAAGAGAATCTAGCAGGAAATAAACATATAATAGCCATATTAGATCCATCAAATTTATTTGCTGAGGGTATAGTATGTACTGTAAGCCGAATGTCACCAGTTACGGTTCAGGCTATGGAAGCAACTAGAATTATGATGATTCCTTATGAAAGAATAATCAAAAGCTGTGGTATGAGTTGTAGCTACCATATTGGACTTATACAGAACATGATGATGGTTCTTGGGGAAAAGAATGTGAATCTGAACTGGAAGCTGGAGCTTCTAACATTAAAGGGAATGAGAGAGAAGTTAGCTAGCTACCTATTAAAGACATCCTTGGAGAAGGGTAGCAATACCTTTCAAATTCCCCTAAATCGAACTGAGTTGGCAGATTTTCTAAATGTATCTCGGACCTCCATGTGTAGGGAGCTTACCAGGATGAAGAATGAGGGATTAATAGATTTATATGGTCGAAGCTTTAAGATTTTAAACAAGGAAAGACTGGCAGAATGCCTAGAGTAAAAAGATAGTCATATGAAAAGATACCTATTATATAACAACAGGTATCTTTTCTATTATTCTAACTTCATTCGGTGTTATTATACTACGATAGGCTAGGACTTCTACGCCTGCCTTCATGGCCTCTTCTACTTTATTATCAAATGCAGGGTCTGTAGCCCTGTTAGGTGAAAAACCAGCCGCATATTCTAATTGAACGACGAACAGCAGGACAGCTCTGTAGCCCTCATTTACCGCATCTATCAGCTCGTCAATATGCTTCCTTCCCCTCTCGGTCGGGGCATCAGGGAAATAGGACCAACCCTCCCGTTCTAGTGTAACTCCCTTAACCTCTACAAAACATATATGTTTGTTATCTAAGGACGCTTCCGAAGAATCATCATCCCTAGATATATCATATGTAGATAGCTCATTATCCGAACAGGGGCCTTCTTTGGATAATCGTAAATCAAATCTACTATTTTGGTACTTTGCCTCTCTTTTTATTTGAGAATATCCAGTCAATTCTTTTATGGTCTCATTCAGAATAGCTTCTTGGGCCAAGGCATTTGGAAGCTGAGAATCTATAGAGATCCAATAGTCCCCCTTCTTGACCATACGTAGCTCATATTTGGTCTTTCTGCTTTCTGATGGATGATAGGAGAGCATGACTGTAGCACCGGGAACCAGTAATTCTCTTAACCTACCGGTATTTGGTACATGACTGACAATCTCCTCACCGTCTAGATCAATGTGTGCAATAAATCTATTGGGCCTACTGATAAAGGTACCTATATGACTGTCGTAATATAGCTTCATTGGAATAACCTTTCTATCTTGTACTAATATATTTACCAGGCTATTGTACCATATTACTATGGTTTTAGTACATTTCCAAAATTTGTACAAGAAGTACAGACACGCCTTTAGGAAATGATAAATATAGATGAATATAGGCGAAAAAAATAAAAAAATGACTATCTTGGAGGAGGCTATAAGATGCTAATAAATATAGATGCAGGACATGGAAGTAATACAGCTGGAAAGAGAACACCACCTATGCCGAGAGATATAGATATAGACGGAGATGGGAAGGTTGATATAAAAAAGGGTGAGCAGTATAGAGAACACTATGCAAATGTAGGGGTAGCTGTTCTTCTTGTAGAGGAGCTTAAAAGATGTGGTTTTAAGACAATGCAGACAGGTTTTAATGATGCAAATGCCTATGATGACCAAGATCAGCCTTTGGATGAGAGGCAGAAAGAAATCGCTAAGGCGAAATGTGACTATAGTATCTCAATACATTTTAATGCATACGGAGACGGAGTGGCTTTTAATAGTGCTGAAGGTGTAGAAATAAACATTCACGAGACCCACCCGAAAGAATCAAAGAAATTGGCGGAAACAGTACTTAAGCACCTTGTTAAGGGGACGCCTCAAACAAATAGGGGTGTTAAAGCCAGGAGTTTAGCGATTGTAAACTGTGAAAAGCTGAAGGTTAAGGGAGCAATTCTTGTAGAGTTGGCCTTCATGACCAACCTAAGGGAGGCTACTGAGATGATGGCAAACAGGGAGTATTGGAAGGAAAGTGCTAAGGAAATATGTATGGGTATATGCGAGTATACAGGAGTGAAATATATTCCTGAACTAAATTATCCGGCAAAATCAATTACTCCAAAATCTCCATCAGCGGATATCAAGTGGGCGCAAGAAAGGCTTAATAGGGTGATTCCGAATTGGCTCCCAAAACTTGAGGTTGATGGTGTGTATGGCCCTAAAACCAGGATAGCGGTATTGATTTATTGGGATCAGCTTGGCTGGGGACGTCATATGGAGGATGATGGGAAAACCATTGGGCTGGCAACCAGGCAAGCACTGGCAGAGGAAAAAAAGAAATAAAGTATAAACACACCTTGACTTTAGATGAAGATGGAATATAATGTTTATTAATAACATAAGAAAAGCAATGACGGAAAGAGTAAATCAATAGGAAGCAAACAGAGAGAGGAANATTTGGTGAAAGTTCTTTATGTGGAATATGATTGAAAACCATTCCTGAGCTATAACACAGAAATTAGTATGTGTTATCGTATGCCTGCGTTAAAGGATAGGATTTGATGGAATCTGAAGTGAAAAGTTAAGGTGGAACCGTGCAAGAATTATGGCACCCTTAGGTAGATTAATTTACCTTTGGGTGTTTTTCTTATGTTATCAATTTTATTACCGAAAGGAGTCAAAGGAATGAAAGTGATAATGAAGAATGGAGAAGAAATTAATAGCTCATTTGGAGAGGAGCTAGGGAGAAATGCTTTACGGCATACTGCTGCACATATTCTTGCACAAGCAGTAAAACAGCCACATTCCTATAAGGAATTACCAATGCGCATAGGTGAACTAGGCCTGGTTCATCGCCATGAAAAATCCGGTACACTTCATGGATTAATGAGAGTACGATGCTTTACACAAGATGATGCCCATATCTTTATGATGAGGGAGCAAGTGACTGAGGAAATAAAGGATGTAGTTCGATTGATTGACGAAGTCTATAGTCAGTTTGGCTTTAAATATCATGTGGAGTTATCAACAAGACCGGAGAAAAGTATAGGCAGTGATGAAGATTGGGAGGAAGCAATTGATGCTTTGAAGCTGGCTCTTGATGAAATGAAGCTAGCTTATATTATTAATGAAGGGGATGGTGCATTTTATGGTCCCAAGATAGATTTTCATTTAGAGGACTCCATAGGTAGGACATGGCAATGTGGAACAATTCAGTTGGACTTTCAATTACCACAGCGATTTAATGCTGAATACATTGGTGCAGATGGGGAGAAGCATCAACCAATCATGATTCACCGTGTTGTTTTTGGCTCAATTGAACGATTTATTGGAATTCTAATAGAGCATTATGCAGGGAAGTTCCCGATATGGTTAGCACCAGTCCAAGTTAAGGTACTTCCAGTCTCTAATAATTTTCTACAATATGCCACATCGGTATATGATAAATTGAAAAGCGCTGGCATCAGATGTGAGCTTGATAGACGGAATGAGAAGTTAGGATATAAAATACGAGAGGCCAGACTGGATAAGGTTCCATATATGTTGGTGGTTGGGAAGAATGAGCAAGATGACAATACAGTTTCTGTTCGTGGAAGGGAGTCAGGTGACTTAGGAAATATGTCAATTGATGAATTCATAAGGAGGATAGCAGATGAAAGCGACTATTAATAAAAAATAATTGTATTAGAAATATTAAATGTATATAATTGTAATTAGATTACTGTTATGACATTTAGAAGGACAGGAAGCCAAGATTGCATATGATATCTAATATATTGATGGGGGGAGATAAATAATGAAGGGGTATAGGTATATAGCTTTACTGTTGGTGATGATTATTATACTTGGAGCATGTTCAGGTAAAAAATCGAATGAGGGATTTGATATTAATGTATCTGCAGATTTGCCCAAGGTAACTCTTTCTAAGAATACATTAATTGAAGAGCTTCTAGCTTCAATGACACTGGAGGAAAAGGTGGGACAGATGGTACAGGGTGCCAGAGATCTACTACTTCCATTGGATGTAAAAAAATATGGGCTTGGTTCAGTGTTAAGTGGGGGAGGCTCATATCCTGGAAAAAATACTCTTGGGGATTGGCAGGACATGATAAAGGGTTATCAAGATGCGGCTTTGGATACAAGAACAGGAATTCCAATCATTTATGGCGTAGATGCAGTTCATGGACTGGCATTGGTAAAGAATGCAGTGGTTTTCCCACATAATATCGGGCTTGGAGCGGCTAATGACCCAGAGCTTATGTATAAGATGGGGGCAGCTGTTGCCGAAGAGATGAAGCTAATAAATGTACCCTGGAACTTTTCGCCCTGTGTAGCAGTTAATACTGATCCCAGATGGGGAAGAACCTATGAATGTTTTTCCAGTGACCCGTATATCGTGACAGATTTAGCCCTGGCTTATGTAAAGGGACAGGAGGATCATGGAGTGGTTGCGTCCGCAAAGCATTATGTGGCTGATGGTGGAGCAGTATTTGGAACCGGTGAGGGCAATTTCCTTATTGATAGGGGAGATGCTATCATATCCGAAGAAGAGCTTAGACAGACTCATCTTATGCCTTATAAGGAACTGGTAGATAATGATATAAAGATAATTATGGCTTCCTTTAGCTCCTGGAACAAAGTTAAGATGCATGAGCATGAGTATCTTCTTACAGAGGTGCTAAAAGAGGAATATGGTTTTAAAGGTTTTATCGTATCAGACTGGGAGGCAATATCGGGACTTAGTGGTAAGAGCTATGATGAAAAAATAATTAAAGCAGTAAATGCGGGTATTGATATGCTAATGGAGCCCTTCACATATCATGAAGCTTGTTCCGCACTTTATAGGGCTGTTAAAAAGGGCAAAATAACAGAAGCAAGAATCGATGATGCTGTCGGAAGGATTCTTACAGTAAAAAGAGATATGGGCCTATTTGATGATGCTTATATGAATAAGGTAAGCAAAGAGGTTACTGAACTTGGAAGTGAAGAATATCGTAGTATTGCAAGGCAATTAGTAGAAAAATCCCTGGTATTACTTAAGAATGATGGTAATAATCTTCCTCTTAAAAAGGGGATGAAGATATTTGTTACCGGTCCAGCAGCAGATAATATGGGTATGCAGTGCGGAGGTTGGGGACTTACCTGGCAGGGATCAATGGATAACTGGGGAGTTAAGATTACCGAAGGAACCACCATCCTGGAGGGGTTAGTAGAGTATGGCAAAAAGTATGAATATGAAATTATAACAGATACAGAGCGGGCCAAGGATGCAGATGTAGTAATAATAGCCATAGGAGAAATACCTTATGCAGAATTTGAGGGTGATACAAAAGATTTATCTATAACGGGAGCCAAGGCCCATAAAGATAATATTGAAGCCATTAATTTAGCAAAAGAGTTAGACAAACCTGTAATTGCTCTGATTGTAGCAGGTAGAAATGTAATTATAAATGATTATATTGATGATTGGGATAGTGTAGTTATGTGTTATCTGCCCGGATCAGAAGGCGATGGGGTTGCCTCGGTACTGTCAGGGGAAGTGCCATTTACCGGAAAGCTGCCTATGCCCTATTATAAAAGTGTAGATGATATTGGTAAAGAGGATGTCGAGCTTTTATTTGAGGTGGGCTATGGCTTGAAATAATAACAGAGCTGTGATTCTTATCTCTATCATCTGATAAAAGGCAAGTGAGCTATCTATGCACACTTGCCTTTTAAATATGGAAATAAAGGTTTACCTGACTTTATTTATGATACTAGTTTGCTATACTTGTGGAGTATAAATCTCTAAAGTATGTGTTGTTCTCCAGTAATTTAGTAAAACTATCCTGACCAACAATACGACCTTCTCTTAAGACAACAATATGTTCAAAATTTCTGATGGAGCTTAAACGATGAGCTATAACTATAACGGTTTGTGTTTGTAATAGATCCATTACTCTGTTCATTACAATTTCTTCTGTTATGTTATCCATTGCTGATGTTGCTTCATCTAATATAACAAGGTCTGCCTGTGAGAACCAGAGTCTAGCTAGTGCTAATCTTTGGCGTTCACCACCAGATAAAATAGTTCCTCTTTCTCCAAGTTCAGTATCTAGACCCTTATCTAACTTGTTGTATAAATCTAATAATTCAACCTGCTCTAATGCCTTGATAATTTCCTGGTCATCTACATTCTTATCAAACACTAGGTTTTCTCGTAATGTTCCATCAAATATCGGTGACTCCTGTGGTATATATGTAATGTAATCATAATAGCTGTTTAAATCGATACTACTTAAATCATACCTACCAATTGATAATTTACCGCCTTGTGGCTTCAGAAGTCCAGACAATAATTTTATAAGCGTTGATTTACCAGAGCCGCTTTCTCCTACAAGAGCAAGGTTTTCTCCTTGCCTGATATTTAAATCAAGGTTATCAATAATAACCCGATTATCGTATAAAAACCTTAGTCGGTTACAAGAAATGTCGGATTTCAGAGAGGTTATTTTTACTCCTTTATCAAGCTGTTCATCATTACCTGAATCTAATAAATCCGTATACCTTTTATATGCTCTTTTATCTAGTTTATATTGTACGAAAAGTACATTGAAAATGGCGACTGGCGTATAGGTTATGGAGAACTATAATTTTGATTTTCATTATATTGTAAATTGGTATATAATGGTATGCGAGAAGTCTTATAGCGAACAAGCGGGCTTATACATTAGTTGATTCCTTATGATTTTTGGATAGATTAAAAAGGAGGGGTTTTCATTTTGAAAGAAAAGAAAATGTCAGATACTCATGCAAATATCAGTGATGAGTTTATAGAAGAAGCGAGAGAATCAAAAGAGGGAAAGAAGTTCCCCCTATGGCAAAGCTGGACAGTACTTGTGGTTTCTGTCGCAACAATAATTGTCTTAGCTTTTTTGATTTCTAGAGAGAAAAATCAAAAAGCTGGAACTAATGTAAATGTAGTTTATCCGAAAGCGTATGCCTTTGATGACTTTAATACATCGAGAGAGGTGCGAGAGCAAAATCCAGTAGATGATAATTTTATTAAGGCGCTTGATGAATTCACCTATAAGACAAGTGCTAATATACTAACAGATGCTGGCAAGAACATAAATTATTCGCCTATATCCTTATATTATGCGCTGTCCCTTGCGGCCTCTGGTGCGGAAGGTGAGACAAAGGATCAATTACTGGCTTTATTAGGTGTTTCCGATAAGGAGGTTCTTTCTGAACAGTGCGGAAACTTATATCGCAGGCTCTATAAAGACAATGAAATCGGAAAAGTCAAAATTGCAAATTCTTTATGGATGGACGATGAATTTAAGGGTAAACCGATTATATTTAAAGATGATTTTGTTAGACAGGCAGCAGAGAATTTTTATGCCAGCTCTCATAGTGTTGACTTAGCAAGCGTAAAAACTGGAAGAGATATGGCCGATTGGATATCCAAAAATACCAATGGTAGACTGACTCCTAGTTTAGAGATAAACCCTGACCAAATACTATCTATTATAAATACAGTTTATTTCTATGACCAATGGATTAACCGTTTCGATAGGAGCGAAACTGCTGAGGATACATTTAATCTATCAAATGGTAGTGAAGTAAAAGTTGACTTTATGAATAAGACATACGGGTCAGCTGGATTTACCAGGGGTAAGGATTTTACGAGAGCGAGTTTACAGCTGAAAAACTCGGGTCAAATGGTATTTATACTTCCTGATGAGGGGGTATCCCCATATGAGCTGATTGCATCTTCAGAGAAAATGAAGCAAACTTTTGAAGGAGGAGAAGGCTCTTATGGGGAGGTAGTATGGAGGATACCTAAGTTTAGTTTTAGTTCTTCTCTTACATTGACTAATATGCTTATAAATCTGGGGGTAACGTCTGCTTTTACAAGGGATGCAGACTTTAGTGGAATTACTGACCATTTGGCCTATGTTACTGATGTACTTCAGGAAACCTATATAGGAATCGATGAAGACGGCGTAGAAGCATCCGCTTATACTCAAATTAATTATGCAGGAGCAGCGCTGCCAGAAGGCCGTGCTGATATGATTTTGGATAGACCATTTATATATGGTATTATTACACAAAACAATACTATGCTTTTTATCGGGGTGTGTGAAAACCCTGTAAGCACCAAGTAATGGAGGAAGTACGAAGACCCTAATATGTATTTACTACTTCGCGGTCTTATTGATAAAATCTATTTCATACTGTACTTCACCGTATTTTCTTTCGTGGTCTATAAGAGTACCTTCTGTAAGGGCAATACGGAGAACGATAGAGTTGGGATTGTCTTCGTCGCCAACTTCATCGAACCAGCCAAAGATTTTTTTGAACTTAGCTCTAATATCCGCGTTTTTCTCATCCTTGACCCATCCAAGATTTTCAGCCTTACCATGGAAAGCATACCAATCTAGCCCACAGATGGAAACTTCATTATTTTTTTCAATTTGCAGCATTTTATTTTTGCATGCGTCAGTAGAAACATAAAATGCCCCGTCTTCATAATAAGCACAAACCATACGGACAGCAGGCCTGGGATTACCAGAGGCGTTAGAAGATAGTGATATTGTGGCAAGGGCAATATCTACTTCTTTACCATTTCCGCAACGTTCATCCAAGAGTTTCATAGCATTTTCGTATTTGCTCATATTAAATCTCCTTTAATGTATTTTACATATATTTTATATAATGATACATCGGGTTACATAATTTTACCATATATATTTTAATTAATATTTTTACTAATCTAACCATTAGCATATATCTTGAATAAAGTATAGAGTCCAAGTATAATATTGATAAATTTATTCATATTACCCTGTAACTGAAACAATGAATAGTATGATATTTATCGTGTGGCAGGGAATGTACTGCCTTAGGGAAAGGGAAACGCAATGATTTTTCGTAACAGCATAAAAAGCATACTCCGTACACCGATTAAGACTGTTTTGTTCACATTTTTGATTGCGGCGGTGACGGCATTTTTGTACCTGGGTGTCAACATATGGGCGGCGAGTTCCGTAATACTACGCGATTGGAATGAGAATTGTACAACCATTGTCACTATGGAATACCTTGAGGATTACGGTTCGAATAAAGGAAGCAAAAGCGAGGCCATGCTTGAGGATGTTGCTGGAATCGATTTTGATGCAATCTCAGCAAACGAAAATGTTCTCCTCTGGCAGCCTTCTGATGTGGGTATGGGTACAGCCTCCGGCTATGTTTCCAAAGAACGGAGTGCTGAATACAGTTCCCCCTGTGTGTTTATCGTAACCGGAATTAGGCAATATGCAGAGGATAGTCCCTATTATGGCAAATTAGTGGAAAGTCTGTACTCTTTCAGTCCCTACGAGGCAGGGCGCGCTGTCTACATAGATAATATGCCGGGAGATTTCGGGTTTAATCCTGATCCAAACGCCACCTATGTGATCCACGCTGAAAATTTTAGGGTTAACGCCAACGGCCTTTCTGTAAAACTCTCGCCCTTTTATAGCTGGATTGCGCAAGAAGCAGGGGTGGACTGCTCTGCTATTGAGCCTTTTTACCAAATTGAATCAGCTGAAGCTCTGCATGCGGATGAAAATAACGTATATAATATCATAGCTCAATACTATGCCGCAATGAATAATGGGCTTACGATCTGTCGTGCCCAGGAACTTGACAATCTTGTGGAATTCAACCAAAGCTATTTAAAGCCCGTATCTGGTCGCCTATTTACAAGGCAAGAGAGTGAAGACGGCGCAAAGGTGTGCGTAATCTCCGAAACCCTCGCCAATGACCTTGATTTAAAGGTAGGCGATCTGTTGACCATCCGTCTGCCGGATGACGAAGGAGCTACCATGTACACATGGGGTGATAAGATGTCCCGGGGGGAAACATTAACCATCGTAGGCATCGTCAACCATCATACAGATTATCATCGTAACGTTTATATGCCCTCCACATCCGACTCGGCGCGGCCTGTACGCTATTTTTATGATTTGGGGCAGGCTACCATAAAAAACGGAACAGTGGATACATTCTTAAATCAGATAGAGCAGCTGCTTCCCGATCGTATATTCATTAGCATCTATGATCAGGGCTACCAAGCCACAGCGGAAGCGCTGAAGGTCATTCAAAAAGCGGCCATAGCGCTCTCTGTCATAGCCCTTGCGGTGACACTCGTAGTACTGGCCTTCTTCGCTTATCATTTTGTGGACATGCAACGGGAGGCCGTCGAGATTATGCGCTGCTTTGGTACGAAAAAGACCGAGGTGCGGCTTTATCTGATGGTGGGGATGAGTTTAATTGCCATCCTATCAATTACGACAGGCATTTTGATAGGAATGGGATATGCAGAGGGGTTGGTTGAATCCTCCTATAGGTTCGTTTCTGAACTTCAAGCTGTGGACATGCGTTACAGCGATGCGTTTAAGGGCATTATCAAAGAGTTTACTCCCGTTGTGACCCTATCATACCCTTTGGCCGCCGTTGTCGTTACAGGTGTGTTTTTGATTTCTCTTGCTCTTTGCTTATACTTTGCGGAAAAGAGCGTAAGTGGGCGGTTGATTGCAGCCAGAGCAAGGGTGCGGGTACGCCGTTCTCCTAGAAAATCCTCTGTGGCGTTTTCGGGTGCACTACGCCATGCCATGCTCTCTATACGACGCGGTGGTGCACGTTCCCTTTTGGTGCCTATGCTTTGTGCGGCGGCAATGCTGTTCGTATCCTCTCTACAAGCAACCCTTACCTCATATGATAGAGCACGTGAGGAGCTTTATGAGAACACGGAGATTCTAGGCTATGGCGCCCAGATGGACGGCAAGTTTTCAGATAGGCTTAGCATCCGAAACGAGCTTGCTAAAGAGCTTGTGAGCATGGAACATATAAGTGATCCAGCCTACACCTATACTTTCAACTACGTCTATCTCGGCATACCTATGCGTGCGGACGGCTCAGCTGGGCAAGTAAAGCCCGTACCTATGCCGATGAATTCCTTTGAGCTAGAAAATCTATACAGCGCCCTTTTGTCTGAACCCAGCATCATATTTACCGACGCGGTAAGAAAGGCTCCCGAGTTTTATTTTGATGAATTTCACGGAGATTTTATGGATGAATGGGATGAAACCCGATTTTCGAGCCGTGAATGGGAAAGGCTGCCTTGCATCGTATCCACCCAGTTCATGGATGAGCATGGCATAAAACCGGGCGATACCATACGCGTCTATGTGGAAAACTATATTTCCCACCACTCGACCTTTGCCAGCATAGATATGTTGGTGGTAGGTAGCTTTATGCGTGTTGCCAACCAAAATAACATCTACTGCCCGTTGCCACTCGGTGCTCTTGATCCCGCACGTTCGTCCCTAGGTGACCTTAGCAATAAAGATTCCGACCTTCGCACCGGTAGGTATTACTCTTACGCGGTGGGGTCCATGGATTTCTCCGGAGTGGAAAGCGACAACATACTCACACCGCAGCAGATTGTTGATGTTATGTTGGATAAGAAATATATTTCGGCATTAACTTTTAAGGTCAGTGATCCCCGTACATTGGGCGAGGTGAAGGACAGTCTTGAGCAAGCAGGCTTTTCGGGTCCCAAAATGACTAACGATATCCGTTTATGTATCGTGATCGAAGATGGGCAGTTCAATGAAACCCTCAGTTCCATCACACAGCGCAGCAAATACTTGGAGATACTTTACCCTGTGCTCCTTACGCTTGTATGTATATTAGGGCTTATCATGGGCTTTCTTGCCGTCAAAAACCGCCGTGAGGACATTGCACTCATGCGTGGTATGGGCACACAGAAGAGTCGTATTTTTGCCACAATATTCGGAGAGCAGTTTTTGCTCTTGCTTTACGGCGCACTGCCCGCTGCAGCAGTATGGTATGTACGGGAGGGTGCAACGCAGCTTGCTACACCGGGAGTATATGCATTTTTCATTTGTTATGCCCTTAGTGGGGCACTCTCAATTTTGCTACAAAATGCCAAGAGTCCGCTCTTGATTTTATCAGAGAAAGAATAAGGAGGCCAATATGAGTATCCTTTCACTTCAATCTGTACGTTATTCGTACAGCAACAAATATCAAACCGTGGAAGCGCTGAAGGACGTTAATTGCTCCTTTGAGCAAGGGCTTATGTACGCCATCATCGGTAAAAGCGGTAGTGGAAAGTCCACCATGCTTTCGCTTATGGCAGGGCTGGACATACCGAATGAAGGCGATGTACTTTTTCGAGGCAAATCCACCCGCACCTTTGATCTAGATACATATCGCCGCAACGATGTAGCAATGATCTACCAGAACTTTCGACTCTTCCCGCTTTTGACGGCGCTAGAGAATGTTATGTATCCGATGGAGCTCCATGGAGTGCGTCCACGGGATGCAAAAAAGCGTGCTGAGGAGTATATCAAAAGCGTGGACTTGACCGACAAGGTATTCAACCGCTTCCCCTCCATGCTTTCGGGAGGTGAGCAGCAACGCATAGCCATAGCACGGGCGTTGGCGATGGATACTAGCCTTATCCTGGCTGATGAGCCCACGGGGAATCTGGATAGCACTACATCCCGCAACATTATCACTTTGCTTGCCCGCCTCGCCCATGAACAGGGCTACTGCGTTGTGGTAGTAACCCACGATATGGGCATGCTCGAAATGATGGATGTTACTTTTCAAATGCGCGATGGTATCTTGATGAAAGTATAGTCGGAGACTATAAAAGAAAACTCTTTACCTAAAGTTCAAACAAAAGTCGCTCTTTAAGGTTGCTGCAAGATTTCTTACAGTACACATAAGGGCGATTTTTATTGTTATTATTCACCAGTATGGATGAAAGAGGTTATTTCCATTTTTACTAATTTAATCATTGACATATATCTTAATAAAGTATAGAGTCCAAGTATAATATTAATATATTTAATTATATTACTTAGAAAGTCCAGCGGTGATATGTCAAGAGAAAAACAATAAAAATATATGATGTTATTATATCAATACTGGAAAAAAAGG
>JGI24709J26583_10002245_pt1 | contig 16030 bp, 16 predicted proteins | sample BioPla2DNA1_FD_26583 | JGI IMG/M metagenome (IMG submission 26583) | reverse complement strand
TAATAAAAATAACCGAAATGGCACAGGGCCATTTCGGTATGATTCCCACTGCTTTTAGCTTCTTATATTATCTCTTATTCTCTTGGAGAATACGCATCCACAATAATCCTGACGGTATAATCCGTATTTATCGGATAATTCAATGGAACGCTTATAGCCATTTCGTTTCTTGAAATCCGACGGAAGGAATAACACTCCATAACTTGTTGCCAATTCCTCTCCGATTTCATTTAATTTGACTGCATCCTTATGGGGACTGATTGTAAGCGTCGTCGTAAAGAATTCATAACCGCCTTCTTTTGCGACTCTGGCGGCTTCCTCCAACCTCAAACGATAACATAAGAAGCATCTCTCATTACCCTCTTTGTCGCCTTCATGCCCTTTTATCAGTTCATAATATTTGTTTGTATCATAATCCCCTTTCATAAACATCACAGGATTCTTAAATTCCATTGATTCGATTAATTGCTCCTGCTCCTTGACTCTTCTTAAATATTCTTCCTCAGGATAGATATTGGGATTATAATAATAGACAGTTATTGCAAAATAATTCGACAAATACTCCAATACATAGCTGCTACAAGGCGCACAACAGCTATGTATCAGCAGCTTAGGAGTTCTCAGAATAGCTTCTGATTCAATTCTTCCTATTATTTTATCTAACTCGATCTGATAATTCATATTCTATCTCCTATATAAGCTCCAACTTTTTAAGTATCCCCTCAAACTTCTTCTGGTCAATAGGTTTTCCTGCATAGGCGGTACAGCCTAAATCAAAGGCTTTCTTAACATTTCTCTGTTCGAATAATGCAGATGTCATGATAATCTTAGCCTTTTTGTTCTCAGGAATCCCCAGTTTGTCTTCCATCTCCCTGATTTGCTTTAATGTCTCAAATCCGTCTAGTATCGGCATCATAATGTCAAGACAAATTAGATCATAGCCGTCATTCTCCTCCAGTGCCATAGCAAATGCATCTACAGCCTCTTGTCCGTCAACCGTAATGTCACACTCCCCATATTTTGATAAGAACTTAAGCATAAATTTCCGGCTGGTGAAATCATCCTCTACAATCAAAATTTTCATTATTAGCCCCCTATTATCTGTTATTTATATAGTTGTCCAAAAACTCAAACAACATATTCATCTGTTCCCTCGAGCCTATGGTAATTCTAAGATGATTATTGATACGCGGTTGATCAAAATATCTGACATATATCCTGTTCTCCCTCAGCACCTCATAAAGCTCCTTGGCAGGAATATAATCATGGGTAACAAACAGGAAATTGGCTCCCGATTCGGGGAAGCTAAAGCCTAATTTTCTGAAGGTCTCCTCAGACTCCTTACGAATATCCAGCAGGCATTTAATCTTATCGTTAAAATACTCCCTGTCTCTTACTGACTCAACGCCTGCAAGAATGGCTGTCTGATTCATGGTATAGGAGTTAATTGAATACTTAACATCATTCAGTGCCTTTATCAGCTTAGGACTACCGATAGCATACCCTATTCGCATGCCCGCCATGGACCTCGATTTGGAAAATGTCTGCACAACAAGTAAATTCTCGTAGCGGTCGATTAATTTAAGTGCCGACTCCCCGGCAAAATCTATATACGCCTCATCTATTATCACAACAGAGTCAGGATTGTGAAGAATTATGTCCTCTATTGTGGATACCTCCTCGTATACGGAGGTAGGGGCATTGGGGTTCGCTATTACAACTCCTCCGTTATCCTTATGGTAATCCTCCCTCACAATCCTAAAATCCTTATCCAAGGGCTGAGTCTCATAAGGAATCCTATACAACTCACAATAGACAGGATAGAAGGAATATGTAATATCGGGAAAAAGAATAGGCTTATCGGAGTTGAAAAATGTCAGAAAAGCCACGGCCAGCACATCGTCTGAGCCCACACCCACAAATACCCTATCATTATCGACATTATAAAACCTCGCCAGTTCATCCACAAGAAGTCCGATAGAAGGGTCGGGATATAATCTCAGAATGTCCGCATCAATATTACTTAATACTCTCTGAACCCCCGGTGCCGGAGGATACGGATTCTCATTCGTATTTAATTTTAAGAAGGTATCCTTCGGCTGCTCGCCCGGTACATAAGGCGTAACTTTGCGTATATAGTTTTCCCATGCTTTTGTTTTATTTCCCACTCTATCACCTTCCATACTCCTTAGCCAGCTTATTAAAGCCCGGTAAGGACCTCTCTATCATATCATAATTTACGCAGTAAGCCATTCTTACATATCCCGGACAGCCAAATGATGACCCAGGAACGATTAATATATTATGCTTCTTTGCGGCTGCTGCGAATTTAACGTCATCCTCTTCCATCGCCTTTACAAACAGATAGAATGCACCCTGAGGCTTAACACATTCATAGCCGTATGATATTAGGCTATTGTAGAGAAGCTCTCTGTTACGGTTATAAATCTCTATGTCCACATTTACATCAAGGCATCTTGCCACCGCTCTTTGTATAAGGGACGGGGCATTTACGAAGCCCAGTATACGGGTCGCAACATTGGCCGCAGAGACTAAATTCTCATAATCATCTACCTCATCGGGTATTACCAGATATCCTATCCGTTCCCCGGGAAGTGACAGGGACTTACTATATGAATACCCTATGATTGTATTCCTATAATACTTGGTCAGATAGGGCACCTCCACATCATCATATACCAATTCTCTATAGGGCTCATCGGAAATGAGATAGATGGATAAATTATATTCAGCCTGCTTCCTATCCAGAATCTCTGCCAATTTAATAATCGTTTCCTCCGAATAAACCACGCCTGTGGGATTATTAGGGGAGTTGATAATAACCGCTTTCGTCTTCCTGGTTATTCTTTTCTCAAACTCAGCCAAATTCGGTTGAAAATCCTCTGTATTTGGTGGCGTTGCCACAAGTATACCGTCATAATTACTGACATAATTACGGTATTCACCGAAATACGGGGCAAAGGTAATGACTTCATCACCGGGATTTAGCAGGGATTTTAGGATGACGTTTAAACCTCCAGCTGCCCCGACCGTCATAACGATATTTGATGCATTATAATTTGTTCCGTGTTTCTCATTTATAGAAAGGGCTATCCTTTCCCGCACATCCTCATAACCTGAATTATTCATATATCCATGAACCTTATTCGGATTCTCTTCATTCAGGACATCAATCAATGCCTCTTTAATCCGGGCGGGAGGCTCAACGCTTGGATTACCCAGGCTGTAATCATATACATTTTCAGCTCCGTATATTTCTGCAAGCCGTTTTCCTTCCTCGAACATTGCCCTTATAACCGAGCTTGTCTTAACATAAGTCATCATCTTATCGGAAATCATAAACTACCCTCTCTCTTTAGCCTTATTCCAAATATATATAACTTTGGCTGTCAACATAAAATTTATGACAGCCTCAATAGTACATTCTTATTATCTGAATCTGATATCCAGGTATGCCTTAACGATTTCAACACATTTTTCAAATCCCAGTTCGCTGCTGTTCAGACAAAGATCGTAATTCTTGGCATCCTCCCAATTCCTTTTGGTATAATATTTATAGTATTCAGCCCTATGCTTATCAATAGAGGCTATCTGCTTTTCTATCTCCTTCTCGGGTTTTCCGGTCATTTCCTTAAGGGTCCTTATACAAGCCTCCAAAGGTGCATGGACAAACACCTTAACCACATTGTCATAATCCTTCAGTATATAGTCCGCCGCACGGCCAACTATCACACAGGATTCCTGCTCAGCCAGCTCCTTAATTATCTTGGCCTGATAGTTAAACAGATTATCGTTGGATACAAAATCATCACTATCCGGAGGAATCAGCTCTCCGTTATATGCTTTCCGTGCGATCTTAAAAAGAAGACTCTTTTTCAGCTTCTCATCTGCTTTCGCAAACAGCTCTTCATTGATACCGCTGTCATCGGAAGCTAATCTTAATAATTCCCTGTCATAAAAGGGGATTCCAAGCTCCTCAGATAGCATCTTTCCAATAGTCCTACCACCGCTGCCATATCCTCTAGCTATTGTAATCACATATTTGTTCATACATATCACCTTCCCAAGAGTTGGCGAAGCCAACTTAATTATTCACCTAAATAAGCCTTTTTCACTGATTCATTGTTCATCAGACTTTCGGCTGCTCCCTCTAATACAATATTCCCGGTCTCGAGAACATATGCACGATTGGCAATCGACAATGCCTTCTTTGCGTTTTGCTCAACCAAAAGAACCGTAGTGCCACTCTTGTTGATGCTTTTAATTATATCAAATACCTCTTCAACGAGAATAGGTGACAAACCCATGGACGGCTCATCCATCAGTATAATCTTCGGCTTTGACATAAGAGCTCTTCCCATGGCAAGCATCTGCTGCTCACCGCCGCTTAATGTACCTGCCAACTGTCCTCTGCGCTCCTCTAATCTTGGAAATCTCTTAAAGACATGCTGCAGTGTTTCCTCTATCTCGTCTTTATCTTTTCTTGTATATGCTCCCATCAGCAAATTCTCATATACCGTAAGCTGTGAAAAGACTCTTCTTCCTTCGGGTACATGAGCCAGCCCCATAGAAACTATCTTATGCGCCGGCAGCTTCTTCAAATCGACGCCATTATAAAGCACCTCACCCTGTTTTGGTGAAATAAGTCCGGTTATGGTCTGTAATATAGTGGTTTTCCCGGCTCCGTTAGCACCGATTAAGGCTATGATTTCACCTTCATCAACATTAAAGGAGACACCTTTTATAGCCTGAATTACTCCATAATAAACCTGTAAATCCCTAACCTCTAACATTCCAATTTTTCTCCTTATTTGCTTATTCTCCGAGATAGGCCTTGATTACCTCAGGATTATTAAGAACATCCTGCGGAAGTCCGTTTGCCAGCTCTATTCCAAAGTTCAGTACGAATATCTTCTCGCAAATACCTGCAACCAGCTTCATGTCGTGCTCTATAAGCAGTATGGTAACATCATATTGCTTTCTTACAAGATTTATGGTTTCCATCAGCTCCTCCGTCTCAGAAGGATTCATACCGGCAGCAGGCTCGTCTAACAGAAGAAGCTTCGGATTGGTTGCCAGCGCTCTGGCAATCTCCAGTTTTCTCTGTTTACCGTAAGGTAGGTTAGAGGATAATATCTTGGCTTCCTTCTCCAAGCCAAACACCTCGAGTATTTCATAAGCCTGTTCATTCATTCTTTTCTCAGTCTTAAAATACGAAGGCAGCCTAAATATGCCTGCGAAGGTGCTGTACTTATTGTCATTATGAAGACCACATTTTACATTATCCAGTACAGACATATTCTTAAATAATCTGATATTCTGAAAGGTTCTCGCAACACCGGCCTTATTTATCTCAATAGTGCTGCGTCCTGTTATATTCTCTCCGTCCAAAATAACCTGACCCATATCGGGTTTATATACTCCGGTAAGCAGATTAAATACCGTTGTCTTACCCGCACCGTTTGGCCCAATCAGACCATATAGCTCACCTTTGTTTATCGTGATACTAAAGGAATCGACCGCATGCAAGCCTCCAAAGGAGATGCTTAAGTTTTTTACCGATAACATTTCCATGGGTTACGCCTCCTTCTTAGCTTTCATTAATTTCTTGGTTAAATCCTTAAGGGAATGATTCTTTCTCCAGTTTATACAAGCAGGTCCCCAGTTAAATATCATCATGACTATTAGGACTATTGCATATATAAGCATACGGTAATCCTGCATAAAGCGCAGATATTCAGGAAGCACCGTAAGGATTATGGCCGCAATAATCGAGCCTCTTAGATTACCCATGCCTCCAAGTACCACAAAGACCAGAATAAGGATTGAGGTATTATATCCGAACTTAGTGGATTGAACAGTAGCTATATTATGAGAATAAAGCACTCCTGCAACACCGGCTAATGCCGCCGATATGGAGAATGCCAATATTTTATATTTTGTAATGTCAATGCCTACAGATTCTGCGGCAATATGATTGTCTCTAATAGCCATAATTGCGCGACCCGATCTGGAATTCACCAGATTGACTATAATCAGATAAGTTATTATTAACAGAATAACTCCGATAGTAAAGGTCGAATTTCTCGGTGTTCCTGATATTCCCTGAGCACCCTTAACAACAACCATTCCGCCTTCCTCCAGATTGAGAGAGGCTGTATCCTTCATGGAAAAATGTATGCCCTTGCTGTCATATCCTATATAAAATACATTAAGAACATTCTTAATTATTTCACCGAATGCCAGGGTCACAATTGCGAGATAGTCACCCTTGAGTCTCAGTACGACAACGCCAATAAAAATGCCGAATAATCCTGCGGCAACCGCACCTATCAGGATGGCTAAAGTAAATCTGATGAAAGTATTATTTATGGTGTTGACCGTTATCTTTGAGAAAAATGCACCTGTAAATGCACCTATACACATGAACCCAGCATGTCCCAGGCTTAACTGTCCCAGTATTCCCACCGTCAGATTCAGTGATACCGCCATTATAGAGTAATAACACATAGCCACCAACAGATTACGCAGAAGATTGGACATGTTACCGGAATTAATCAAAGCCGTACATACGACATAGGCTATCAAAATTCCTCCAATCGTAACCGCATTGGAGCGGGTGGATTTATTTATATTCATAACCCGGGTTTTTAGATTAAGAACTTGATTTTTCACTTTCCCTCACCTACACTTTCTCTTGAATCTTCTTGCCAAGAATACCGGTTGGCTTTACAAGAAGAACTATGATTAGTATCAGGAATACTATAGCATCGGCAAGCTGTGTCGATATATAAGCACGGCTTAATATCTCGATTACCCCCAACAGGATTCCTCCAATCATGGCACCGGGAATCGAACCTATTCCGCCGAATACAGCTGCCACAAAGGCCTTAATACCCGGCATGGCACCCGATGTAGAAGATAAATTAGTATAGGTAGAAAACATAAGTGCACTTGCGACCGCCGCCAAAGCAGATCCGATAGCAAATGTTATGGCGATGGTCTTATTCACATTGATACCCATAAGAACCGCAGCATCCTTATCCTCAGATACGGCTACCATACCCCTGCCAATCTTAGATTTCTTAATAAATATTGTAAGTGATGTCATTATCAGAATACATAATGGTATGGTTACCAGTGTTTCACCGGATATGGAAAGCCTGCCTCCTGCCAAAGACAATGGCTTGACAGGTATTACCGATGTAAAGGATTTTGCTTCCGCACCGAAAATAAGAAGTGCCAGATTCTGAAGAAGGTAGCTCACGCCTATGGCAGTAATAAGCACTGCCAGTGAAGGAGCCCTTCTGAGTGGTTTATATGCAATGCGCTCTATTGTCATTCCCAATAGAGTACATAGAATAATCGCTATTAACACCCCAAGGATTGGATTCAATCCAAGGGTACTCATAATGGTGAATATTATATATCCACCCACCATAATTACATCACCATGGGCGAAGTTAAGCATTTTAGCAATTCCATACACCATGGTGTAGCCCAGAGCTATAATCGAATATACGCTTCCAAGGCTTATTCCGTTTAACAGATAAGTTATAAAGCTCATATCTACCCCCGCAAGCATGTCCAGCATGCTCTATTTTGATTATTTATTATTATTGTCTATTGTAAATATTGTAACACAGGAGTAATTGTGTGACAACTAATACTACGTCAAACGTAAAATATTACCATACGTTTCATAATATAAGAAACATACAGTAGGAATTATCCCATCTGTATGTTTCCCATACTATTAAATATATCTAAGCTATATCATTACTTAATCAGCTGATACATACTGTCCATCCTTAATAACGACAGCCATAGGATCCTTATTTACTAATCCGGATGAAGTCCAGGTCATGCCTGCACCGGTAAGTCCGTCTACGGATATCTTTGTCATAGCTTCCTTCATTCCGTCACAGATGTCTGATATGCTCATATCTGGTGTAACACCACTCTCTTCAATAGCTGCCTTTATGATATAAATAGCATCATATGCATCTGCTGCGAACTGGTTAGGGATAGTTCCGTCATGAGCAGCCTTATAATCGGCAACAAATTTCTGTGTTCTCTCGTCAGCAGCATCTGCCGCAAACGGTGTCAGAAGCAGGACTCCCTCTGCCAATGATGTATCAAAGTTCTCAACACCAAGAATTCCATCCAAGCCATCGCATCCGAAGAATAAAGGCTTATAATCAACAGCTGCTGCCTGAGTTAATATCAGGGTAGCCTCTTCATAGTAAATAGGTAGGAATACGAGCTCTGCTCCGTTATCCTTTGCCTTCTGAATCTGTACTGTGAAGTCAGTATCGCTGTCATCGGTAAAGGCTTCGGCTGCTACTATTTCTATGTTCTGATTCTTAGCTTCCTCGGCAAATTTCTCATAGATACCTGTCGAGTATACGTCGGAGCTGTTATATATAACGGCAACCTTTTTGGCAAGGTTCTTATTTGCCACATATATAGCAGACGCCATACCTTGGTTAGGGTCGGAGAAGCATACCTGGAATGCATTGTCATACTGTACTACTTCAGGTGCAGAGCCTGACGGTGTCAGCATAAACATGTTGTCGGCATATGTCTCTTCCTTAACGGCATTACCGGGATTTGATGTAACGGTACCCATAAGTATCTGCATACCCCAGTCCTTAAGGGTGTTATATGCATTAACAGCCTTTTCAGGGTCATGCACGTCATCTTCAAATCTGAACTCAATCTGATAACCGTTGATACCGCCGGCGGCATTGATTTCGTCAACTGCTATCTTAGCTGCATTCATAACATGCTGTCCGTATACTGCAGCCCCACCTGTAATAGGTCCGATTCCGCCTATATAGAACTTGGGTGCATCGGTATCCTTCTTGTCATCAACCTTGTCATTAACCTGTTCCTTCTGATCTTTTTTACCGTCATCAGGCTTCTCTTCTTTTGAACCACAAGCGGCTAAGCTTAACATTATCATGCTTAAAACCATAAGTAGTGCAAATATCCTTTTTTTCATAATTTTCCCTCCCGTTTAAATTAAGGCATTGAAGTTATATCACTTTAACGTTTTAATTCGTTGCCCTGTTAATTGTATAAATAAGACGTTCCTATGGTTAACAGAATAATTGTCTGTTATACATTACGAACGTCTTTATTTTAGTATCTATAATAACCTTGAATAATTCTTTTGTCAATAAATATTTACAGACAAATATGTATTTCTTATCTTGTAACTTGATTTCTAAATTTCTCCGCCGCATTTGTCACAAAACTCTAAGCCTTCCAGTGTGATTCCACCACAGTCGGGACATATTATTTTAGCAGGACGAATCTCTATCTCGACAATCTCGTATTCTTTATTTTCGGTAACGATTTCTGCGTCGGGACTAAGATCCTCGGAATACGATTCATTATCAGGATTCTCAGGCTCATCCTTAATATCATTAATAACCTTCGGCAATTTATTCCTTCTCAACAGCCTATTCCATTTATGCATATTACTACACACTCCTTTTCGGTCAGTGGTACCGGTTAATGTTCTGCCCGATATTTATTCATTAAGACCTTAAATATTTCTGCACTGCTGGGGGGAGTATATGTTATGGCATTGGCTCCCGCCTCTATCGTCTGCATAATAGTCTCGGATGTGGGCCCTCCGGTTGCGATAATAGGAACAGTAGGATATTCCCTTCTGATTTTCCTTACGATTTCAGGAGTTTTTGATGCTGCGGACACATTTAGTATGGATACTCCGCTATTGAGTCTGCTTTCAATATCGGCTTTCTCTGATACTACTGTAATAACTATGGGAATATCGATACATTCATATAAATATTTAATTGTCTCATTGGGAGTAGGAGCATTTAGAACCACTCCTACCGCTCCTTGAAATTCGGCATGCTCTGCCAGATTTACCACCCTAAGCCCCGTGGTGGTTCCTCCTCCGACACCGCAAAACACAGGTACGTCGGAGCAGGTTATTATGGATTGTGATATTATTGGCTGAGGTGTAAACGGATATACGGCTATGACAGCATTGGCATTACAGTTGCGTATTATTGCTATGTCTGTCGTAAATACTATGGACCGTATCAACTTTCCGAAAATTCTGATTCCGCTACAGGCATCTATTTCTTTGGGAACCCTAATCATATGCTTTCTAAGTATTCCGTCAATTTCAGGAGTCGTTCTGTCACCCATACATTTCCTCCAGTCTTATTAATCAATTAGATATGGCACTGTTCTTATGCTTTGGCATTCCTCTCAGCTCTATGATGGGAACGCCTCGTCCCTCTATGAAATCTTTGGTAATTCTAACCCTTCCTATATTATCATCCTTTGGAATTTCATACATTATATCCAGCATGATTTCCTCCAGTATGGCCCTAAGAGCTCTGGCTCCGGTCTTCTTTTCCAAAGCTTTGTCCGCAATCGCTTCCAGTGCCTCACGCTCGAAGCTCAAATCGACCTCATCCATTGCAAGAAGGCTCTTATATTGCTTTAGTATGGCATTCCTGGGTTCTTCTAAAACCTTCACAAGCATATCCCTGTTAAGACCCTCTAAGGTGAACAATATGGGCAGTCTCCCCAAAAATTCGGGTATCATTCCATATTCCCGAAGATCATCCAGCGTTACCTTCTGTAAGATGTTTTCATCATTATCGTATTTATCCTTAAGGTCTGCCTGAAACCCTATGGAGCTTTGTTTATTGAGTCTTGCCTTAATAATCTTGTCCAGATCGGGAAATGCACCGCCACAAATAAATAATATGTTCTCGGTATTGATGGTTTTTAACGGTACCATCGCATTCTTCGAGGACGCACCCACCGGAACCTCGACATCACTTCCCTCCAGAAGCTTTAGTAAGCCCTGTTGAACCGATTCACCACTTACATCCCGGCTGTTAGTATTGCGTTTCTTAGCAATCTTGTCTATTTCATCAATAAATACTATTCCGCGTTCAGCCTTCTTCACATCATTTCCTGCCGCTTGAAGAAGCTTTGATATAACGCTTTCCACATCATCGCCGATATATCCCGCTTCTGTCAATGAGGTGGCATCGGTTATGGCCAGTGGAACATCGAGCAGCTTTGCCAGGGTCTTAACCAGATAGGTTTTTCCGCTTCCTGTAGGTCCAATCATAAGCATATTGGATTTTTCTATCTCTACATTCTTCGGCGCCCACCTGCTTATCCTTTTATAGTGGTTATATACGGCAACCGATATAACCTTTTTGGCATGCTCCTGACCTATTATGTATTCATCGAGACTCGCCTTGATAACATGGGGAGAAGGAAGCTTCTTATGGTCAAACTCCTCACTGGGCTCCTTATTATCCTTGGCTTTCAAAGCCTCGGCTTTTGTGGTCTCACCCATATTAAACATCACCGGAGAAATGCCCACCAGATTCATATAAGGATTATCGCCGTTGTTCATTATATTAAAGGTTTTCTGCATGCAATCCGTACATATATGTATATGGTTGGGTATTTGAATCATCTTTCCGACAACGCTTTCGGGCCGTTTGCATAGATAGCAAAACACATCGGGCTTAACCTTATTATCATCATTCTTTTCTATATTCTTTTTATCATTAAAATCATCACCATTTTTACTCATTTTCTAATCCTTCCTAATCAGATGGTATGTATAAGAGTATATCATAAAACTCATTATATAAAAATAAAATTTTACTTAGGTTATAATTAATTAATTATTACAAAATTGAGTATCNCCTATTCCGATTCAATAAAAAAACCAGGGCTGTTTATGTATATTACCAAACAGCCCTATAAATCATTAATTATATGGTTCCTACTCTTCTCTGGCACCGAGGGTTACGGTGATTGTATACTTTTTATATCCTCCGTCTATATGACGCATGTATGCAATCTCTATGTCAGTACCGGCGCGAATACTCGATATCAGTTCTCTTAGCTGGACATCTGAGGTAATCTCCACATCATTAATGTATTGAATTATATCTCCTATCTTCAGTCCTGCCTTATCTGCCGCGCTGTTCTCCACTACCGTAGAGATATATGCACCAATGGGTATTCCAAAGCTTTCTGATATTTCCTCAGTAACGGCCTGTACTCCTACCCCAAGAAAGCCCTGCTCGGAGGTCTTTAAAATCTCACGGCTCATTAATTCATTAATTATAGGCGTCGCTCTTGTTATGGGGATGGCATAACCCATTCCCTCCACCTTATAATCGGCAAATTTTACGGTATTGATTCCTATTACCTCACCTTCGATNTTCAGTAAGGCTCCACCGCTGTTACCGGGATTAATGGCGGCATCCGTCTGAAGAAGTACCATTGTCGTATATCTGCCATTATCCGAAACCTCTATCTTTCTGTCCTTGGCACTTACATATCCAACCGTCAGAGACTGTCCATATCCCATCGCATTACCTATTGCTATAGCCATTTCTCCTACTTTGATATCATCGGAGTTGCCAAGCTTGGCAATTTTAATGGCGTCCTGTGTACTCTTGTCAATATCTTTTAAATCTACTGCAATAACAGCCAGGTCTGCCAAAGAATCCGTTCCCTTTATTACGGCATCCGCCTGTGTATCATCAATAAATGTAACAGTAATCTTATCCGTGCCGTCTACCACATGGTTATTTGTGGCAATTAACAGCTCCTTCTCATCCTTACCGACAATTATCCCTGAGCCGCTTCCCTCACTGGGATACTCCATACCAAACCATATATCTTTTCTTGTAGAAATGCTGGTGATGGATACTATAGAGGGCATCGTCTCCTCTGCCACCTTCATGACGGAAGATTCCGGAATACTTTTTACCTTCCCACTATCTGTTACCTGCAGTTGTAATTTGGATCCTGAATAGCTCTCGTCATCAACAGACCCAATAATATATCTGTCATTATTATTATTAAAGGCCTCCGGATTTAATCTGCTGTAAAGATATTGAATACCGAAAAAAGCCGCCCCTGCAATAATGCCGAATACAGCCGCCTTAGCTAAGAATGCAAAAAATCTTTTGACTTTACTCTTCTTTTTACTCTTTTCAGCAGGCTGAGGTACTTCCTGATACTGATAATAGTCATGTGACGGCATGCCGGATCCTGCTATATTATCGGCCCAAAAGCCATACTCCGGCTTATTATATTGCTGTTTATCCCGATTATTATCAGAGTTNTCATAATACTGCTGATTTATATTGTTAAGATTATTATCATCCATTAGCCTGCTCCTTTCCAAATCTCTTACTATCCATAGTGTACCAGTATTTTGTGTAAAGAATGTGAAGAAAACCGAAAATAAGTATGAAAAATCATATTGTTGAAACTCGTTTTATCATGTATCATAGTAGTTGGCTATGTATTATTTTTTAACGGGAGGGCTATGCTGTGATTAAAGACAACCAAAAGACGCTGAATCGTCTTCACATCCTATTGGATGCAGTGATAATTGTCGTCTCCTTTTTAATCGCTTATTATTTAAGATTTTATAGCTTTATTACTAATCTGAAGATATTTAACGTAGAGAAAGGAACCTTCTATCCCTTGAGTGTATATGCACAAAGCTTATACATTCTGGTTCCCTTATATCTGTTTATTTATAATAAGGCAAAACTTTATACACCTAAACGGGGAAAAAAAAGATGGACCGAATTTTATTATATCACATACTCCAATTTCCTTGGATTGGCATTCTACTTATTCTTCCTATATATGATTAAGGAAGAAAATATATCCCGAATATTCCTTGGGATGNTCACATCAGTTAATGTTATTATATGTACCGCTGCCAGAATGTCCATTGCACAGTTTCTGATAGTTATGCGTAGGAGGGGCTATAATCTTAAGCATGTAATACTCGTTGGATACAGCCGTGCGGCAGAGGCATATATAGACCGTATATTCGCCAATCCACATTGGGGTTATTATATACATGGTATTTTGGATAACAATATGGAGATTGGGACCAAGTACAAAAAGGTCCCTGTCATAGGAAGACTCGAACAGCTTGAGGAGTATCTAGTTAAAATGTCTCTTGATGAGATAGCCATTACCATAAGTCTTAAGGAATTCGAGCAACTGGAAGGNATTGTGTCCATATGCGAAAAGNCCGGCGTTCATACCAAGTTTATACCTGACTATTATAGCTTCGTTCCGACCAGACCCTATACAGAGGATTTATATGGTCTTCCGGTTATCAATATAAGAAATGTCCCACTTACCAATACATTCAACTGGGTAAGCAAAAGAATCGTGGATATTATAGGCTCCNTGGTAGGGTTAATGATATGTGCGGTTCCCATGCTGATTATAGCGATATTAATTAAACTGACATCAAGAGGACCTATAATATTTTCTCAGATTAGAGTGGGTAAGCATAACAAGACCTTTAAAATGTATAAATTCAGATCTATGACGCTGCAAACCGAGGAGGAAGAAGAGAAGGCCTGGACCACCAATAATGATCCCCGTGTAACCAGAATCGGTAAATTTATAAGGCGGACAAGCATAGATGAGCTGCCACAGCTGTTTAATATATTAAGAGGTGATATGAGCCTTGTTGGGCCAAGACCGGAAAGGCCACAGTTTGTCGAGAAATTCAAAGAGATCATACCCAGATATATGATAAAGCATCAGGTTCCTCCCGGTCTTACAGGCTGGGCACAAATCAACGGCTACAGAGGAGATACCTCAATCACTAAGAGAATTGAGCATGACCTATATTATATAGAGAATTGGACCTTAGGATTTGATTTTAAAATTATNTTCTTAACAATATTTAAAGGTTTTATCAATAAAAATGCATACTAAGATACCGACTATTCGGTAATAAGGTTTATAATTCTGTTGGTTGACTTCCCGTCCAAATACGGGAAGTTTTTATTTTTAAAACTACGAATCGTATCAACACAATATCTTTCCTCTTTGATAATATCTACCGCTTCATCGGCTGTTCTGACGACAGGACCGGGAACACTGTTCTCATAATCCTTATAAATACCCCGTCCGTGGCTTAAGTAATCATCCAAATCAAACGCATAGAAAATCATTGGTTTTTCTGTAATACAATATTCGAATATGACAGAGGAATAATCGGTAATTAACAGATCGGAAGCCATTATCAGCGAAGCCATACTCTCTCCCGATAAATCGCAGGTACTACTGATATCTATTCCTTTTGCTTTCCCTGCAACAAAGGGATGTAATCTAAGTCCCAGTACATAATCCTTCGGCAGCTTACCGGCTAATTCCTCCACCCGGTCTAATACCGACTCGGAGCCTAGATTATAATCCCTGAAGGTGGGTGCATATAATATCATTTTCTTATCCAAAGTTAAATCGTTTTTCGCATATATAATTTCTTTATATACATTAATACCGTCTCTTTTAACTTCCCACATGCGATTAAGTATATCATCGGTTTTGGGAAGTCCGACCGGGTATACCTTACCTGTTTCAACACCAAAGACCTTGGCATATAATGAAGCCGTTTGCTTATTATTAACGATCAGGTGGGTAATATTACGGTTAGCCCTTCTTTCCAGCTTCTTTAATCTTCCTGTATTGGCATCCTGACCGAATTTCTTGATTGTGCCGGTGCCATGCCATAGCTGTACCACCTTAACATTACGCTTTACACGAATATATGCCATGGGTAGGAACACATTATCCATCAGTATTATTTTCGATCTGGCCAGACTGTAGGGCTTTACAAAGAAAAATGATAAGAGTTTTAAAATACTCTTAAAGCCCTTTACAGACTCGGTTTCTGCTTTGGTGATATAACTATAATAATATCCCTTCTTTAACTTATTAAGCTCCTTAATGACAAGACCGACATTACTGTCCTCGCCGGTATCATGGGTCATGATACCGAATACCCTTTTTTCGTCCACAGGAAGAGGTCTGCAAATATAATAAANAAACGCAAAGATAAAATATCCTATTGTTTTAATCATAATCACAACCCCTTTCAAAGCTTCGTGATAATCTCTATAATCCTAGCCGACGCATTACCATCATC
>JGI24709J26583_10002239_pt1 | contig 16041 bp, 14 predicted proteins | sample BioPla2DNA1_FD_26583 | JGI IMG/M metagenome (IMG submission 26583) | reverse complement strand
TTTAAATGAAGAGCAAAAAATATTTTTTAATACCTTATTAAATGAAGAAAATACTTTAAGAGCATTTAATAATTTAATAAAAGAAAATATTCATTTAGATAATATAAATTTACTTCAAAACGAAGTAAATAAATTTAAGTTTATTTATACTTATTTAGATAAAGAAAGCTTAAGTTTTGAAGAAATTAATGAAAATAGTAAATTGTTATTTGATGTTCATTTATATGAAAATAATTTAAATTACTATTTAGATAATGATTTATATAAATATGAATATGAAAAAGAAATAGAATATTGTTTTAAAAGTAGTAAAGAAAATGAAGAATATTTAATTATTGATTTAATTAAATATGATGCTGAAATATGTAAAAATGATGTATTAAATTATAGTGATATATTTAGAAAGGTAAAGTTAAAATATAAATTAAATGAATCAAATCTCATATATGATTCGTTTATTATAGAAAAGAAAGGTGATTAAATGAAAAAATATGTTTATTTATTTAGTGAAGGAAATAAAGATATGAGAGACTTACTAGGAGGAAAAGGGGCTAACTTAGCTGAAATGTCTAATCTAGGACTACCTGTTCCATCTGGTTTTGTCGTAACAACAGAAAGTTGTTTAAAGTACTATGAAAACAATGAGACAATTGATGAGGAGATTGTTAAAGAAATATTTTCATCACTTGAAAAGTTAGAAGAAATTAGTGGGAAGAAATTTGGAGATCCAGAAAATCCGCTTTTAGTATCAGTAAGAAGCGGCTCAAGAGTAAGTATGCCTGGAATGATGGATACTGTATTAAACCTGGGAATAAACGATGAGGTATGTGAGGGGCTTGCCAAACTTACTAATAATAAAAGATTTGCCTATGATTCATACAGAAGATTTATTCAAATGTTTGCTGATGTTGTAATGGGATATCCTAAAGCTTCATTTGAAAGATTCTTTGATGATTTTAAAGAAAAACGAGGCAAGAAAAGTGACTTAGATCTTGATGCTGATGATATGCTTGAAGTAGTAGAAGCATTTAAAGAAAATTATTTTAAATTAGCTGGAAAAGCATTTCCAAGTGATCCTAAAGAACAGCTTTTAGAATCAATTAAAGCTGTATTTAGAAGCTGGAATAATGAAAGAGCTAATGTCTACAGAAGATTAAATAATATTCCGGATAGCTGGGGAACTGCTGTTAACATCCAAGAAATGGTTTATGGAAATACTGGAGAATTCTCAGGAAGTGGAGTAGCATTTACCCGAAATCCGGCAAATGGTGTCGATGAGATATATGGAGAATATATGTCTGATGCTCAAGGTGAAGATGTTGTAGCGGGTATTCGCACGCCTGAGCCAATTAATTATTTAAAAAAACAAATGCCTGAAGTATATGATGAGTTTGTTAAATATGCTAAGATCCTTGAAAATCACTACCATGATATGCAAGATTTAGAGTTTACGGTTGAAAACAAAAAATTATATATACTTCAAACAAGAAGTGGAAAAAGAACTGCTGAGGCTGCTATAAAGATTGCAGTTGATTTATTTAACGAGGGAATTATTTCAAAAGAAGAAGCGATAATGAGCGTTAATCCAAATCAATTAGATTCACTTCTTCATCCAACATTTAGTGAAGAAGCCCTTAAAAATGGAAAAGTAATAACTACCGCTCTTGCTGCATCACCTGGTGCTGCAACCGGAAAAGTATATTTTACCGCTGAAGATATTATTAAAGCTGCAGAGGAAACTGATGAAAATTTAATTCTAGCAAGACTTGAAACAAGTCCAGAAGATATTGAGGGAATGAATACTGCTAGTGGTATTTTAACAGTTAGAGGAGGAATGACCTCACATGCTGCTGTTGTAGCCCGTGGAATGGGNAAATCTGCAGTATGCGGAGCTGAAGATTTAAATCTAAATGAAAAAGAAAAAACCATAACTAAAGGAGATATTGTTATTAGAGAAGGGGACTATATTAGTTTAGATGGTAGTACCGGAACAGTTTACGAAGGTAAACTAGAAAATACTGAAACAACTCTAAGTGAAGATTTTAATACCTTTATGTCTTGGGTTGATGAAAAAAGAGAATTAGGAATCAGAGCAAATGCTGACCTTCCTAAAGATGCTGAGATAGCTAAAAAGTTTGGAGCAGAAGGTATTGGTCTGTGCCGTACTGAGCATATGTTTTTTGAGGAATCAAGAATCTTTGCCTTTAGAAAAATGATTCTAGCTAAAGATAAAGAAGGAAGAGAAAAAGCTCTTGCTGAAATACTACCTCATCAAANAAATGACTTTGAAGGTTTATTTAGAAGTATGAGTCCATATCCTGTAATTGTAAGACTTCTTGATCCACCTCTTCATGAATTCCTTCCAAGAGAAGCAAATGAAATTAAAGATTTAGCAAACGATTTAAATATATCTGAAGCTGAGCTTAATTTAAGAATTAAATCACTTGAAGAATTTAACCCAATGATGGGACACCGTGGATGTAGACTTGCAGTTACTTATCCTGAGATTACAATTATGCAAACTAAAGCAATTATAACTGCTGCTATAAATGTATCTAAAGAAAACAAAAAAGTTGTTCCAGAAATTATGATTCCTCTTGCAAGTGATGAAAAAGAACTTAAGTATTTAGTTGATATAGTTAAAAATGAAGCTGATAAATTAATTAAAGAAGCGGGTATTGATCTTAAATACTATGTAGGTACAATGATTGAAATACCAAGAGCATGCCTACTTGCAGATTCTATCGCAAAACATGCAGAGTTCTTCTCATTTGGAACCAATGATCTTACTCAAATGACCTATGGTTTTTCTAGAGATGATGCTACTAAGTTCTTAGGAGAGTATTATGAAAAAGAAATCTTTGAATTTGATCCATTTGCTACTATTGATATAAATGGAGTAGGTAAGTTAATGGAAATAGCTACAGAAAAAGGTAAAGAAGAAAATCTTGATTTAGAGATTGGTATTTGCGGAGAACATGGTGGCGAGCCATCAAGTGTTGAGTTTTGCTATAATCTTGGAATGGATTATGTATCATGTTCACCATTTAGAGTTCCAATTGCTAAACTAGCTGCTGCTCAAGCAAAAATTAAAAGAGAATTAAATTAATATATAAAACTAAGAATGCAGAAATTGCTTCTTAGTTTTTTTTATTTTATTAATCGAAATAATAAACACCTAATGTTCTTGAATTTGTTGTATACATAACACTTTTAACATTATAATTTTCTTTAATAGATAAATTCATTGAATATATTACACTTTCAATTAAATTACTACTATTTAAATCATGGTATAATTCACTACATAAATTAATAACTAAATAATCATCAAATACTTCATATGAAAGATCATCTTTTCTATTTAAGTAACTTATTAAATTAGTTTGATACATAGTTTTACTAGTAAGTTCATTAATAATAATTTCAATTTTATCGTTTTTTTGATTATTAATCATCGTAACAGGAACATAATAGTAATAATCTTTATGTCTACTTAAATAATAAACTGTCGTACTTACGCTTCCTTTAAAGTTAGTTAAGTCATAGATCTTATTTATTCCAAAACTTCGATCTAAAGTAGGGGAGAGTTTAATTTTAGAATTAGGCATCTCATGCAGTATAGCATCTTCTACAAAGATAGTTATTTTTTCAATACCATCTATATCTGTCAGTGAATATATAATCGCACTTATCATTTTTTCTTCATCTTCTAAAGAAATATTATAAAACTCTTTACTAAAGTTAAGTTTTAAAAGACCATCTTTTAAATCTAAATCTATTAATTTAGTATTTTCAGGAATGACTCCTTTAAATCCTTCTTTAATATAATTAGAATGTTTACTATTAATAGTTAGATAAGAAATAATTTCTTTAATTTTTTCCAGTTTTTCTTTTTGATTAACAACAACACTAACTCTAGATACATAACTACTTGAATCTATTAAATAAATAGATGTTTCTTCAAATGGATTATGCTTTTTATTCACTTCTATCTCTGAGTCTTTTTCAGGAAATAAATAAAGAATAAAAAGAATAAATAAACAAGAAGAAATTAAAAACAACCTTTTTAATAAACTTTTTTTAAGCATAATGCCTCCTTTTTAAAATATATGAACTTTCCATTAAAAAAAGTCACTAATGTGACTTTTAAAGTGTTAATTCACCTATTTTCAATAATTCTATGATTGCTCCCGATCGATCTTTAACATTTAGTTTTTGCATTACATTTGAAATGTGATTTCTGACTGTTTTTTCACTAATTCCTAAAAATTCACTAATGTCTTTAGTTGATTTATTTAATATTAAGAGTTCAAATACTTCTCTTTCTCTGTTTGTTAATATACTATTTTTCAAATATGTTCCCTCACTTTCATAGTACCTTCATATTATTTTATGAAAAATACTATTAAAAGTGAGTTATAATGTCTATTATTGATACTTTACTGTTATGTACATTTTTTCATCAAACTCTGATTGGACAGTTCTGATTATGTTATTAGCACTTTCATATGAATTGTCCTTAGCAGAAATAGTTATGCTAACAGTATCATCTTTTATTTTTACAAAGCACTTTAGATTATAGGTTTTTAAAATTAAGGATTCAATCGCACTTTCTTTTCCTTTATTTAAATTAATGTTAAGTAGCATTTCATAGGCGTTGTTTTTATCTTCCGCACTTGCCTTAACATCAAGAAGTGTTTCTTGAAGTTCATTCATTACTCTTAAAACCTCTTCATCATCTTCCACTCTAAGAGTTGCTAAAATATCACTTTCATTAATATTATAGCTTGCCTTATCACTTTCTTTTTCGCCTCCAGTTTTAAGTGCTGTAAGGCTCTCCGGTGGAAGCGCAATGTAATATACTGATAATACTAAAATAATACTAAACAGAGTTAAAAACCACAAATTTTGTTTATTAATCATACAATATAAATCCTCCAATTAGTAAATTATATTAAAGTATCTAAAATAAATACCTATAAAAACAATCCAATCGCATAAATAACAATCTTTAGAAATGTTTTTAGTGCAAACATATATAAACCTCCTTTCTGACCCTTCTACTTTTATTGTTGTATAAAACTCTTATTTTTCCTTTTTTTAAAAAATAAAAGGAAATTCAAAATAACTTATAACAAATAATAGTGAAAGGAGGATTATGAAAAAATGTTTAGTTAGGCAGCAAGATGAAAGTGATTGTGGCTCTGCCTGTCTTTTATCCATAATTAAATACTATGATGGTTATGTGCCTTTTGAACAAGTAAAAATAGATACCATGACAAATATTAATGGAACAAACTTTTATTACTTAAAAACTGCGGCCGAAAAATACGGTTTTCAAGTTCTAGGTAAGAAAGAAAAACTAGAAAATATAAAAGTACCAGCAATTTGTCAAATAGAGGATAACGGTTTTAATCATTTTGTAGTTATTTATAAAATAGATAAAGAAATAACAATTATGGATCCTGCTAAGGGATTAATCAAAGTAAATAAAAAAGACTTTGAAGAAGTATTTACTGAAAAAGTACTTGAACTTTATCCTAGAGGTAATATTATTAAATATAAAAAAGAAAATCATTTTCTAAAAATTATTAAAAACATTTATTTAAATAATATAAAAAGTATTTTAAAGACCCTTCTATTAGTTATAATACTTATTATACTTTCTCTAATAACTTCATTTAATTTATTGTTAATCCAAAATAATAAATATATAATATTTGTTTTTATAATTATAATTAGTAAAGTTATTATAAATTATTTTAGAAATATAAATGTTACTTTATTAAATAATAAAATAAATTATAGNTTACTAAAAACCTATACAAACAAAATAATTAATCTTCCTTTAAAATATTTGCAGTTAAAAAAACCAGGTGATTTTATTAATCGGATTAATGACTTACATACGATCAAAGATTTTTTTACTAAAACTTTAATTGAAATCATTATTAATATAATATTTTTTATATCAACATTAATTATTTTATTTGTTTTAAATAAAAATCTAACGGTAATATTATTTATCTTAAGTATTATTTATATTACTGTAGTGAGTCTAATGAATAAAAAACTTTATAAACAAATAACTACTTTAATAGATGCTGAAAATATATTTACAGATAGGGTAGTTGAATATCTAAATAAAATAACAACAATTAAAACTTTAAAAAGTTCTTATTTTATAAATAATTTAGATAGTGATATAAAGAAGAGTTTAAATTTAAAACTAGACTTTGATTATAAGCTATCAAAGATCGATTTAGTTAAAAATTCTTTTGAAGAATTAATGCTAATATTAATTTTATTACTTCATTTTAATATAACAAAAAATATCACATCAGCAATAATATTTATAAGTATCTATGGTTATTTTTTAGAAAGTATTAAATTTGCTTCTGATATAATGCCTTCACTTCTTTATTTAAAAGAAATATATTACCGAATTAGTAGTGTCTATGATCTTGATTTAAAGAAAAAAACTAAGAAGATAGGCAAGGATATCGAAATTAAAAATTTAAGTTTTTCTTATAACAAACTTGATAATGTTTTAGATAATTTAAATTTAAATATAAATGAAGGAGAAAAAGTTCTTTTAGAGGGAGCAAATGGTAGTGGTAAATCAACTCTTTTAAATATAATATCAGGTCTCTATGACTATGATCACGGTAATGTTAAAGTCCCTTCTAAAGTAAGTTATATAGACCAAAAGAGTGAACTTTTTAGAGGTAGTATAATAGATAATATTATACTTGATAAAAGGTTTGATAAAGAAAAATTTAAAAGATTAGAAAAAATTCTTTACTTAAAAGAAATAATCAAAAATAAAAGTCTTGGATACAATACTAATTTAGAGTCTATCTCTAATTTAAGTGGAGGTGAGAGACAAAAAATAATAATGGCAAGAACTCTATACCAAGATTTTAATTTACTAATAATGGATGAATCACTATCTCTAATATCAAAAGATATAAGAAGTAAAATTCTTAAAAATATAAATAAATATTATAGAGATAAAACTATAATATATGTAAGTCATTATGATGATAATTTTTCATTTAATAAAAAAATAAATTTAACTGCTAGAGAGGAAAAATATGTTAACAGATAAAGAAATGTTTAATATAGAGGGTGGTAAATTATCTTGGGGATTTGTTGGTATACTTGGTACAATTGTAACCTTTATAGCCGGAATAGTAGATGGATACCTAAGACCACTTAAGTGTAACTAAGTATGATTTTAAAAGAAGAAGAAATGTTTAAAATAACTGGTGGAATTAATATTTCAGGAACCCTTTTAAATGCTATTGCTAAGTTAATTAATACTATCTTTGATGTAGGAAGAGCTATTGGCTCAGCACTAAGCATGGCAAGAAGTGGGAAGAAGTGTTAGTTCACAAAATGCCTAAAAAGTGATATAATTATTTGGGCGATACAATGAATTTAATAATAAAAAAAGTTTTAAATAAATTAGAAGATAAAGGTTTTGAAGCCTATGTAGTAGGGGGATATGTAAGAGATACCTTACTAGGTATAAAATCAACTGATGTTGATATATGTACAAGTGCACTGCCAAAAGATATAATTCAAATTTTCAATACCAGTGGGAACCATATTAATTATGGTTCCATTGCTCTTAGTGATGGTAAATATAACTTTGATATTACCACATATAGAAAAGAACATAACTATGATGACCGCAGTCCAGGTAAGGTTGAATATGTTGATGATTTACTAACCGATTTAAAAAGAAGAGACTTTACTATTAATACTCTTTGTATGGACTCAAGCGGAAACATAATTGATCTTTTAAATGGTAAAGAAGATTTAGAAAAAAAGTTTATTAAAGTAGTAGGAGATACATCTCTTAAGTTAAAAGAAGACCCTTTAAGAATGCTTAGAGCAATCAGATTTTCGGTTATTTTAGAATTTGATTTAGATCCTGAAATAGTAAAGGTTATTAATACTGATAAACACCTAATTAAAAGTTTATCTTATACTAGAAGAATGGAAGAATTAAATAAAATATTTGCCTCTAAAAATGCTTTAGTTGGGTTAAAAATATTAAAAGAATTAAATTTACTTGAGCAACTTGAAATAAACTATGATAAAATAGTGCCAGTAAATGATGTATTAGGTTTTTGGGCTCAGATTAAATATTCTGAAAACTATAACTTTACTAAAAGTAGCCGTGAGGTTATTAAAAGCATTAGGAAAATAGTCTCATCAGGAGAAATAACTAATGAGGTATTATTTAACTATGAATTATATATTTCAATGGTAGCAGGTCAAATCCTTGGGTATGACAATAAAACCATTTCTAAAATGCATGCTGATTTAAAAATAAAGTCAGTTAAAGATTTAANTATATGTTCAAAAGATATCTTTAAAATATTAGATATTAAGCCATCTTCTTTAGTTAAAGATATTTTAAAAGATATTACTAAAAATGTATTAGATGGTAATTTAGAAAATAATTATGAAGATATAAAAAATTATATATTAAAAAAATGGAAGTGATAATATCGCAAATAATTTATTAGAAAGTTTAATTAAAAGAAAAGATTATGTTTTTAAAAAAGAATTGTTTAAAGTTGTCAAAGACTTAAAACTATCTTTAGCTGAACTAATACTTTTAATTTATTTTACTAATGAAGAAAATCCTGTATTTGATCCTTTGTTAATTAAAAAAGTTACCTTTTTAAATGAAGAAGAAATAATGGAAGGTTTTACTAATCTAACTAATAAGAAACTAATTAGCCTAGATGTAGTTAAAACTGATGATGGTAAGATAAGTGAAAAAGTAGAACTAGCTAATTTATATAAAATTATTGCTTCAGATTTAACTAAAGAAACTAAAGAAGAGCAAACTGAAAATATCTTTGATATATTTGAAAAAGAATTTGGAAGAACCTTAAGTCCAATGGAATTTGAAATAATCAATGCCTGGCTTAAAAGTGGTATAAAAAAAGAACTTATTATAGGAGCTTTAAAAGAAGCTACCTACAACGGAGTAAGTAATTTAAGATATATTGATAAAATAATATATGAGTGGAACAAAAAAGGCTTTAAAAATATAATTGATGTAAATAAACATCTAATTAAAAAAACTCCTCCAACAGATAATAAAGATTTATTTGATTACAATTGGTTAGAAGATGAATAATATAATTAAAAAACTAGATAAATTAATACCTAGTCCTCAGATTGAACTTGATTATAATAAAGATTATGAACTATTAATTGCCACTATATTAAGTGCTCAGTGTACTGATGTCAGAGTAAATAAAGTAACCAAAGTATTATTTGAAAAGTATGATATTTATACATTAGCTAAAGAAGATCAAAAAATAATCGAAAACATAATAAGACCTGTTGGCTCTTATACAAGGAAAGCTGAATTTATTATTAAAACATCAAAGATGCTTATTAAAGACTTTAATGGAAAAGTTCCTAATGACCGTACTTATTTAGAAAATCTTCCAGGTGTAGGTCGTAAAACTGCAAGTGTTGTACTAAAAAATCTATTTAATGAGCCAGCTATTGCTGTAGATACTCATGTAGCTAGAGTATCTAAAAGACTAGGGCTTGCTGAAGAAAACGATAGTCCTTATATAATTGAACAAAAATTAATAAAAATAATTCCTAGAGAGCAATTAAGCAAAGTAGGAGATCAAATACTTTTATTTGGTAGATACTACTGTAAAAGTAGAAGACCTTTATGTGAAAATTGTATATTAAGAAAGGAATGTAAAAAACCTCTTTATTAAATGAAAAAATCAGAAATTAATCTGATTTTTTTAGCAATTATTTCTAATGTTTAGAACAACACTATGAGTAATTAATCTATCATTATATTCAATTTTAGGTTTAATAATATACTGTGAATCACTATTCATAAAAGAGCAGTTTATTTCCGATGCATTCTCATAGCAAATATCGGTAATTTTTGAAATATTAGTTATATTTAAGCCATTATCTAAAACTCTTAAATAAGTTTTTCCTTGGCTTTTTAAATTTTTATAGTAATCTAAACTAATGCAAGGACTAGTAGTAAGTTCTACACTGCTAGAAGGCTGCGGAGTACTTGATGCACTAACTGTTTTAGTTATTCCAGAGCTCATGTTGTCTTTAAAGATTGAATAACTTGTTTTAATAACAAATTTTGCATTACTTGATAAAATTTCATTATGAGCAAAAGAGTTATTTGATGTCCAGCCAAGATCTCGAAGACCAGAGCCAGTATCTATATATACTTGATAACCAACATTTCCAATATTTTGAGCATTATAATTAAGTCTTTGATTGAAGTATTTCTCAGCCCATTTAGTATATCCATTTTCAAAATATTCAGTTAAATAATCAGTATCAATAGCTAGGGGTGTACTAACAGGATCCCAAGTTAAAAGTGATCTTCCATTTTGATAACTTACTTCTAAGTTAGAAGGATTTTCTAATTTAGAGAATCTAGGTGATACTTCGTGAGGATTTGCTCCTTTTCTAAAGTATTCAGTTCTTCTTAAGTTACTTGGAGTAAATTCACTTGCTAACTGAACGGGATTAGTTTCAAGTTCAATTTCAGCAGCTACAACGCTTGATGGTGCTTTGAATCTAGAGTTTTTTTCCATGATATTTGTTGAAAGATATCTAGAGACTCTACTTCTTGCTGTACCAGCTACTCCCGATGTTAGATAATGTTCTGGAGTTGTTTTTTCATATCCAAACCATGAGGCAATTGTATAATCAGGACTATAAACCACTTGCCATGAATCAGGGATTGCACTTGAAGGTACGCCTAATTGTCTTTTTTCCGAAGCAGAGAAGGTTGAAGTACCGGTTTTACCACAAATATCAGTACCACTTACAGAACCTCCTGCAACAAATCCACTTGTGACCGAATATCTTAAAATATTATTCATAATAAATGCGGTTGAATCTCTCATTGCAGTTCTTTTCTCTGGTGTTACAGTATACACTTCATCAGTTTTTACAAATTCAACTTTAGTTACTGAATGAGGCTCAATATAAATTCCACCTCTAGCAAAAGTTGCATATGCACCAGCAAGTTGAACAGGATTTGTTCCATTGTAACCACCAATACTATGAGCTTCACTGATAAAGTTACCATCTTCGTACTGTGGTGTTAAACCAATTCCGGTTACAAATTCGTTTATTTGTTTTTGGGAAACTGCTTGGAAAGCCTGCAATGCCGGAATATTTCTTGATAACCCTAAAGCAGTTTTAATTGTCATAATTCCTTTATAGCCATAGTCCCAGTTTCTAATTGATACCCCATTACTATATGTATGGACATCATCTATAATCATTTGTCCGGTTCCCCAGTTTAAATGCTCTACTGCAGGACCGAATGCAAATAAAGGTTTAGCAGTTGATCCTGGATGACGATTAATTCCGGTTGCATAGTTTAACCCTAGGGCTCTTTGTTTATTTCTTCCAGCTCCAACCGCAGAAATGCCGCCTGTTTTAACATCAATTACCGCAATACCAGTTTGAATATCTTCATTAGGCCATTTGTATGCTTCTCCATCATTGACTTTATTAACAACTGCTTGTTTTTCTTTTTCAAAAGTTGTATAAACTTTCATGGATACAGAGAAGGGGTCTTGTCCAGTTCTTCTTCTAACCTCAGCTACAGCCGTGTCAATCATACCTTGATTTTCATCCGTTTCACTGCTTGTTCTTGCTAGCATAGACTCAACTGAAATTGCTTTTGCTAGTTCATACTCTTCATCAGTTATGTAGTGGTGTCTTCTCATTAAGTTTAAAACTGTGTTTCTTCTAGATTCAGTTTTTTCTGGATTATGAAATGGGTCAAAAGCATTTGGTGCTTGGAATAATCCTGCAAGCATAGCAGCCTCGGCAAGGCTAACTTCACTAATAGGTTTATTGAAATAACTTTGACTTGCTTGTTCAATTCCATGTGCACTTCCACCTAAATAAGGTATATTTACATAAAATTCAATTATTTGTTCTTTGGTATATTTTTTTTCTATTTTAAACACTGACATATATATATCGGTAAATTTACGAATAATTCCTTTTATACCAGTACTTGTTTTATCAGTAAATTTTAATTTAACAATTTGCATTGGTAGGGTAGATGCTCCACCTGCACTACTGTTTCCAAGAAGTTGTCCAAATGATGCCTTTAAGAATCTAGGCAAATCAATACCTTTGTGTTGCATGAATCTTGAATCCTCGGTAGCAAGAATTGCATCTATTAAAACTTCAGGAAGATCATCATATGAAACTAACTCTCTATTTTCAGTTCCGATTCTAGCTATTTCAGTTCCATCTTTATAATAAAGTATTGATGATTCTTTAGCATATAGTTGTTCTTCTGAAAACTCTGGTGCTCCAATTATAACTATAATAATAAATGTTACTGCTACTATAGTTATTGATATTAAACCAAGCATAAATATTATTGCAATAATTTCCCAGATGTTTTTTTTCTTTTTGTTTTTCTTGTTTGTTTTAATTTTCTTAGGTTTTAATTTAATTTTATTTCCTTTAGTTTTCTTTTTCATTTTTTCCTCCAATTAAATGTTTATCAATTATTTTAATATAATCTAAATAGGGATTATATTTTAATTCTATCAAAAAACCTTTCTTTTTTATATAGTCATAGGGAATACTTTTTCGATTACTATTTTGAGTAAAAGAGATAATGTCTTTTCCATCAAGTAAATAAATCAAATCATTTATTTCAAGTATTAGAAAAGATATACCACCATGATTAATAACTTTTTTTAAATGCTTAAGCTGATGACTATGTAAATTACTAAGTGGGAATGATGTTTTACTTTTAGTACTCTTAGCATCAAAGTCAATGTATTTTCCCTTATATAGTCCGACATAATCAAGTGTTGATTTACTTTTAAAATATCCTTTAGTTACGGTAGGCTTATTACTATAAGTAACTTTACCAATAGTAACCGGGGTAGGTTTTTTATAAATAACCGCAATATTATTTTTCTCATAATATATATTTGTTTCATTAATTAAAAACTCCAGGCTCATACCTCTATTAGAGTAGTTTATATTTTTGTTAAATTCTTTTTTTGCTTTGCATGGATATTTCAATAACCTTCACCTTCTTAATTATATAACTAAATAAGATTTATTTCTAGCATCTCTTAAAAATTTGCATTCTTTTACACATTTTTATATAATACTTACATGAGGAGACAAATATGAAAATTAATACTTCTGATCTGGCAGTAATAGCAGTTAGAACTAGTCAATATCCTGAGGATAACAAGCCTGAGTTTTTACTTGTTGGCCGTAGTAATGTAGGTAAAAGTAGTTTTATAAACTCTTTACTAGGAAGAAAAAACTATGCAAGAACTAGTAGTAAACCAGGTAAAACTCAAACTTTAAACTTTTATTTATGTAATGATGAGTTTTATTTAGTAGACGTTCCTGGTTATGGTTATGCTGCTGTTGATAAAGCAACTCAAAAAAAATTTGGTTTAATGATAGAAGAATATTTAGTTAACCGACCTAATTTAAAAAGAGTATTTATGCTTATTGATGGAAGAATGAAATTAACCGAAAATGATGAAATAATGTATAATTATTTAAAGCACTATAATATAGATGTAACAATAGTCGCAACTAAATACGATAAAATAAAACCAAAAGATCGCAAAAAAGTTATGACTATGGTAGAAGAATCAATTGATTTTAACGAAGGTGATGACTTTGTATATTTCTCTAGTGTTACTAAAAAAGGTAGAGAAGCAATTTACCGTATAATTGACAATTCTCTTAAAAATGATATTTAATAATTTAATATTTTGATGTATACTAATTATAAGGAGCTTATGATGAAGAATAAAAAAGGATTTACATTATCAGAAATTCTAGCTGTTATCATAATTTTAAGTTTACTACTTGTTATTGCTGTGCCTGCGTCACAAGGAATAGCAAGTAAAGTAAATGAAAAACTTTTATCAACTAAAAAAAGTGTTTCTTTAAGTGCGGCGATTTTGTGGGGGCAAGATAATTTAAGTTGTTTTCAAGCGACCAATGTTTGCAGTAGTATTTTACAAAATGAATCTCCGTGTGACTCAAACTTTTATTGCAGGAGTATTAGCCTTGCTTCTTTAGCAGCCGAAGGATATATTGAGTATGATGATGAAGATAAAAAATTAATAACTAATCCAGTTAATAAAAAAAGTATGAATGATTTAAGAGTTGTAATTAAGGTACACAAAGAAAATAAAAACGTAACCGGNTTTTACAAATAAAACATTGATTATAATGTTTTTTTCTTGATATAAATAACCATATTAAGAATATAAAGGATAAAAATGAATAAAGTTATAAAAACTAATATATTTTTGTTTCTTTTAATATTAATATTATTAATAACAATAATATCTTTTTCATTTGCTTATTTTAATGCAAATATATTATCAAATGAAACAAATACAACGATAACTACTGGATCTGGCATTATGGAAATTACTTATAGTAGTGGTGATGTTATTAATATAACTAATGTATTTCCAAATAATAATCCATTTGTAATAAAAGAATTTACCATAACTGGAAAAAACTCTAATGATGAAAATATGCATTATCATTTACTATTAGTACTTGATGAAAATACATTTAGAAGTAGTGCCCTTACATATACACTCAAATCAAATAACATAGATGATAATGGATATACTGTACCTGAAATAATAACTCAAACTGGAATTAAAACCGATAAAAGAGAAATATTTCTAGGAAATGGAATGTTTACTCCGACAAATAATGAAGACAAAGTTCATAGTTATACATTAAAGTTATATTTTCCTAAAATAGAAAACTTTGAACATGGAATAGACCAAGGGAAAATATTTAAAGCCCATATTGAAACAAGAGAAGGAGAAGTATACCCTGGATATAACGAAGAAAAAGGAGTAAACCATCCTATCTTATTTTCTGGAATGACTCCAGTAAAATGGGAGGGAACAACCGAATTAGAGACAACTGAAGATGATCCTGACTGGTACGATTACAACCAAAAAAGATGGGCAAACGCTAAAACAAAAGACGGCTCATACTGGGTTTGGATACCAAGATATGCATATAAGATAGAAAGCTGCTATCATAAAAGTTCAGAAGATTGTTTACTTGAAATAGGAAAAGAAGCAGGCGACATAGATATTAAATTTTTAAAAAGTAATACCAATTTTACTGAAGATGGAACTATTATTGAAACTACTGGTTATATACCTCATGAAAAAGATACCTCAATGCATCATTTTCTTCATCCTGCTTTTAAGTTTAATGGGGAAGAGTTGGGTTTTTGGGTGGCTAAATTTGAACCTAGCCCTAAAGAAGGTTTAAGTACAATAGGTAATGAATGCGATGAGTTAGATAATGTATCTACTAAAACAATAGAGGTTAAACCAAACTCAAATCCTTGGAGGTGCGTAAGTAATTATAATGCTTTTAAGGCAACTTTAAATATGCGAAACAAATCCTTATATGGGTGGCTTCCTAGTGAACTTGATTCTCATATGGCAACAAATATTGAATGGGGAGCACTTGTCTATCTTTCTAGATCAAACTATGGAGCGGACAACGAAATATGGAATAATTCATATCTTGATTTTAAAACTGGTTGCGCAGGCTCTTCAGTTGATGCTATCAGTGAAAATATTTGTAATGAATATAATACCTCTTTGGGTATTATGGCAAGCACTACTTATAATATATATGGAGTGTATGATACATCTGGCGGTAGTGAAGAGAGAACAATGGCAAACCGCTACTACGAAATAGCTAAAAGTGGTTTTAACTTAAAAGAATTAATGGGACTTGAAGCAAAATATATTACGAAATATGAAGAAAAAGATGGCTTGGTTTATGGTGATGCAATTTATGAAACTAGTGGAGAGACTGGCGCTTACAGCAGCTGGTTTAGAGACAATTCGGTATTCCCATCTCTGTTAAATGGCTGGTTTCATCGTGGTGGCCATATTAATGCTGAACTTAGAGGCGGCATCTTTTATT
>JGI24709J26583_10002238_pt1 | contig 16043 bp, 10 predicted proteins | sample BioPla2DNA1_FD_26583 | JGI IMG/M metagenome (IMG submission 26583) | reverse complement strand
TTCAGAATCTTCAAGAGTTGCTTCCATAAACCTAGTGTTAGTTTCTTTTGCTACTTCATCTACATTAACAACATCACCACCCTTTGCACCGAAGAACTTATCAGTTGGTTTAGCCCACTTGTATTTCATCTTTGAAAGATCCTTAGAAAGAACTTCTCTCTTATACTTATTAACAAACTCTTTGTTATCTCTTATGATAACATTGTTAATTTTTACTATAAAGGATTTGAAAATGCCTTTAACCTTTTCCCAGCACTTCATAAGAAATTCCTTTACCCTGTCTGTGAAATTTCTAGCTTCATTGATAATATCAGCAGATTCAGTTAATAATCCTGCTGCTTCTCTAAAGTCATTTGTGATAACAGCTTCAAATATTGCTTGGTCATTCTTAATATTGTCAACTAACATTTCAAGAAGTCCTGTCTGATGACCATAACTTTCATTAGTGAAGACTTCATTACTATCATACATTCCTAATTGTGTTCTATTGTTTGAATAAACACCCATTTTGTTATCATTCCTTTCATAAAATTTTATATTGTAAGTTTTAAACTTTTTATTTATATGTTTGTAATAGTAATATATTATTATGCTTAAATCTTAATAATTATTAATTAGAATAATNNTGATGANGCAGAATCNGGCATAGTATCTGTCACATCATCAATCTTATATTTTTTATTTTCATTTTGTAAATCTTTAGTAGCTTTTACTTCAGACTCTTTATTTGATATAGCGATTTTATTAGCTATTCTTCTAAATATATCAGCTATCTTATATTGTTTTTTAGATATACTATCTCGCTTTTCCTTATCTACGGTTTCATTGTTTTCAACATTATAAGCATTCATTTGCAATAAGTCTGCTTGAATNTCAAAATAATCTGAAACTCTTACTCTACTATAATAGAAGAAGAATATTAATTCTCTCATTATAGGAATTATGTTGAATAATATACCAATAATAGCCATACCTCCAGCTATAACTCCTATATCAACACCTGTAAAGTTCTTAACATTATTTTTTGTTAAAAACTCTAAACTACTATCTATTTGATTTTTGTTACAAGCTTTATTAAACTTAGATAGATTATTAAATAGTAAATTTTGATTAGTTCTCTTTACTGCAGCTCTATCAATTATTACATCAAATGTTTCTTCTTTAGGAGATTTGATGAATTCTATACAAGAAGCAATCATAAATGATACGCTACTTACTATAGCAAGAGTTACAGAACAATAAGTAACCATGATAAATTCAATATTATGTCTAAAACCTTTTTCAAATAATTCTCTTCTTGATTCAACATTTCTTATTGCATCTTCAATAGTTTGTATTGGAGCAAGATCCTGTTTATATTCAACAAGAAGATCATGTATTATTTGAACACATTCTTTTAGTTTATCATAGTTTTCTATTTTAGTTATATCACCTTTGGATTCTGGTATAGTACCAAAATCGATATCATCAACTTTTGTAACTATATTATCATATAGTTTTGAAGTTAGATTAGTAAGAATTTGATTTTGATCTGCTTCATCAATCGCTAATAATATTTTTCTAGTTTCATGATGAGCAATATCAAAATACTCAGTTATGACTTGGTCAAATCCTGCAATTTTAAACTGTGTCAAAATATTCACCTCCTTATCTAGCTATTTTTGTCATAAGGTTTATTACCTTTTTATAACCATTATCAGAAGTTTCTCTTTCTAATAATGTAAATGACATAGTTTCATATATATCGTTACCTGTATCAAATATAAATTTAGCTGTTTCCATAGTTTCATCAACTATACAGAATCCCATTAGGTTATAAGATTCCATAATAGGTCTAATAACTTTAGGTTTTTCTAAGTTAATATTTTCAGTCTTCTTTAAGTATTCTACTTCTTCTTGAGTAATAACTAATGTACTTATTGCACTAGCATCATTAACTCTACCCATAGCTCTTCTAATTTTACTCTTAGTAGAACGTCTTTCTAATATCTTCCACAATTTAGAAGAAGAACCCCTTCTTGATTGAGAAAGAGCATCAACTTTAGCTCTATCTATAGCAAATAAGAAATCTTTAAAGAAACTTATTTCTCTAGTAGTAGCTTTTATGAACTTTAATAAACCACGATGATCTTGATTCTTTATTTTTATTCTATTAATAATATCAACTGAATCAAGAGCATATATTTTAGCTTTAACTCCAATAACCATTTGATCTGGAATTGGTTTACCTGTTGATGTATTTATATAATTTACTACCATCATAGATGGGATTAATTCATTAGCTTTTTTAACATCAGTATCAAGCAATTGACCTCTGATTAAATCTTGTCTAGATTTCATAGCGGCTAATTTATCTTTAGTCAAAGCCTGTATATCTCTTGGATCTTTGGTAGTATAAGTTACAGTAGTTGTATCCTTTCTGGTACCAAGTACACTATTTATAGTTTTAGAAGGTTCATATCCTAATAATTTTCCGTCTTTATCATAAATCGGTTTTGAATATCCTGCAGGATTATATGGATCATTCACATACGGATTCCAACCTTGTGCCCAAATATTTCTATCTACAGTTGTTGTATTTGTTTTAGTTGTATCCTCTTTTAATATAATAGATTCACTAAAATATGATTGAGGGTAAATCTTGTAATTATTTAATGATGATTCATTAATACTATCAGGTAAAATAAAATTAATATTCTTTAAATCTTGTTTTACTTGCTCATAAAGCATTCTATTATCGTGAGATAATAATTCAGTATTTTCTGCTACATATTTATCCATTATATCTATAAAATCGTCAACAGTTATATTATCATCAATTTTTAAATTAGTATGAAAATTCTTAAGATAATCAATACCGTTCTTAGAATCTGTAATGTTTATTGCACTAAATAACATTTGTAACATAGTTACTGCTTTTCTTTCAATAGCCTTGGATATCATACTGGCGTTTTCTATATTCATATTTTTACTTACCAGCACTGGAAATACTAGTGTAAGATTAGCTGATGCTTTAGCTATTGAGCTAAAACTTCTTTTTCGGTTTCTTAACCATTCTACTTCGTCAGATTTTTTAACATCAGATATTATGTCTACAATATCTCTAATAACTGTTTCATGTATTTGATAATCCATTCATTTGGCCTCCTTTTCTTAATTATTTATTCTTATGTTAAAAAAATAAATACTTATTACTTGATTTGTGATTGGGTTATTATATAAAAAAGAAAAAATAAAGAACTATGAATTTATAAGTTTATTTTAATTAAAACCTAATAATCCTTGTTTTTATATTAACGGGGCATCCGTTTACACATATATATCCCTGAATATCTATAAAACTTCCGAGGTGTTGTTGAACTAATTTATCATAAGATTCAAGCATCTCCTTTTCTCGTTTTTTATATTCTATTTTAGCAAGTTCCTCAGTAACACCAAAATCATTCGTTCCTCTATAAATATCATATATACTCATTTTAAAATCCCCCTTAATTATAATGTATTTAATATATTGTTAGGTGGGAGGGATTCTTTTAATAAGTACATATAAATTCATAGATTCTTTATTTTATACACATATATAATATATAATTAAATTATGATTTAGGACTTTAAACATTACATTAAGAATTATTTTATTATAGAAAGGTGTGATGACTTTTATGAAGATAACATCTAATGATATTATAAATGAATTACGAAATGCCGGAATACACCCTAGAGTTGAAATTAATAATTATACAAAATTTTCTAGATTTGGTGTAATAAATCCTCACGATGCTGTAACATATGCTAGAGAATATACATTTTTTACAAAACCAGACTTNCATTTGTTTAAAGAAGGGAATNCTTCTGTATTAAATCCACAATTATCAAATATACCTTTTTTTAAAGAAATGNATGAAAGATTTAATCCGATATTACAACAATTACAAATAAGTACAAAAGGCAATCCAAGTCCATTTATAAATATTTTAACTAATCGTTCAAATGGTGGATTGGACTTACCATCGTTAGATACTTTAGAAATGGAAACAGGAGCTAATGCTTACGGTGAATTAATAAAATATAGATGGATGGCATTAGATTCTACACATGAATTTTCAATGGAATTTTTAGATTCTAAATACCTTGAAATATATTTATTAACTAAAACTTGGGAAGAGTATTCAAGACGAAAAGTAACAGGAGAAGTATCTCCTCCTAGTGATAGATATATTATAAATAAAATTCTTCATGATCAAGTATGTGCATATAAATTTATTGTAGGTGAAGACGGGGAGACAATATTATATTATGCTAAATTATATGGTGTATATATCAAAAATGTACCTAGAGATATATTCTCTAATTTTAATTACAAAGAAGGATATATACCAATATCATTATCATTTAATGCTGATTTTGTTGAAGATATGGACCCATTAATTTTAGTTGACTTTAATTATTTGACCTCATCATATGCATCTAATAATGCAAATATACCATTATATAATAAATCTATTAATATGGTTGATGGTAGATTTGTAAATATGCCTTATATACAATATGTACCAAAATCAGAATCTTCTATAAGTAAATATTCTTATTATAAATTAAAATGGAGATAGGAGGACTTAATATGAGTAATATAACAACAGATGTGTATAATATATCATCATTTGTTGATGAGATTCAAAAGAAGTATATGGATGATATAGATGAAGATACTCTAATGATGGGAATATATGGGTATATGAATGAAACACATACCTCTATTCTTCAGAATGCAATATTAGCTTCATCTGAATTAGGAAATGAAGCTATTACTACTCGTGCAAAATTCGAAAAGAGTATACTATCTTATGCAACTATGTACAATATAAAAGATATATATGCAATACCTGCATATATGGATGTAATGATAGGGTTTATAGAGAATGAATTATCTAATAATATGATAAAGAATAAATTTATTCTCGATAAAAATATAAGTATCAATATTCAAGATATAGAATTTCATTTAGATTACGATATAATTATAACAAGAAATGTATTAGCTTCTAATGAAATTGTATACAGTGCAATGTATGATATAAATAGAATAAATCGACTTTCTGATATAAGTAATCCGTATTTACAACCACCAATATATTTAAATATAAATGGTGATAAGTTCGTATTTATTACTTGTAGAATAAGACAAGTTGAAAATAAGAATATATATAAAAAGATTATATCTAATAATATCTTAGAAAATAAAATTGTAGATTTTGAATTTGATTCACAATTTGCGAATTTTGATGTGCTCGTTAAAGATTCTAATGGAGAAACCTATCTTACTCCATTATATGAAGGTACTGCAACAAATGGTATTAAAGATTATTGTTATTTCTCGTTCTTAGATTATAATACAATTAGAATAAGATTTGATCGAAATAGTTATATACCAAAAATAAATGCAGAAATAGCAATACTATTACAGACTACACAAGGTAGTAAAGGTGTATTTAGATATAATGATGATATAATTCAGACATTATATTCAAATAAATTTAATTATAGAAACTTATCTGCATTAATTAAACCTATATCTGATTCTGTATATGGTTCAGATGGTAAAACTATAGAGACCATTAAACAAATACTTCCTAAAGAAATATTAGCAAGAAATACTATAATAACTAATGCTGATCTTGAAAATTTCTTTAATAATCTTGATAATAATAAACTTAAATTCTATAAGAGAAGACATAATCAATTAGAACATTTATATTATGCGTATATGCTATTAAAAGATGATTATAATAATGTAATCCCAACCAATACTATAGATATAGATTTAGGTGAAAGAGATTTTGATATAGTTAATAATGAAAGATGTATATTAAATCCAGGAAAAGTAATAGCATTAAAGAATGATAAATATACATTACGAAAAGATATCAATCCTATTCAACATGAAAAAGATAATTTTGTATATTCATCACCTTTTACATTAGTTGTAAATAAGAAACCTTTAAGTATATCTTATTATTTAAATAATATAAATGAATCCTCATTATTTAAATTTAAATATATTAATCAAAATTCTCCAATTCAATTCATAACATCATCTTTCAAAGTTAATAAGTTATTTATAAAAGATAATACAAAATATAAGTATACAATGTCCGTAAGCCAAAATGTTGATTCAGATTATAATATTGTAGAAACTGATCATAATAATAATATTATTAATTGTAATATGGTTCCAGTTATGATGCTAGATAATGGTACTATGAAGTATTATATTAAAGGTGAAGTTATATCTGTTGATAATTATACTCATAAGTATAATATTGAGTTTACATTAGAAACTGATAACTTAATTAGCATTGACAATAAAATAAAAATAGATAATATTATGCAATTTGGTCAAGATTTAAATGTATATGCATATTTTAATGACAAACTCAAAATATCAGTATACATGTATGTAAAATTAGAAGAAGAATATGGGAGAGCCGATGATGGTTTGGTTCCAGATATGGATGGATATACTTTAACTAATATTTATGAAACATTAAATGATATGCATTTCTTCTATAATTATTCTGATATAATAAAATCATATGTTAGCGTNTATCGAGAAGTTGGTACTAATAATATTAGATATGAAATAAAAAGCGTTCCACTAATCAGATATTCTTATATTACAAATGTAGATAGATGTCTAGAGTTTATGAAATATCTTCAATATAAAAAAGTATATATAGATGAAGCTCTAAAAGTATTAGAAAATTCTTTTGGTATTGATTTGAAATTCTTTAATACTTATGGAAAATCCAAACTATTTAAAATTGGTCATAATGATACTTATTTAGATAGAGTAAATCTAACATTGAACTTTAAGGTTAGATTATCTGAAGATACTGACACTAATGCAATTGATTATATTAAGAAAGAAATAAAAGACTATGTTGAAAACTTAAATGAAATAAGAGATATCCATATGACAAATCTTACTACAGTTCTTACTAATAAATTTTCTCAATATATTAAGTATATTGAATTTATTGGTATTAATGAATACAATGCATTATATCAATATTTACAAAGACTAGATTTGGATAATGTTGATGATGTACCTGAGTTTGTCAATATAAATACTTTAGATAACTTAAAACCAGATATAAATATTACACTTGTTTAACATAGAAATAATAAAATAAAGGAGGAACAAAATATGTTTACAAGAAGTAAAGAATATTTAGATTTATATTTTCAAGAACAAGAACGTCAGAATAGACTAGATAAACTAAACGAATCTGTAATAAATGAAGATAATCAAGCTAAAAATGATGAATATCAAAACATTTACGAACAACAAATGGCTAATAGAAATAAAACTATGAAAGCTGCTAAAATTAAACAAGAAATAAAAAAGGCTTTATTATTCGAATGTATATATAATGTATACAAAGAATCTATAAGTCTTATTGGTAAAGATTATACACATGAAAATATGATGAAAAGTTTTGTAAATGATTTCATTGAAGAAAATGGAGTTGAAAAGCTTTTATTAGATTTTAAAATGAAGAGTTATATGCTTTCTGAATTTTCAAGATTAGTAAATAAGTATACTGATATAATCTGTGAAAAATCAAATATTGAAAATCCAGATAATTTCAGTATACCACCAGAGGTTAAAGCAAATTTCTATGATGAATTAGATATGGAAGATTGTGAACAAGCTAGTCAAATGATAAAAATGAGAGTATCTGCAGCTATAGAAGATTTCCTAAGTGATAATATGAGCACTAAAGCTGAAATCAAAGAAATAATTACTCAATCTCAAGAAAAAATTAATACAACTAAAAATGAAGAACTAAAAGAATTTTATGAAATTCAAGCCAAGAGAAAAATAGCTGAGGCTAGAGAAAACAAACCAAAGAGTATATTTGAAACAATGGTTTTCAATGTTGCTAAAAGCTGTGTAGTAAATGAAGATATGAAAAAAGTATACATGAAAGATAATAGATTAGATATGGATAAAATTGTAGAAACTTGTACCATTATGTATACTCTACTTGAAACTGTAAATACTTGTAAGATGGTTAATGTTGATGAAAGCTATATCAGAAAAGTATTAGATAACCTTAAATAAAATTTATCCCTATAGGAAATTCCTATAGGGATATCTATTGTTTTTTATTAAATTAGAATTAAGTTTTATTTTTATATTATATGATAATTCATTAATTATAGCTTGTCCTCTATAAATAAATAATAATAATATTATCACTCATTGTTGTTATATTAAATAATAGAGGTATATTGTTAGGATTTAATATAAAATCTAATTCGTCTCCACATAGATTATATTCATCCTTACTAGAATCTATAATAGATTTTAATAATCTACTATTAGTAGAGAATATATTAAGAAATATTGGATTAAAGATAGTATAATAATATGTTGCAGTATGAGAAAATGCACTATTTTTTCTCATATTAGTTTTCTTAATCTTTAATTCAATACTGTGATTTATACTATTATAATTAATTGAGAACAGCTCAAAATTTTCTAAAATACTATTTATTATATTTGTAATGTTATTATTATCACTATAAAATTTATCGTAAAGTAATCTTCTTATATTTGAAATATATTTGAATGTTGTGTTCATTTTGTTTATTCCCCCTAAAAAATATTTTATTTTTCTTTCAAAAATATTATTTACCCATTAAAATATTTAACCTCATCTTCAACTTTATTAGATATAGATCTATATTGATATTTATTATAGAGCATATTTAAAAATCTTAATTTTATTTCTACTCTTGGCAAGATAGAATAAAATTTATTTACAGTTCCAGATATAACTAAATTATCATCTAGCCATAAATTATGATTACTCATATCTGAATATTTCTTTCCTATGTTATCCCAGTCGGGTTTTGTAATAGGTCTTATTAAACCTATTTCTGCTAAGAACTTATCCTCAGCATTAAATACTGATGGTGTTTTTAGATAAGCATTATATTCTACAATACATGGAGTAAATATCATATTACTAATAGCTATTAGATCATTATCTATTAATCGTTTCATAAACATATTATCTTCTTTTCCTGTTATTGAATAAACATGAACAAATTGTCCATTAGTCATTGCTTCATTAATAAAATTTTTTCTATTGACTAATCTAAAACGTGGTCTTGGAGAACCTTCAGGGTTCTCATAAAGTATTATAAATAAATCACCATACTCTAATGATTGAACCATAGCATTTCTTTTAGCTATAATATTTTCAGCCTTTTTATCATTTATATTATATTTATCATACATCCATAATAATCTTTCAGTATAATCCTTCGGAATATCTGAAAATTTTTCTTCATATTCTAATTGTTTTTGTTTTCTGCTCTTCAAAATAACACATCCTTTAAATATAAATATTGTCTCCAACATATATTACTTATATGTTGGAGAAATTGTAATTTGTTATTTTCTTAGAACATCATTTACGATATTACTGAGTCGTTGTTTTGCACCTAACCATTTATCGTACCATAATTTATCAGTTACATTATTAACAATTAAGTTTGTATAAATATCAACAGCTCTTTCTATATCTACTTTACTAATATTTATACCACACATATTAGCTAAATAATCCATAAGATATGTGTTATTTATAATCTTTTGGGCCCCTGCTAGAATTCCATCATCTTTGGATTGGGTTACCATAAATACTTCATATAAATCTTTTATATCCATAGCTATATCAACTTCTGTAGGTAATCCATTAGCAGTCCATTTAGCACTACTTCCTTTTGCTATATTTAAACTTGTTATTATACCCATATCTACATTAAAAAATCCTTTATAATATGCTCTAACAAGAAACGGTGCTTTATATGAATTAGCATCCATTTGCTGTGGTGCTGTTAATGCTATACATACTAACATTGGTAATCCTATATTCATAAACCAGCTAAAATTATCAGAATCAGGAGTTCTTAATTTAATTTCTACTGAATATGTTCTAGAGAATGAAGAATCATTCCAAATTTCTGGAAATAGCAATTTACCTCCCGATACAACAGTTAAAAGTCCAGATTGTAATCTATTTATTAATGAATCAGGAGCGAATTTCTTTAAATACTTGCTACTAAATTCATCAAGTTGTTTTAATGTTTCTTCATGAGCATTTGGATCTAATGCTTCAAATTCTACACCAGAAATACCACCTATTAAAAATTGTATTTCTCTAGCAGTATCTGATAATTGGTTTACTGTACCAGATAACATGCTTTGTCCTGTTGAGTTTGAAAATGATTCTGTTATCTGAGTTTCTGAATCTAAATAAAATGCTAATGATTCTTGAGCATTTATGAAACTTTTAAAAGTAGAATTGGTATAATTCTGCCATTTAAAATTATCTAGCTTTGTTCCATCTATTGTTTTATCTTGAATATTTAAAAATCTCGCCATCATTTGAGCCATAGGATTTAATATTTGATAAAATTCTTTATAATTAAATTCAAATGAATAATATCGTCCTTTTCCAGATATTATTTCATCAATAAAGTTTGTATCTTTATTTTTAATATATTTTAAGATATCTTCTTTTTCTTCAACTGTAAATGCTTTCATAAATTTTGGTTTTCCTGGTGATATTAATAATAATGGCATATTTGTAATAATCTTTTCTGCATATTTTCTACCAAATTCACTACCAGTAACTCTTCTATCAACAGATTCCATAAATTGATATGGTAATCCATATATACCCCTAACATCTTTTATAAAATTATTTATATTTTGTTCACTAGCAGCGTTTAACTCTGCTTGTAATTTTGCATAATCTATAGGTTCAAATTTAGTTTCTTCAGGTTTTGGTGCAGGTGGTGGAGGTGTACTTGTAGTTACAGGCGTAGATTCTATTAATTTCATTAACGGTTTTCCTCTTTCTACCATTACACTCCAACCTATTTTTCCTATTTTATTATGTTTTACCCAATTACCTTTAATCTCCAATGCTTCTATTATATCTCCACCACGTAATAATCCAATATTAGCACCACTTGCATACTGAGAACGTATCCATATCGTATATGTACCTATTACTTGATATTTTATAGCCATAATAATCCCTCCTAATTTAATTAATTATATGTTGAAAGGGAATTACCCTTTCAACATATAAAATTTATTCTGAAGCTAAAGCATTTAGTATTTGTAACAGTGAAGAATTATCGATAGTATTATTATTAACTGATGATGATAGTAGATTTGTTAAGTCCTGTTTTCCTGTAGATGTCTTAACATTTTGTATCTGTTCTTTAGGAATCTTTACATCTAATACATTTGCCAGTAATTCTACAATCTTTTGTAAATTATCTGTATTTGATGATATTTTTATCAATACATTTATTATACTCTTAATTAATTCTATAGTTACAGAATTATTAGCAGACACATTTGTTAAAGATGAATCTGATTTGTATGGTAATATATTATTATTATTTGATGCCTTTGTAGTTTTAGAAACTTTGGATGAAATTGTTTTACCGTTTCCACCCATAACATTTGTATTAGTAGTTCTATATTTACGCATTTCATTATCAGCTTTTCCAAAACCACTACCAAGAGACTGCCTCAAAGCTTTACTATCAAGACCAAATCCACCCATGATATTAGGTTTAGCTGAATTTGATTTTGCTCGTGTTAATATTCCACCAGATGGAGTATTTTCTATATGTGCTGGAGCTTTTAATCCATTTCCACCACTTGCATATCCTGGAGCTTTTCCATCTATAAATATACTTGCTTCTTCTTTTCGTCTTTTAATCAATCCTTCTAATACATTACCTTTGTTATCTTTAATATACGTATTAGTAATTATAGTTCTTAATTCTTCACCACGTAAACCTTCTTTTATTTTAGAATATATTTGTGTTTTGTTAATTAATGCATTAGTGCCAGCATTATAAGCAAATGATACTAATGCATCAAATTCATTTTGTGATAATGTTATACCATCAGCATCTAATTGTTTTTTAACTTCTAATGCTTTTTGGTTCAGTTCTTCTAAAAGAGCAGCAGTAGCTTCTTCCTTAGTTACAATACCTTTTTGTAACAAAGGTCCTGATGTTGTACCATATCCTATAGTGGGAACACCGCCAGAATCTTTATATAATTCTGCTCTAAATCCCTCTTTTAATTTAACGAAGTTTACAAGATTATCTGATACTAATGAGCCTGATGGAGTTGATATTGCTACTGGACCATAACTGTTATATAATGTAGGTTCAGCTGTACCTGATTCGCTATTTGGGTCAAATCCAAATAATCTATCAAAGCTAGAATTTAACACATTACCTAATTCTGAAATTAAATTAAATATTGATGGAGATTCATTAGAATCAAAAGATGAACTGTATGATGATGTATTTATTAATGATCCATCTCTTCTTCTATCTTGCATAGGATCTAATGATTTATTAGCAATAAATGCAGAATCCATATCTCTAAATATTTGCTGACTTGAATATTGTTTAGATCTTTCCATACTTACTGGGTCGTTTATTTTAATATTGCTTCCATTTAATCCAGTTCCCACTGCAAAATGTCCACCTTTTGTAAATGGTGCAGAACCACGTCCTGTAAATATTACTGGTTGTTTATTTCTTAATGCTTTTAATATATCATCTTTATTGCCATTTTGTTGAATATCTACACCATATTGCTTACCAACAGCATTAAAGAATGCCCAAGCAGTTCCAGCTGGTACTCTAAATCCATTTGCAATAGAAAATTTTGCCGTATCTATAGGTGTTATATTTTGTTTAGTTAAAGAGCTAAGCACCATAGCCGCAGCTGTTGGTCCACAACCAGAACTTCCTATAGTACCACTTCCATAAGGAACATCCTGCCATCTTTTATCTGACTGAGAATAGTAAATCATTCCATTTACAATATCATGTATTGCAAGAGGATTAGCAACTGAAACATTGGTTAATGCATCTGATTGAGCTCTTCTGGCAGCATTTCCTGATACAATGTCTTTATACGCATCTGATACATAGCTTGTACTTGATGATGTTGAAGGTGGTTTATTATTATCTAAATTATGTGGAGCANNTCAATTGCATATAGATGACTTCTTGGATCAACAGGTATATTATCATTTGGACCAAATCCTCCACCTATTATTCTTGCTGTTTTATCACCCTCACCGTTTCCTCCAAAGAATGATTTTACTTTATTCCAACCACCTTTTATAGCGTCAACGGCTTTATTTTTAACATTAGAAGCTACGGTTTTTACAGATTGAACTATGCCTTTTTGTTTAACCATTTCAGTTAATGATATTGGGTTTCCGTTATCATCTTCAAGACCTAANATAGAACCAAGTTTTTCNTCTNCTGCAGTTAAACCTTTACCTATATTTTCTTTAAAAGAGTCAAATTTTTTCTTAGCAGCATCTGATATTTTACCAAAGGTTTCAGAAGCCATTGATTTTAGATTATTCAATTTATCAGATATACCTTTAGTAAAGTTTTTAAATGTACCACCAATTTTATCAGTTAATCCTATGGGATTTCCATTATCATCAACTAATCCAAGCATAGAACCTAATTTTTTATCAATTGAGCTTGCGGCTTTAGTTATACCACCCTTTAGATTAGAGAAGGTTTGAGAGAATTTTTGTGAAGTTTGATTCCAGAATGATGTTGCTTTATTTTTAATTGATTTGATTATTTTATTTTCTTCTTCATCANCGTCNCCTTTTCCAGTGACCCAGTTAAATAATCCTTTAGCTTTATTTTTTATATTGCTAGCAAGATTTGTAACTTTCTCTTTTGCACCACTTGCAAAACCCGAAACTTTTTCTCCGATACCAGTTGCTTTATCTTTAACCCATCCAGCAGCACCTTTAGCTTTATCAGCTACCCATCCAGCAGCACCTTTAGCTTTATCAGCTACCCATCCAGCAGCACCTTTAGCTTTATCAGCTACCCAGCCTGCTCCTTCGCCTATTTTTTTACCAGTCCAAACTATTGCATTCTTTACTTTTCCAAAGAATCCAGTTTTTCCTAGTACTTTCTTATTATATTCTGCTACAGTATAATTTGTACCATGCTCGGCATTATATCTAGCAACTTCTTCCTTAGCCTCTTCTCTTTGTTTTTGAATACTACCGTCTTTATCTACAAGTTTACCGAATACTGGTAACAATAAATCTACTAAGAGGTTTTCAGGAATTAATCCAAATAGTACGAATCCATTGATTGCTTTAATAAGACCTGCAGCTAATTTCATACCAATTGTTGCNTTACCTGTGATACCTATAATATTTTCAGCATTATTCCAACCAGATATGAAATCGGCAATAGCNAATGCCGCATTTATAATACCACCAGTTGATACTGCAGCTGCTGTTTTAGCTGATACTTTGGCTGATAATTTTGCAGCATTCCTTTCAAGAAATTCTATTATTGGTTTACATAAGGTTTTACCGGCAAATTTTTTGTTACCCATTAATTTTTTAACTATCTTACTATTCATAATATTATCAACAAGTTCAATACACTTCTTACCGATTTTACCAATAATACCTTTAGCTCCACCACTATCTGCAGCATTAACAACAGCAGATGCTACTTTTGAAGCTCCTTTTTTAATTCCACCTTTTGCTTTGGTTGCTAATTTTGAACCACCTTTAATAATATCATCACTAGCTCTGGTTACGAAACCTCCAGTCTTAGCTGCAGCTTTTTCGGATAAAGCTTTTATTCCTTTACCTTTACTATAACCTATATTATCTATTGCAGAAAGTCCTCTATTTACTAAATTTTGTCCTTTTTGTATAGTTTTAGTACCGAACTTTCCACCTGTTTTGAGTAATTTTCCTTTTATAGTTTTAGGTTTAGCTTTGCTTATAAGCTTACCTACAGCTCTCATTCCTCGTCCACCTTGGAAGGTGTCTCTAACTACAGCTTCTTTTAAAGTGTCTCCTACTTTTTGATTATCGTATCCCCATTCTGTATTCATTACTGTACTTACAGTGGTTCCTAATCCACTTATCGATGCAGGTAATAAATCTTTGATAGCATTACCCAATGAATCTGCTAAACNTGGTACTAAAGTGNCAGTAATCCAAGGAGCTACAGTATTTTTAAGGAATGGTAATATCTTATCATCCCATAGATCTTTAATTATAGGACCAACAACTTTGATAATCTTAGGTAAGAATGCAACTCCTGCAGCTATTCCTGCAATCGTTTTACCCTTCTTTAGAATCTTGCTTATAAATGAATCATCATCTTCTCCATCTTTATTTTTACTAAATGGATTTATCTTATCTAGGAATCCTCTAAACATATCTCCAAATCTTGCAAATATATTTTTATTTTCTTCTTTTCGTTCTTCTGCTTCTTCTATAGCTTTTCTAGTACCAGTATCACCCATATCTGCAACAAGGTCTTTTCTACTATTTCTATAGAATTTCATTACATTACCAGATTCATCAATCTTTTCTACTACACTATTTTTATTTTTATTTATCTTTAATATAGCAGAAACTTTATCTAATATCTTTTGGAATATGTTTCTATTATCATCTTCACTCTTAGTCATATTTTTTAGTAAAGTAGGAACAGTTTGCATTACTTCATTAACTACATTAGGAGTATTTACATATTCTCCTCTACTTACAGTAGCCAATCCTGTCTTAGTAACAAGACCACCTGCTGCAAAGTTTTGAACATCATTAGAATCTACACCAGCCTCTTTAGCTTTTTCAGATTCTTCTTTTTCTCTACTTAATTTATCGAAGAATGGTTTATGTTTTTCATCTTTCTTTAGATCTTCTTCATTTATATTATATTCATCTCTCAAATCAGATCTAAATCTATTTACATATTCGTCCACAGATGGTAAATTCTTTATTTTGCTAATATTCTTACTTGTTGCCTTTTTAGATTTTAATTTCATTAAGTCGTTTAACATTATCTCTTTTACTTCTGGAGGAACTTTTGCATTTTGAATTTCTTCATATCGTTTATTA
>JGI24709J26583_10002231_pt1 | contig 16077 bp, 17 predicted proteins | sample BioPla2DNA1_FD_26583 | JGI IMG/M metagenome (IMG submission 26583) | reverse complement strand
CGAGACCTTAGGGGTTAAACCTGTAGTTTTTATCTAAGATATTTATAGCTAAATTTCCTTGAAAAAAATATGCATAAAATGATAACTGTAATGAGTTTGAGGAAAGAATCGAATCAGAGATTAAAACTAAACTTTGAGTTTCATCTTATATTTTTATCTGATAATTAAACTTATCTACAGATAGTAGTTTTTTCACATTCAAACATATAAGATTCTAGTGTATGGATAAAGCTATAGGAGAGTTGTATGCCTGAATTACCAGAGGTAGAAGTAACTAAACGCGGTATTGAAAACTACCTTACAGGACATGCCATCACTGAAGTTTATTTCGATAATAAATCTTTAAGAGAACCTTTTTCGCCTGACCTTATGAACCTAGAAGGCTCTAAAGTAAAGTCTGTTACAAGAAGAGCAAAATACATTGTAATTGAGACAAATAAAGGATACCTGCTAATTCATTTAGGTATGACAGGACACCTAAGGATATTGCCAAAAGATAGTCCTTTAGCTAATCATGATCATTTCTATTTATCTACCGACGATGATAAAAGTATTATCTACAATGATATAAGACGATTTGGTATGGTTTTATATTATCCTTTAACGAGCTCACCATATGATAATTTTCCACTAAAAGAATTAGGTCCAGAACCGTTCAGCAGCGAGTTTAATGTTGAATACCTGTTATTGAAGTTATCAAAACTGAAAAAAAGTATTAAGCAGGCAATCATGGATAACGCAATTGTGGTTGGTATTGGTAATATCTATGCTAGCGAAATACTCTTTCGTTGTAGGATAAATCCAAAACNCATTGCAAATTCAATAACCAAATCAGAAGCTCAGGCGATAATTGAAAATGCTCGAAAAATTCTGTCAGAGTCTATAGAAAAAGGCGGTACCACTATTAGAGATTTTTCTGGAGCTGATGGAAAATTAGGGTATTTTGTGCAAAACCTGTATGTCTATGGACATGAAGGTGAGCAATGCAAAGTATGTGGCACTAAGATTGAAAAAATAGTGCAAGGACAACGTTCAACTTTCTATTGCCCTTGCTGTCAGAAATAGATTACTTTTTGTTTTTTACGTATTCAGCTACAGCTTTTGGTACAAACTTTGACATATCGCCTTTGTGAATTATGATTTCTCTCACCAATGTCGAAGAGATGAAGGAAATTTCATTGTTTGAAGGTAATAAAACAATTTCCATATCAGGCATGGTCATTTTATACATACCAGCAAGCTGGGTTTCATAGTCATAATCAGCTGCAGTTCTAACACCACGAATTAGAATATTGGTATTTTTTTTCTTAAGAAAATCTACGAGTAATCCTGAAAAGCCTTCTGCCGTAACGTTTGAAAGTCTTTTAACAGATTCCTGTGCTAATTTTACCCTTGTATCAAGGTCAAAAAGTGCATGTTTAGATGGGCTGTTAGCTACAGCAATAATTATCTTATCGAAGATTTTTGAAGCTCTTGTTACGATATCTAGATGACCTAAGGTAATTGGATCATAGGTTCCGGGAAATACTGCTAATTTGTTCATAAATACCTTCTATAGATTGTAAGTGGTCACAGCTTTATCAAAAGCTTCTTTAACGGATTCAACTGTTATTTCTTTCATGCCATCTTCGATTTTAACTCTATAGCGCCAGTTGGTCGCTTCCCCGGCTAATTCCTTTTTTGCCAACTTTTGATATACGCTGACTTCAAGATTTCTGTAATTCCATGATCCAACTCTATCTGGATTATGGATAGCAAACAAACCTATTACAGGTACATTCTGAGCTGAAGATAAGTGCATGGCGGCACTGTCAGGAGATAATACGAGTTTAGCCTGCTTTATAACGGCTGCTAATACTCTTAAATTGGTTTTACCACATAAGTTAGTGCAGTTATGATTTATTCTTTGTTCAATCTGATTGCATAAGTCTAGCTCAAGTGGATTATTAGATCCTAATAAAACTACATTAAAGCCCTTTTTTATAGCGTATTGAGCTAAAACAGAATAACCGTCCACAGTCCAGTTTTTTACTTTTTTTGCAGAGGCTGGAGCTATGCAGAAGATTTTATTGCAATTAGGAAGTAATTCATCAGCCTGAGCAATTTCATAATCAGATAAACAAAAATCCCAGTTAGGTTTTAAATTCTCAAATCCTGTTTCATGAGCAAACGCCATGAAACCAGCTAATACATGGGGATTTTCTGGTGATTTAACTTGATGATTGATAAAAAGAAGTTGGCCCTCACGTCTTCTTTGAGCGTCATATCCAAACTTCTTGTCGGCTTTGATAAATAAAGAGATTAAAGATGCTTTAAGCGAGGTTTGCAAATTATACAAGGCATCAAATCTTTTATGTTTCAGTTCATTGCGAACAAACATACAAGCCTTAAACAATCCATCTTTTTTAATGTCTACTGCAATGGTAGGAACAATGAATGATCCATCATCCTTTTTAAACAGAGAGGAAAATCTCTTGTCTACAACAAAAGTTAATTCAACCTCTGGATATTGTTTTCTGATAGCGCTTACAAGGCCAAAGGCATTGATACAGTCACCTAGAGCTGACAAGCGTAGAATACAGATAGATTTAGGAAAATAATTCATAACTCACCTTAATACAACTAGGTTCATTGTATCATCATTATGGTAATAATATTTCTTGAGTAAAACACTTGATATAATTAAGAAAATCCAACAGAATTAAAACGATATGATATTTGAAATAAAAAAAGCTGCAAAAAATATTTCCTATCTGGTTAATGAAAGTGCTATTTCTTTGTCTTCTAAAGACTACGAGGATTACTTTAATAGAGAGAAAATATTAAAGGATACCTATGTAGAATTTCGAGGTGGCAGAGGACAGACTCTTTTATATAAAAAAGATGGTCTTGAGCTTATTTTAAGACACTACAAGCGTGGTGGTCTTATTGGAAAGCTGATTAAAGATAAATTCTGTTTATTCGAAAACCACTGCCATAGAGCTTTTGATGAATTTTATCTGTTAGCTGAGTTATTAAAGCGCAATCTTCCTGTTCCACGACCTATCATTGCAAAAGAACAACGTTTCGGTTTATGCCTTGTACAGGACATCGTAGTAGAAAGGTTTATTGGTTTTGATGATTTATCCTATGTTATAGCAAAAAGAGCTTTAACTGATGAAGAGTATGAGTCAATTGGCCTTTGTGTTAAGCGTTTCTTTGACGCAAATGTTTATCATACCGATCTGAATATTCGTAATATTCTTATAAACAACGAATCAAAAGTATCTGTTATCGATTTTGATAAATGCTTTTTATTAAATAATTTAAGCGACAAATTAAAACAATCAATGATAGAGCGTCTATTACGTTCTTTTCATAAAGAAATGAGTAAAAATACAGTATTTTTTAGTGAGATCGGTTTTGAAAAATTAAAAATTGCCTCACTTTCTTAAGAAAATTACTAGTAATATAAAAACAAACATAATTTAGGAGGCAAGAAATTTTTCTTGATTATTTATGAAAACAAATAAAACTATTGTTATAGTGGATCATCCTTCATTTGATAGATCAAATGCAAACAGAAGATTTGTAGAAGAAATGAGGAAGTACCCTGAAGATATCATGATCCATAATCTTCAAAGCGCATACCCTACAGGTACTATTGATGTTGCTAAAGAGCACTGTCTGATTGACAACAATGGTTCTTTAGTATTCCAGTTTCCATTCTACTGGTTCTCTTGCCCTCCAAAAACAAAAGAATGGTTAGATAAAGTATTGACCTCAGACTGGGCCTTCAAACAAGGAAATCATCTTGAGGGAAAGAAGATTGCTATTGCCGTTACCTGTGGCAGTGAAGAAGCTGCATACACATCAGAAGGTCGTCACCACAGAGGCGTAGAAGATTATTTATGTCCAATGTTAAGAGCATTTGAAATGTGTAATGCGGAATTTGTTGGTTTTTACATTCTATATGGTATAAATGACAAAGAAACTGTTACACCAGACGTTATTGGTCAGAAAGCCAGAGAGTATATTGAATTTTTAAAGACAGTACATGTTTAATGTGTAACATGTTGAATATAAAATAAATTTGAAATATGATGAATGCCGTTATTAATTGCAATGGTTAATAACGGAGTATTTATAGGTAGTTTTCAAATATTTTCAGATTCTTCTGTAATGCGCCTCTTCCTTGCTGTTGCACATCTAATGCATTGATTCCAGCTTTATTTAATTCATCACGTTGAGATAGAAGTCTGATGGCATATTTTGCCAGGCTTTCTTTATTTTCAGCGACAAAAGCTCCACCTACCTCAATTAACTTATCAAACTGTTCTGTGAAGTTATGAAAATCAGGTCCTGTAACAATTGGAATTGAGAAATATGCAGGTTCTAGTGGATTATGCCCTCCTATAGACACGAAGCTGCCACCCATGAATACTAAATCACATAGTCCAAGATAAAATTCAATCTCTCCTATAGTATTACCAATCAGAATATCCTCTTTAAGGCTGTTAACTGATGGAACTTTAGTTCTTAACTGATATTTGATACCTAGCTTATCAAGATATTCACATGCAAGCTTTCCTGCAGTCTGATGGCGAGGTACAAAGATAAGTTTGATATTAGGATTTTCTTTTTTGGCCAATAAGTAAGCATCAATTACAGTCTGTTCTTCACCCTCGTGGATGCTGATGGCACCTAAAACATTGTCTCCAAGATTTGTCTTTTGGATTCTAGACCCGTCAAATATTAAATCTCTTGGTTTCAGGTCGTACTTGATGTTACCTGTTACGCAGACTCTGTCCTCTGGAACGCCGATTTTAATAAATCTCAGTCTGTCGTTATGGCTCATACACAAAACTGCAGATAGCTTATTGGAAATCAGGCTAGTTACAAGACCAAGATGCTTTTTATATTTTGTTACATTCTTATCCTGAAGACGTGCATTATAGATAACTACGGGACATTTTTTCTTTTTTGCTCTATCAAGGATATTTGGCCATAGCTCAGTATCAATGATAAATAAAGACTTAGGATTAAATGCTCTAAAGAAGCCCCATACTGCAATTGGAGAGTCTAAAGGTGCTATAACAGCTTTTGCACCTTCAATCTTCTTTGCCAGAGCTAGACCTGTAGTAGTAAGTGTTGATAGTACAACCTTTTCATCTTTGTGAGTACTGATAAACTCCTTTAGTAATGGAGTTAGCGCATTGATTTCTCCAACAGATGCTCCATGAAACCAAACATAACGCGATTTATTCTTTTTATAAAATCCAAGTAACTGAAAAACAGCCATGCCATAGGGAGGATCATTTCTTTTTTTATAGCATAAAAAAGCAGCGCCAAGTGGAGCTACGATAGCTGTAATGACTTTATAAATAAAAAGAATAAAATGACTGTATATGCTCATTGGGCACCTATTTTAATAATTCTTGTAATTTTTCTATAACTGCGCTAGGTTGAATTCCTTTTAAACATGCATAAGAGCCATATTGGCAGGTTCTCTTAAAACATGGGTGACAAGGTTCTTGTGACTCTAAGCAAACTGCTTTGTCTGATAAAGGCGGTGTGTAATTTGTTGAGGTAGAACCAAAGATACAAACCTGAGGTATATCTGCAGCTGCAACAGTATGCATTAAACCAGAGTCATTACATACAGCTGCAGTAGAAGCTCCAACAATATCAAGAGCTTCTGTTAGATTGGTTTTACCTGCAATATCGATGAAATCCTTCTTTTTGTCTTCATCAATTAGGTTATAAATCTGTTCTACTGTAGGAATATCTTTTTTAGAACCGATTCCTATTACCATACCCCCATTTTGTATCCACCAGTTAGATACTTGAGCAAAATACTCTACTGGCCATAATTTTGAAGGCCCGTAATTTGCTCCACAGCCTAAAACTAAAGCTTTCTTTGAAAAATCTAAATTAAGCTTTGCTGCAAGTTGTGGATCAAGTGTTCTGATATCTAATTTAGGATACTGAAATACAGGTAAATCTTTTGCTGTCTTTACTGTTTTCTTGTCAAAGCTTAAGGCTACATATCTTTGAACCATGAGAGGGAAATCCTCTTTATTAGTTCTCATCTCATTTAATAGAAAATATCTTGATTCGCCTTTAAATCCAATACGGGTAGGGATCTTAGCAAATAAGGCGATGAGCGCTGATTTGAGTGAATTCGGAAGAACAAATACCTTTTTATAGTTATTTTCTCTTAGTTTTTTTCCTTCCTGATAACGTAGCTTTAAATTAAAAGTGCCGTGATCAAATGGATTGATTATCTTGTTGTCGATTTCCGGCATTCTATCAATGATAGGCATTGTGTACTTAGGTGCGTAGATATCGATAATGCAGTCAGGATCCTGTTTTTTCAGAGATTTAAAAAGACTTTGAGCCATAATTAAATCGCCAAGCCAGGAAGGTGCAATTATAAGATAACGGTTTTTATGGGTATTTGTATTCATTTTTATGCGGCTTTATTTCAATTTTACTTATTTTTTAAGTAATAAGATTATAATAGAAACACAACATTTTTTTTAAGGAAAAAATTATGATTATTGTTACTGGTGGTTGCGGCTTTATCGGTTCAAATATCGTAAAGCATTTAAATGACAGAGGTATCAAGGATATTCTTGTTGTTGATAACCTAACAGAAGGTCATAAGTTCATTAACTTAACCGATTTAGATATAGCTGACTATATGGATAAGGAAGACTTCTACGAGTTATTCAATAACGAAGAAGCTTTCAACGCAAAATATGGTTCATCCAACATTGAAGCTATTTTCCATGAAGGCGCTTGCTCATCTACCACAGAGTGGAACGGTAAGTACATTATGAAAAACAACTATGAGTACACTGTAAAACTATTTGAGTTTGCTACTGCTCATAAGATTCCTTTCTTCTATGCCTCATCTGCATCAACCTATGGTGATGGTAATGTTTTCGTTGAAGACAGAGAGAATGAAGGTCCTCTAAATGTTTATGGTTACTCAAAATTCCTGTTTGATGAATATGTAAGAAGAAAACTTCCAACATTAAAGTCACAGGTTGTAGGTTTCAGATACTTTAATGTTTACGGACCACGTGAAGGCCATAAAGGTTCAATGGCATCAGTAGCTTTCCATTTAAATAATCAGATGTTAGCTGGCGAGAATCCAAAGCTGTTTAAGGGTATTGATGGCTATGAAGACGGCGGGCAGATGCGTGACTTCGTTTATGTAGGTGACGTAGCTGAGGTAAATCTATGGTTCTTTGAGCACAAAGGGCCATCAGGAATTTATAACTGCGGTACAGGCAGAGCTGAACCATTCTTAAATATTGCAAAAGCTGTTATTAAGTATCATGGTCGTGGTGAAGTTGAGTTCATTCCATTCCCAGAGAAGTTAATTGGGCATTATCAAAGCTACACTCAGGCAGATCTGACTCTATTGAGAAACGCAGGTTGTGATATTGAGTTTAAGACTGTAGCTCAAGGTGTTGCAGAGTACATGAAATGGCTGAATTCGAAATAATAGACGAATACACCTATGAAGTATGCCTTCTCCCTAAGGAGAAGGCTTTAGGCTTTGTTGATTATTTAAATTCCATTGGAGTTAAGTCAAAGGCAAAGCAGGGGTATTCTAGTAAATATACTGTATATGTAACAAATAACCTAGATGCTATAAAAGCCAAACAGGAACTAATAAAATATGCTAATTCTCCTTTTAATCAAACCTTTACCCGAGCTTCATGGAAAAAAGGAAATACTATAAAAAGGGAAAAGCAGTTATCCTCAAGATTCTATCTTCCCCTTACTGTGGATTTTTCAACAATTACAACCATTGTTGAAGTAATCTGTATTGCTTTATTTTTACTGTTCCTAGTAAATGAGTCCTTTGTAATTAAAACCTTTGCTTTAAATAAAGCTTTTGTTTTCACAGATGAATTCTCATACTACAAGCTGCTAACTCCAGTCTTTGTACACTTTAGCTTCTTCCATATAGCATTCAATATCGTTATGTTTGAGGCTATTGGCAGACCAATTGAAAAGGGGTTTGGCAAGGTTAAATTTTTTACTATCCTAATTAGCACAGCTCTTATTTCAAATGTTATTCAGTATTGTTTTATGAGCGACTTTGGCTATTTCGGCGGGTTATCAGGTGTGGTCTATGGCTTGATAGGTTATTCTGGAGTTATCTCTTTACGTAAAGATCTTCCATATGGATTTAATTTTCCTAAAGGCCTGTTAACAGTAAGTGCTATCTTTATTGTTTTGGGTTTCTTTATGAATGGAATTGCAAATCTGTGCCATATAGGTGGTTTGATTATGGGCTGCCTGTGGGGCCTTGTGGATTTGAAAAAGAGAAAGCTTTAATCCTACCTTAATAATAATGCCACACAAACCGTGTGGCATTACCTTAATCTAAAACTCTAAAAGAATTAGTCTTCTAAAGTGATGATTGATTTACCAGTCATCTCAGCAGGTACATCCATACCCTTTAGGTATAACATGGTAGGAGCGATGTCTGATAGACGACCGTCATTACGCATTGTTGCCTTTCTGCCGTAGTAGATAAATGGAACAGGTAGGTTGGTGTGAGCTGTGTAAGGAACACCAGTGGTTAGGTCCTTCATTCTCTCACAGTTACCGTGGTCAGCAGTGATTAAGCACTCACCGTCCACCTTCTTTAATGACTCGATAACACGGCCGATGCAGTGGTCAACAGCTTCACAAGCCTTAACAGCAGCATCAAATACGCCAGTATGACCAACCATATCACCATTAGGATAGTTACAGATGATCATGTCATACTTGCCAGACTCGATAGCTGCACATAGCTTATCAGTAAGCTCAGTTGAGCTCATTTCTGGCTGTAGGTCATAAGTAGCAACTTTAGGACTCTGGATTAGAATTCTGTCTTCGCCTGGGAATACAGTCTCAACACCGCCGTTGAAGAAGAATGTTACGTGAGCATATTTCTCAGTCTCAGAAATACGTAACTGAGTCTTATCGTTCTTTGATAACCACTCGCCTAAAGTGTTGGTTAAATCCTCTGGAGCGTATGCACATGCAGTGTTAATGTCAGCTGCGTACTGAGTTAACATTACGAAGCTTGATAGCTTTGGTTTAACCTGACGTACAAAACCTGAGAAGTCTGCGTCTGCGTTTACGAATGAACGTGTAATTTGACGAGCACGGTCAGCACGGAAGTTCATGAAAATTAATGCGTCGCCGTCAGCTAGAGGAGCCTTCTCACCGATTACTGATGCTTTAACGAACTCATCGTTCTCATCACGAGCATAAGCTGCATCTAAAGCTGCTGTTGCAGATTCAAATGGAGCAAATTCACTCTTAGCTTCAGTGATTAGGTTGTAAGCCTGCTCTACACGATCCCAACGGTTATCTCTATCCATTGCGTAGTAACGGCCTACCATAGTAGCTATACGACCAACACCTGCTTCCTTGAATGCATTCTCAATTACATTGATGTATTCGTGAGCTGAACGAGGTGCAACGTCACGGCCATCGGTGAATGCATGGAAGTAAACTTTTTTAGCACCGCGCTTTGCTGCTAGCTTGATCATAGCAACAAAGTGGTCTAGGTGAGAGTGAACGCCACCCGGTGACATCAGACCCATGATGTGAACAGCCTTGTCTGCTTTTACAGCGCCATCTACAGCTGCACATAATGTCTTGTTTTCAAAGAAATCGCCATCAGCAATTGCTTTACCGATTCTTGTTAATTCCTGGTAAACGATGCGACCAGCACCAATGTTGGTGTGACCTACTTCTGAGTTACCCATCTGACCATCAGGCAGACCTACGTCGATACCTGAAGCCTGGATATCAGTGTGTGCGTAGTTAGCAACTAAACTATCTAGAATAGGAGTCTTAGCTGCTTCTACTGCGTTAAAATCTTTAACTGGATTGTTGCCCCAACCATCCATAATAATAAGGGCTAATGGTTTCTTATTTGCCATAATTACTATTTTCTCATTTAAATAAAAAAGACTAAAGATATTTTACAGTGTTTTATGACAATTTGAGGGCTTTTTCTTAGAAAAACTAAAAAAAAGTAAATAATCTTCATAGTCAGGATAATGATTTTTTTTGAAGATATATCTACAAGCGTGCCAAATGTGAGTTAAACAGTTTTTTGTAACTGATTTCTTATGATAAAATCTTTAGAAATTATTTTGTTACATATAGAGGTGTCATTGTGGGTGAATTTTTCTCATCTGACAAATTACAGGAATTAATTGCTTTTGCAAGTCGTCACCAAATTATGGCGATCGTATTTGTTGCAATCCTAGGATCTTTAATTTATGTGCAGGTTCGTATTTGGCTTGCTCATGTAAAGAAGGTTAACTCAAATGCAGCTACAGCAATGATTAACCATGAAAACGGTGTTTACGTAGATGTAAGACCAAATAATCTTTTTGCTAGGGGTCATATCGCAAACTCAATCAACATTACCTTAGCAGAGATTAAAGAAGGTAAGTTGAATAGAATCGAAAGCTACAAAGATAAGCCTGTTATTTTAGTAGGTAAAGATAAGATGGATTCTGAGTGCTTCAACAGCGCTGTTTCTTTGAAAAAGCAGGGCTATACCAAGGTATTTACATTAGATGGTGGTATTACACAATGGTCTATGGACAATTTACCACTATCAATTAAAAACTAATTTTAATTATTAAACTTAAGGAAATATAAAATGTCTGATAATTCACAACAACAATCAAATCAACCAGCATTTGACATTATTCGTCTTTATGCAAAGGATTGCTCATTAGAGACTCCTAATGTTCCAGCCATTTTCACTAAAGAGTGGAAACCGGAGATTAAGGTTGATTTCGATGCAAAGCCAACAAAAGTAACTGATGAGTCATACGAAGTTGATTTACGTGTTACAGTAACCTGCAAGATTGGTGAAGAAGTTGCCTTCATTTGTGAAGTTCACCAGGCTGGTATCTTCCTAATCAAGAACATTGATCAGGAAACCATGGATTACTTATTAGCAGGTGTAGCTCCAAACATGCTATTCCCATATGCTCGTGAGCACATCTCTTCATTAGTAAATCGTGGTACTTTCCCTCAATTAAATTTACAGCCTATCAACTTTGAAGCTATGTACCGTGCTCGTAAAGATCAGGCAGCACAGGAAGCAGCTAAAAACTCTGATGTAGCAAACGGTGCATCAAAGGATGAAGCTCCACAAGCTTAGTGATAAGTAAGATAGTATGTCTACTTCAAAATATGCGTTAAGCGTAATAGGTGCAGGTTCCTATGGAACCGCACTTGCTCAGTCTACAGCATCAAAAGGTTTGCCAGTGATGTTGTGGGCTAGAAATGAAGCAAGTGCACAGAAGATGCAGCAAGAGCGCGTTAACGAAAAGTATCTACCTTCAATCCGTTTTGAGGATGCACTTGTAGTTTCTTCAGATCTAAAAGAGGTTGTAGAGGCTTCAAACGACATTTTGGTAGTTGTTCCATCCCATACTTTCTCAGATGTTCTTCTTTCAATAAAACCATATTTAACAAAAGAACATAAAATAGCCTGGGCAACCAAAGGTTTAGATAAAGTTTCTGGTAAATTGCTAAGTGAAGTAGCCAAAGAGATATTAGGAAATGATATCCCAATGGCCGCATTATCAGGTCCAACCTTTGCAATTGAACTTGCCAAAGGAATGCCAACAGCCATTGCTATGGCAGGAACTGATGAAGGATGCATTAAAGAGTTCTCAGAACTTATGCATACTAAAACTTTCAGAATATATGCAAGTTGTGATCTTGTAGGCTTACAGCTTGGAGGTGCCATTAAGAATGTCATCGCCATAGGTGCTGGCTTATCTGATGGTTTAGGTTATGGAGCGAATGCAAGAACAGCTCTTATCTCAAGAGGTCTTGTTGAAATGACAAGATTCGGAATAGCCATGGGGGCAACTGAAAAGGCTTTCATGGGACTTGCAGGTCTTGGTGATTTGATTTTAACCTGTACTGATAATCAATCAAGAAATAGACGATTTGGTTATTATCTTGGTCAGGGTATGTCCTGTGAGGATGCCTTAAACAAGATTGGACAGGTAGTCGAAGGTTATACTATGAGTGAAGTCGTAAAAGGGCTTATCGATAAGTACGACGTTCAAATGCCAATTTGTAATGAAGTATATGAAGTTCTTTACAAGGGCAAATCAGGGCCAGAAGCAGCTATATCTTTACTTAGCAGAGAACAAAAAGCAGAATAAAAAAGGTGGCAATAAATTAGTATTGAATGCCACCTTTTTAGGTTATCTGTTAACCGTAAGTGTTTTCTGTAACTTCGTGTTCTGTTACATCAACAACATCTTTAATCATACCTGGGAATGCCTGGTTTAATTGAGTCTGGATACCCTCTTTTAGTGTAACACCTACCATTGAGCAACCTAGGCAACCACCTGTAAACTTAACCTTTACGATTCCATCATCTGTAACTTCAACTAATGAAACTGCACCGCCGTGAGCTGCAAGTGAAGGACTTACTGTTGAGTCAATGAATGCTTTCAATCTATCAAAAAAAGATGCATCAGCTGGTAAGTTTTGCTTATTTAAATTTGGTGCATGGAAAGTTAATAAATCTTCTCCATCATCATTCTTAGTCAAATCAATCATAGAGTCATCTAAGTACTCAGACACAGACTGATCGATAACAATCTCAAAGCCCTTCATTTGGAAGTGCTCATCGTTTGAGGTGATGTATTCTTTAGGGCAGTATAAAATACCGCATTGAACACCTGGAGTACCTACATTATTAGCAGTTAGACGGATTGCTAGTCCTTCCATTTTCTGCTTGCTAATGATGTTTAAAAAGTATTCTTGGGCTTTATCACTTACACTAATTTTACTCATAGATTTCCTAACTAGATTTTAATAAAAAGGGGTACATATTTATAAAAACGCATTATTCTATTCTAGCTGATTTTAAGTGCTTTTAAGGCATTTTCCCCAAAAAAGAGAAAAATTTTCTAATTGATAAAATATGTGCAATTATTTGTTTCAAAGTAATCGCATAAATGATCAAATTACTGTAAAATCGGAACTGTAACTATAAAACCTGAGTTTACTCAGTCACTAACACGTGGAGAAAAAAATGGGCTTATTCGACGAGCTTAATTTAGCTAAATATGGCATCAGCGCAGCTGCTGAGATAGTTCACAACCCTTCATACGAAGACCTATACGCAGAAGAGACCAAAGATTGTCTAACTGGTTTTGACGTTGGTCAGAATACTGAAAAGGGTGCAGTTAATGTAATGACTGGTGTTTACACTGGCCGTTCACCAAAAGATAAGTTCATCGTTATGGATGACACTTCAAAAGACACCTTATGGTGGACTTCTGATGAATTCAAGAATGACAACAAGCCTCTATCAACAGAGTCTTGGAACGCATTAAAGACTTTAGCAGCTAAGGAATTATCAAACAAGAAGTTATATGTTGTTGATTGTTTCTGTGGTGCTAATGCAAACACACGCATGGCAATTCGTTTCGTTGTTGAGGTTGCATGGCAGGCTCACTTCGTAACCAACATGTTCATCCGTCCAACAGCTGAAGAATTAAAGAACTTCGAGCCAAACTTCGTTGTTCTAAATGCATCAAAGGCTAAGGTTGAGAACTACAAAGAGTTAGGTCTAAATTCAGAGACTGCTGTTGTATTTAACCTAACAGAGCGTATGCAGTTAATTCTAAATACCTGGTACGGTGGTGAGATGAAGAAGGGTATGTTCTCAATGATGAACTACTACTTACCATTAAAGGGTATTGCAGCAATGCACTGTTCAGCAAATACTGATAAAGACGGCAAGAACACCGCTATCTTCTTCGGTCTATCAGGTACTGGTAAGACTACTCTATCAACAGATCCAAAGCGTCTTCTAATCGGTGACGACGAGCACGGTTGGGATGATGATGGTGTATTTAACTTTGAAGGTGGTTGCTACGCTAAGGTTATCAACCTATCAAAGGAAAACGAGCCAGACATTTGGGCAGCTATCAAGCGTAATGCTCTATTAGAGAATGTAACAGTTTCTGCAGATGGTAAGATAGACTTCGATGATAAGTCAGTAACCGAGAATACTCGTGTTTCATACCCAATCAACCACATCACAAACATCGTTAAGCCAATTTCAAAGGGCCCTGCTGCTAAGCGCGTAATCTTCTTATCAGCTGACGCATTCGGTGTTTTACCTCCAGTATCAATCCTAGATAAGGATCAGACTCAGTACTACTTTTTATCAGGCTTCACAGCTAAGTTAGCTGGTACAGAGCGTGGTATTACCGAGCCTACTCCAACCTTCTCATCATGCTTCGGTGCAGCATTCTTAACATTACCTCCAATCAAGTACGCAGAAGTACTAGTTGAGAGAATGAACAAGTCAGGTGCTAATGCATACCTAGTTAATACTGGTTGGAACGGATCTGGCAAGCGTATCTCTATTAAGGATACACGTGGTATCATCGATGCAATCTTAGACGGTTCAATCGATAAGGCTGAGACAAAGACCATTCCAATGTTCTCGTTCAAGGTTCCAACATCATTACCAGGTGTTGATCCTAAGATCCTAGACCCACGTGATACCTATGCAAACCCAGCTGATTGGGATGTAAAGGCTAAGGATCTAGCAGAGCGTTTCATCAAGAACTTCAAGAAGTTTGAGGCTCAATGTGGTGATCTAGTTAAGGCTGGTCCACAGTTATAATTTGATTTAATCAATTTATAATGGCTAAACCCGGTGCTTGTCGCCGGGTTTTTCTTTGAGGAGGATTTATTTGTATGGGTAAGCCTTTTATTACTCGCGAAGGTTTTGAACAGCTCCATAAAGAACTGGATTATTTATGGGAAGTAAAACGTCCAGAAATCACTCAAAAAGTAAGCTGGGCTGCAAGCCTTGGTGATAGATCGGAAAATGCTGATTATCACTACAATAAAAGATTATTAGGTCAGATTGATAGAAGAATCAGATATCTTCGTCATTGCTTAAACGACCTTCAGGTTATTGGATTCAATAAGCAGCAGGAAGGCAGAGTGTTCTTTGGTGCTTATGTTGAAATTGAATCAGACGAAGATGAATCACTATTACAGATCCGTATTGTAGGTTCAGATGAAATCTTTGGTCGTTCGAATTGCATCTCCGTTGATGCTCCTATGGCGCGCGCTTTATTAGGTAAATCCGTAGATGATTGTGCCGAGGTGGTTACTCCTAAGGGCAAGAAACTGTGGTATGTAAATAAAATCACCTATGAAAAGCCAGAATGGTTTATTGAACAGGACATTGTTGAAAATTCTCTTGCTTCAGATGAAGAAGGCGATGTTGAAGTTGAGCAGATGTCTGATGACGAGCAAAAGAGAATTGAACAGGAATATTTGAAGACTCTTGTTCACAACTAGTTAGCTGTTAACGTCGATAAAGTTACCAGTAACCAGTCTTGGGTTTGATGATTTATATCTATCAGCAATAGCCTTAGAGCTATAACCTTTTCCTTTTTCACGGTGCTTGTCGGCATCTATTGAGTAATCCACTCCTGTATTGCCAAAAGCACCATCTAAAGCTGCAGTTATATTACTTGCAGAAGCAACCTTTTGATTAAAGCTGTTTCCAGAGGCTGTTGATGTAACTCCAGTACCTTTAGCGGGGCCAACGCCTTTAGCTTCTTTTCCCTCGGAAGTACTCTCAGTTTTTTTGTCTTTTTGAAGAGACTTCTTTTCGCCAATTTTTGTCTGGCCGGTCTTTATGATGGCATCTGCCTGGATGAAGAGATTTGAGCTTGAAGGAGCATTAGCAACATTACCTTGAGAGGAAGGATTGTTTCCCTGAGATGCAGAATTCTGGTTGATTTGAGGGATAGTTTCTTTGGTCAAAGAATCCCTACGGGCTTCTTGCGCTGCATGCGGAATCCCTGTAGTAATCACATTTGAAATAGCACTTGTGACAACGTCCATATTTCAATGACCTAAATTAAAGTTAGATTTCTGTCTTACTATAAGTATCGGCAAATTTTAAAGAGATCTTTAATATTAAATTTTGTTATATATCAGATGGATAATAAAATTTGCAAAAAAAACATTAAATGTTTT
>JGI24709J26583_10002228_pt1 | contig 16092 bp, 11 predicted proteins | sample BioPla2DNA1_FD_26583 | JGI IMG/M metagenome (IMG submission 26583) | reverse complement strand
GGTAAAGCCTCCCTCCCGGAGGAGGTTTCGGATAGAGATACCGAGCATGAAATGATGTAGGATAAGCCGGTCGGGGTCTTTTGACACCTCTTCGTAGAACTTGAGGAGCGTCTCTTTCGGGACGTTCTCGACGAGATGCTGAATCGCTCGCTCGCGCTCCTCGTCACTGATCTTGAAGTACATCCTGCTCTCTCCTGGAAGAGACAAACTGCATCGCTACCCGGACCTGTACCACAAACGCTCCCGCTGCCGCGAGTGCGAACAGGCAGTAGCCCAGGGGGTAGATGAGCGAATGTGCATGAAAAACCTGACTGTTATCCATTCAGAAGGGTAGAGGAGATGTCTCTGGTGGTTGTTGCGGCGGGCATAAAGCTCTGTGTCATAGAGGCTTTTCGTCAATGTTGACCAATGAACGATCCTCGACGATGATATCTGTGTAAAGGGATGGCAATACTACCGTAAAATCTTCAATTCGCTTCTGTGTAACATAACCATCAAGGTTCATGTAAGGATCCTGAATTACTGTAACCAGAGGGGTGGTGTTTGTCTGCTCTACAACATAGAGATAATAATCCTCTCGCTCTTGCATGGCAGTGCGCCATTCATTCGATGATATCTCAACTGGCCCCGTTGTAGCAAAAGATTTAACCTCAATAAGCCTTCTTTCTCTCTGCGATTCAGATAAAATGTCGTATCCTCGGACGGTTTCATTAGACACGTCAACTGGTTTCCTCCCATGATCTAGTTCGTACTGTATTACTGCTCTCATCCCTGCAAGTTCAATCTCTCTTTTCCGCTTCTCATGTGCTATCTGCTCTTCAAGTGATCGACCGTTCTTAAATTCTGGATCATTCAGGGGAACTAGTAGGGCTACATTTACAGGTCCGCAGATCTCCCATTGAATCTGTTTTGCTTCCTTAATGTGATTCTTTAATGCCCTATGTCTTCTCCGATATTCCTTGATCTTTGCTTCGCAGCTCTCAATGAGCCAACTCATACCTTTTTCACGAAATGCCGCTTTCTTCCTCTGCTCTTGCCTGATTTTCCAATCAAATTCAGATCGAGCAAAGGAATACTCCATCTCAAGATCTTTTTGGTGTTTTTTCCGAACGAATAACTCAATCGAAGAGATCCGATTTTCTAATGCTAGGTCAGCCTCGTCGAATGCATCAGTGAGGAGGGCAACGTACTCCTCTTCATGAACATCCGGGTTTCCTTTGTATCCACTTAGATTCCAGATTGTGAGTGGATCAAGAATCTCTGTATTATCTTTAGTTTTTAGGACCAGCGCTGGTTCCGCATAAATCTCGACCCCATGCCCATCATAGAACCTGATGATATAGGTTAGCAACGCACCGCTTTGGATATATGCAATACAGGAGAATGGGGTTTTCGATAGACTATCATCGAGGGCTGCTTTCATGAGAGGATGGCCTAGAGAGACGTGGATACCCTTATTATTGGGATCAAAAACCCCCTCAACACATGTCTCATGATAGGCTTCACTAGACCACTCTATACAGTTAGCGGCGTTTCGGGGGGTGCGAGGTTGCATATGCATTGAATACCTCCCATTGCCCGTTGGCATGACCTGCATATCAGATGTTGACTCGGCATAGGTGAGGAAGAACCGTTCGATATCAAAATGGTTGATGCATCGAGTGATATCTTCGGTCATCTGTTTGACGTTAACTAGGTTGAACTGTTGCCGGATCAAGAATTTGTCGATATCCTTGAAGATCTCAAGTTTGTCATTGAAGAGCTGATCAACTTTTTCCACAGCAGATGAATCCGTCCGGGATATACGGAAGATCTCAAGCATATCTTTTTCCGAGATCATCGAACCGATGACATCAATGGCCCTATCCTGAAAGATTGCTCGGATATGTTCCATCTTCTCCAGTATCTTTGAGAGCACCGCATCATCGATTGGGAAAGCCGTCTTGAAGTTATAGGTGTAAACCCGTTTCTTCTGACCATAGCGGTAGACTCGACCGACACGCTGTTCGAGGCGGTTTGGGTTCCAGGGGAGTTCATAATTAATGGCGATATTGGCAAATTGGAGGTTCAATCCCTCACCAGCAGCCTCGGTCCCAAGAAGGATGTCAGCATGACTTTCAAAGTAGAGTGCTTGTTGTTGCTTCATCTCCGGGCTCATTCCACCCATGATTTTTGCAACGAGAAGATTCTCCTCTGTTATCTTTCGTTCGAGGAAACAGAGCGTATCCCTAAATTCAGTGAAGATGATAATCTTATCATCCGGGCGCTGCTTTCTGAGATCACGGATGAGGGCAAGTAATTTTCCACACTTCTGATCTTTATCCTCAGCAACAAGTTTTCTTCCCATCGTAATGAGGGACTCAAGATACTGAATCTCCTCGCGTATTTCTTCCTGGGTGATACTAGTAGTAGCCCCGAGAATCGCCTCTTCGATCTCTTCGCGACGCTGATCGTCACCCTCGTCTGACGAGGAGTAGTAATCCCGCGCAGCATTTGTATCAATATCGAGATAAGGCTCAAGGAGGCGAATCCGTCGGTTTTCAAGTGAAATAACGCCCGCGTTAAGCGACGAACTCACTCGGCGATGGAGGATATAAAGTGCCAGCATTACATTGTAGTTCCCGGCATCTTCAGCGCCCCTGTAAAACCGGCGGACATAATCCTCGACCAGATCGTAGAACTCACGTTCTTCAGGGGAGTAGTCGATCTGAACGGTCTGCGGAGCATCCCTGCTTGGGAAGATTTTCTTCCCGCGGAAGTCGACGATCTCCTCTTTGAGCCGTCGAATCATCTTTGGTTCGAGATAGTTGCGCAGATCTCCACTCTCGATATTCGCCTCAATCTCTTTGTCTATCAATTGCACAAGAGCCAGGAAGTTCTCTACTTTCCCGTCGTGCGGAGTAGCTGATGCAAGTATCAGATGATGGGTTCGCTCAGCAATTGGCTGAGCAACGGCCTCATACCGGAGACTTCCCGGTTTGAGGCGGTGTGCTTCATCAATGATGACAATATCCCAATCACATTCTAGAAGGAGTTGAGTTTTTTCTGCATTCCGACCGATATCAACGGAGGTGATAACTCGCATATGCTCCTCAAAGGGGTTGCCCTCGATTTTTCCTTTGATGATGGTGAAATCTTCACTGAACTTCGCTTTCATCTCTTCTTGCCATTGGATCTGAAGTCCAGATGGGCAGATGATCAGAATGCGACTAGCTTTCTTCCGGAGAATCAGTTCCTTCATGACGAGACCGATCATGATGGTTTTGCCAAGACCAACGTCGTCAGCAAGGAGTATGCGGATGCGCTCATCGATGCCGGTCGCCGGTCTGAGCATCGCCATCATCTTGGCAAACGCTTCCACCTGGTGAGGGAGCGGGTCGATCTTACCAATGGCAACCACCGAGATCGGGTCAAAAAGATACCGGAGGGCAATGCGATACGCATCAGTGCTGAGCTTGAGATTCCAGACTGAATCGAATCGCTGTTCTGCGATTCGTGTCTTGATGAGTTCGGGAGTGATTGCCATAATGATCTCATTTAGAATTGATCGAGCGCTTGTTGTCCTCTCCTCGGGAAATGAGTCCCAATTCGCTCTAAAATACGTTGTGCAGTCTTTCTTTCAAGATCGCCGGGCGGTAAGGATTGGAATGCCTCAAGGATGTCTTTCAGCTCATTTCTACCATATGGGATTGAGGAAAGAGCAATTTCTACCTCGGCGTAACCGCCTTTGGCATAGGCCGTCATCATGTAGTGAATGGCATTGATAAGAGAGGTCATGGGAAATGTCTGACTGGTAGCTATCTCCCGGTCCTGGTAATTCATCAATTTCACGCCCTTTGCTTTGCCAGTTGTCTTAAGTTCAACAAGCCCTTCATTATTGAGGACATTGAGGTCGATATCCATGCTTTTTGCAATCAGGTTTGCCGTATCAAACGGCATCCCATCAAGGCTCGATAGGCGGGAATAGAGATAGAAGGCGGTAGGTGTATCGAGGTTGCTAGCATTATTCATGTACCGATTGAGCACATAGTGAGCGACGTTAGTCTGCACGAGTTTCAAAACATCTGCGATCTTCATCTCTCCTGTGTAGCTCTTTATCTCGGAGTACTGCGTGATCACATCGAGTGTCGCTCCCATTGAGGCGACAGTAAGGTCTGCACCCCTGAGACCGTAGTTCCAGAACTCTTCGAGGCGCTCTTCAATATAGGCTTGAAGTTCTTCCTGAATTTCTTCGATATAGCCAGATATGTCCTTTTTCCGCTTACGGGCGACGATTATGATCGAGGACATGATGGAGGCATTACCACGGGCAAGGGGGTTGGTTGTACTTTCTGTATGTACGGGCCATGTAGCTGTAATGCGGAATCCTGCTTTTTGCAAAGATTTCACAACAAAATCCCACGCATCTATTGAAGAGTGCGCAAAAAAAAGCACTAATAACCCATTCTCTTTTAAGTTACTGTGCATCTTTTTACTGGCGAGAGTAAAGAGTTTCGAAAAGTATTCTGGTGTTCGACCCCAACCACCAACAGACATCTCTTCCGTTTTTGGTATCTCTCTAACCTCGCAGACATTATATAAGGCAATTTTTTCCCAGGAAAAAAAGAATTCACTAAACTCTGCATAACGAACATCATCAAAATACGGAGGATCTGAAACAATAATGTTGACTTTAGTGTCCAGCATCGTGGCAGATTTGTTATAAATTCGTTTAATTATACCACGAGATTCTAGTTTCGTTATCGAATATTCTAACGCATCCAAAATCGACTTCTTAACGCCAATTAGACTTCCCGATCCTTTGATGAATGGATTAACCTCAGCGTGATCCCAGGACATCGCTATACCACGAACAGCAAGTGCATGAGAGATCACTTCATAGGTTCTATCGAGTGAGGTTGAGCGACAGTTTCGATCAATATGTTTCCCTAAAATGAGAGAGAGATATACCGCAATCGCAGCAGCATAATGTTTGTCATATTTCTCATAAATCATGTGGTAATATTTATTTATATTTTTAGATAATGTAACGAATAATAGTTTTTGGCGGAAATTTAAGATATTCTGCCAATCTTCCAAATACGCCTTGGCGGAAAGAGAACCTCTCTTATCTTCAGGAATTTCGTCCGTGGGTAAGTTATTCTCAGCGACCCACCTATTCCAGTTGTCTAAAACGATTTTTCTGGCCTTATCATATGCCTGAAGATCACTTTCTGAAGCAATATCGTATTCTTTTCCTTTTTCCCCACTCAACACTACGGCAAGCAACCTCTCTTCTTTATGATTTCTTATATACTCTTGAACATTCTTTTGCGAAATGGTTGCATTGCACTTTAAACACTTGCCCTTACCACGTGTACAATTTGGTTGGGGCGCCTGATCCCCTTCTTTAATCGTTATGGAGAGTGTGGTATCTTCTACTTGTGGGACCTCATAGTCTAAATACCTTTTTTTGTTCTCTTTTCTACATAGCCACCATTGGCCTAAAAGAGGATTTCGGAAACCGCACTTCGGACATCTAACAACCCATGCCCACATATATGCAGCGACATCTTTATTATTATGCTTTGGATAATATTGTGCAATCTCATTCTTTGTTTCACTTAGCACCCAGTCAATCCCATCTTCTACGTCTTTAAGAAGCTTTCTTCCGTATATTTTTGGATATTCTAACGTTGCCTTTAAAATGAAGTTTGCAACAGGATTGTAATCATTTGCGATCACACTCACTCCAGCTCGCAGTGCTTCAAACGGGATGGAACCCCCACCAGCAAAAGGATCAAGAACGATAGGGCTCTCACCCCAAACTTGCTTATAAATATCCTCTAGATGTTCAAGGCGTTCAATAGGAATATCGTAATTGTGTGCTCGCCTCTCACGGCCCAGACCAAGTAGCTTCTTAAATTCTTGAATGTCGAAGTCTGATGGTAATAAAGCTCCAAGAACTGCCGCCCGAGCAGTGATAAGTGGCTTTCTTGTCCACCAATAGTGCAATTCAAATGTTCTTGGCTTCGCAGTTCCAAGTTTTTCCTTCTTCGCCTCCGCCGAAATCTCATTCACTGGCAAAAACGTCTCAATTAACGCCCTCTTCTCTTCCATCTCGATATCTCCTACAGGTACATCGCCTTAAACCCGTTCAAGGCGGCAGTCTTCAGCGACAGCGTCTTCCATGCCCAAAATGAGATCTCTTCGTCGGAGAGCGCATGCACAATCTCCAATGCTTCCTCGATTCGTGGGCGCTGTTCCATGCTGGAGCTGAGTTTCATCGCGACGAGCACCTTCATCGCCACCTCTTCCGGGATGTTATACTCGTTCTGCCACTGAACCCCATCGCTATAGAAGAGGTTATCTCTCGCATCCGGCATTGCCTGTATCGAATAGAGGCTTTCCCCTAGATCTCTGTGGTATGAGACAATTAGATGGCCAAGAAAAACTTGTATCATCTCTGCTCGCCAGGAATAGATCACTGCGAGCATTGCGTTAAACTCCCGTTGCATACCATCGATATGCTCCCAGAGTTGGACAGACTTGTTTCCGTTCTGCTTGAGGACAATACTATAGTGAATACGCTCGCGGGCGAGATAGTTGCGAACTTTCATATCTCTCTCCTATCAGTATTCGTATCGCACTGGCCCACTGCCCGCTTTCTCAAGGTGAGCACGGATCGAGAGTTCATCCTGGATAGTCGCTAATCCGCCCATTGAATCAGCAAAATCTTCGTCTACTTCTTGCGGTTCTCCGTAAGTCATGGCTAGCGAAACCGAGAGATCTTCAGCAAACATCCCGGTTACCTTTTCGATTGCACTGAGCAGTTCATTCATGTCAGCGACAGTCGTCTCCCGAATTGAGAGATTCATCAACCTGCTCTGTACTTCAACCGAGAACGCTACACCAGTTATACCAAGCAAGAGGGTAGAGAATAACTCGCGGATCGGGTAAAACAGGCGAACATTGGAGAAACTAAACGAGAGATCCTTGACTTTCCAGTTCTGGTAGTCGACGAAAATAGCAGGGTCTTCTAATGTTACTGCCTTGGTGAGGAGGGTTTGCTTTGCCCTCGATTTTCTCCACACTTCTTCTTCGCCATCGTCACCATCGTGAACCCTGCCAATCTCTGCCAGTTCTTCCAGCTGTTCTCTAATGTCCTGTGCACGATCTCGTGTCAGCAGATAGTGACCATCTTTCGGGCCGCCGGAAGGAATGTTGCCGTAAAAAAAATGATCGCCAATTTTTTTGTAGTTCTCCGAGGTGATCAACTGAAGATCGCCTATACCTCCTGCATAGAGGGCAAACATCTTCTGATCGACGCCATCCAGGACTGCAGATAAAACCACTTGCTTGTTCGCAGGAAGCATATGCATTGGCGCCTCCTCAAAGCTGTTCCAGATGTCCCGGATGGGGATCTCGTCCCGGTTGCCTATAACCCGGTCAGCTATATATGATGGTTGAAGCGTTTCAACAATCTTGTTCGCTTTCTTTAATGCTAGAGATATCTTGTCTGGATAACGTTTAGCACCCTCATATCCATTAGAAACTATCACAGACTTTACTTCGGTGCCTCGCGGATAGTAGATCAGGGAGTAACATCGTTCAATCGCAAGATTAAGGCTTGCATCCGCTTCCTTGAGCAACTCGTCGATCTTGTTTCCATACGACTTTATGTCTTCACGTGTCCGCTGCTCACTTTTCAGCTTATTTATCGCTATGTACCTTCGGACTGCCTCTACCATCCGCTCAATGCGGTCCTCGTGAGCCACAAGCACATAAATAAGGTTTTTCTTCGTTCGGAACGATGCGCCCTCGCGCTCGATGATGGAGCGCACGTCATCCGGGACTCTTGGCTCCACTGCCTTCACGCGCGTATGATCTGTTACCACAAGTGTTGGTTTGGAGGGATTACGAACATCGTGGTCCCAGATGCGAATATCAAAAAAGTTGGATGAAAGCATCTTCCTCAAGCGACTTTTAATCTCAGGATTGTATTGCGGCGCGTCGACCGCCAGCATCTCATCAGAGATGACTTTATTTAAGTTCACTTCCACCGAGAAAAAATACTTCCCTGCCTTATTGTAGATGTACCATAATGTATTCTCAAGCTTAAGGGCATCGTTGATGATATCTTTCGGATAAGCGATTCCCTCAGATGCGGTGGCTAAAACTAGCTCATTCTGTGAGCACCCGAGGCTGGCCTCCTTGGTTGTCCCAATGAGGCTGTATAGATAAATTGACGTCGCAATACGGGTCATCTGCCCATAGGCAGGTTTTCTGTCCAACTTCTGAGACTTTGCAGAAAATTCATCATTCACGATGTCGGAACTGATAACATGCTGGTATTCATTCCGTGCGATTTTACTGGTAAATTCCTGAAGCAGTGCCTGATCATTCAAATCCACAAGTGAGGGAGTGATGAACCAATCGTCACCAGTTTCATCGAGATCTTGATATATGCTCTTCACGACATGTGACAAGATGCGGAGTATGCTCCGCGTCTTCTGGAAGTCGGGTATTGTTGCGATCCGCTCGTAGAGTAGATCGATCAGGTTGGGGTGGAACGGATATGATTTGACCATCTTTTTTTTGTAATCGAGTGAGAGGATATCATTGGAGAAATGCTCTGGATGACCGCTATAGAACTGTAAGGCCTTTTCTGCGACGCTGGAAGCAGTCGAATTGTCAACCGCATCAAACAGTCGCTTACGAACGATATCGTAGATCTCAGAGCGTTCCATGGGGACAGTGAATGCCGCCTCCCGCCCACCAATCTCGCGGATTGTTCGTTTATATTCCTCAAGTAGAGCAGATTCCCTTCTATAAGTTGCTTCAGTTCCTGGGAGCGTGAGAATAAGCATTGTATTCTCGCTGTTGGCGATGACGTCTGTTAGTGTGTGAAAAAAAGCAACTGTTGTCTCTGTGAGGAGAGAACCATCGTCGGTCTTTTCCTCCGCATGTGCGTCCTTCAGATAATTGACCAGTTCATCAAGGAGAATGATAACTGGTTTTCCTATAGAATGGAAGAGTTGTTGTAAGATTTTGTAATCTGGGCGCCGCAGATTCTGATCGTAGATCTCCATCATTTCATACTTGCCAAGCTGGCGGGCGATCTCACCCCAGATCGTCCGCACCTCTCCTTCACGTGGTACCGATGAGAGGCTATGTCCATCAATAGCCACGAGTGCAACATCTGGGATTGACCTGAGATCGTTTCCAGCTAAAATTTTTTGGATTTCTGGGTCTTGTTCTGCAATTGAAGAATATTTGAAGAGGTGATAGAGAGCTACAAGTGTGTGGGTTTTTCCACCCCCAAACGTCGTATCAAGAACAAGAAGAGGACTCCCTTCTCCGCGCCAAACACGTAAAAGAGCATGCGATATAATCCCCTGAAGATTTTTCGTCATATGTGTGAGCGCAAAGAACTTTTTAGGGTCGATATAGATGTTTTCACTTGTTTTGTCACCATTTATGACAGCATTAAAACCTACCGCAAAGGAATTCTCAGTAATGGTATCATTTAGGATGTCCCTATTCGGCAGGATCCTCCGTGTGTCAAACACCTCCCGCAATGTATACATAAACTTCACCAGTAACGGTCAACATAGATTGGTTTGGGAGGAGGTAGTTAACCGTTGTTATTTGAATCATGCACGAACGAACGATTGTTAGATGTTAATAGGGTAATAGACGCCATAAAATCCGTAATTTGCCCGATCCATCGAGATGAGTAACATAAATGGGAGTAGGTTGATGATTTTCCACTACTGGCTGCTTAGTGCTCAATTTGATAGATGTTTTATATGCATAGTCAAGCCTACCTATATCCTCACTGGCTCACCTCATCTGAGCCATATAAACGCAAAAATCCTCGATCAAAAGCATATTTAGGGATTATCGAAACAAAATAAATTTCTCCCTCATCAGGTACTGTCCTGCGCGCTACTCTCATCTGCACCAACCAGAGAAAAAATCTCTGGATCTTTCGGTCGCGGCGGATAGACTACCGCGAGCGATATCAACATCCTCGCCGAATTCTCCCGGCCACCCTCTTGTATACGCGGTGCGCCGACGGGAGCACCTCTTCTCATTCGATGCTGCCGTCTACCGACACTGAACTCACGGTGGCGGTGTGTGGCCGGGCGGGGATGAAGGTGAGGATAGGAACCTGGACCCGGGCGGCGGTCCTGACGTTTGCACCTTTGCGACATGTTTCGTACATCTTTACACCGCCTGGTGCAAATATAAAACTGCCCGGAGCGGTGCCGGTTCTACCAATAGCTGTACATATAGAGAGAAGCGTCTCTCTCTAAGTACTCATTTACACCAGAATACCCACATAGTCAGCGGCACCGGTTCGGGGGTGAGCGAGTCTTTCTGTCTGTGCGTGAAAACCGAAATGGTGCAAACGATCTTTGATACAGCCATTACGGGCTGGAATCGCCGATCAAGGCCAGTTAAGCCGGCTGTCCATTTACAATACCTGGTGCAAAGCGGTGCAAAGTGATGTAAAACAGGGGTCTGGGGTGCAGGAGCCCCTGCCGGGGGTGCTCGACTACCGGACGTTTGAGCGGGTGCGGGTGGATCTCGGCCGGTGTGATATCTGCGGGAAAGGAAAGGCGGTCTACCGCTCAAGGGAGGCGCAGGTGGGGATCTTCGGCAGAGGGTGATCCAGGGGAGCGCCGGCGGCCGGGGTGAAGAAAAATCAGCCCAAGCACTCCCCGCCAGGAATGCAGGCAAAAAGGAACTGTAGCAGAGGGAAAACCGTTCTACCACGTAACAGCTTAGTTATTATTATAGAAAGAATCAAGAGATATAGTACTGATCATGAAAGATACAAGTCCCTTTACCCCGGGTAGCCCTGTTCCACCAGATCTATTTGTGGGCAGAGAAGACTATGTTAGAACGATAAGAGGATACCTCAGGGATACCGCTTCAGGCAGACAGGAAAACATTTTTTTAGCAGGGGACAGGGGCATCGGAAAAAGTTCATTAGCGAGATATATCCGCCGACTGGCTGCTAAAGACTTGAATATCCTGCCTATACATGTCTTCCTTGGAGGAGTGAGTGACCTTGACGAACTCGTGAGGCGAATTTTTGAAGAGATCTTAAAGGAGTCAAGTAACCAATCCTGGTTCAGCAAGGTTAAAGAAAACTTTGGGAATTATATAGAGTCTGTTGATCTCTTTGGAATATCTCTACAATTCAATCCTCCAAAAGAAAAAATAGAGAGTCTAACTTTACACTTTCCAGAAGCAATAATGAAGTTACTCAACGATACTAAGAATGAAAATAAGGGTATACTAATCATTCTTGATGACATCAACGGCCTCTCGAAAGCCCCTGAATTTGCTCACTGGTATAAAAGTTTTGTCGATTATGCCGCCACTCACTATGATTCATTCCCGGTTTGCATAATGCTAATTGGGGTTCCTGAGTTGCGGGATAGCCTTAGCGAACACCAACAATCACTCCTTCGAATTTTTCACGTAATTAATATTGAAAGGTTGAAAGATCCAGAGGTTGATTCCTTCTTTAAAAAAGCCTTTTCAACCGTAAATATTCAGATCGATACTCAGGCCCTTGAACTTATGAGGTATTATTCAAGCGGACTTCCAATAATGATGCAAGAGATTGGCGATGCAACGTACCGAAAAGATAGTGATGCACATATCGATAAGGAGGATGCCTTTCGCGGTATTCACAGTGCAGCTACTGTCATTGGAGAAAAGTATCTGAGTCCAAAAGTATACCGGACTATCCGAAGCAAGCCATATCGATCGATATTGAGGAAAATGGGACAAAAAGGAATCGATACTCGATTTAATAGAAAAGAAATTTCAGAAGTGCTGAATGCCGAAGAGATAAGAGTCTTCGACAATTTTTTGCGAAAGATGAAAGAACTCGGCATCATCGTTAACGACATAGAGGAAGGGCGTGGGCACTANAAATATATCAATGCTTTATATCCCGTCTATATTAGTATGGAGAGTCTCGCANATCAAAATAAAGGCGAGCGAATCAAGTAGAGAAGGGAGGGAACTGACTCTTGATCGCTAACCACTTTTTCCTCTCNTGAAGAATTNGGTAGTGGATCATCNAGAGATATGCNGGGATTACCGCAACTCTCCTCGGCGAGGGTCTGAATGGTGCGAGCAAAGGAGAGTTTACGAAAACACCTGATAACCAGGAGTTTGAGCACCAACAAAGCAGGATGGTGCTGTCGTGGAGTCTCCTGATCGTAGTACTCACGCTCAATGGTTTCAGTGATAGTCTCCAGAACGGGCGAGGCCAGAAAGAACGAAAGAAGTGTTCTTTGCGCCATCGCATCCGGGAGGACGCCGCCATACAGGGACTTAACTGTGGAAGTCATGGTACAATATGAGTATGAAGATAAAACTCACTGATACCTGGCTCTACGAGATAGGGGGAGATATGGGGGTCTTAGAGAACTGCCGGATGAGTGGGAAAAGAGAAACGATTATGCTTTAAATGGTTGGTTTGATGGGCTCGGATCAGTTTATGGTGAGCCTTTTGGGTAAAAGTGGATCAGGTTATGGTGAGCCAAAACAATGATGGCAGTCCGCTCATTTCCGAAGAAGTCCCTCCCCAGTTTTCGTATGAAAATGTCCTTTCCCTTCTCATCCGGTATGCATGAGGCCCGTGGGCAAAATTAAGTGGGCGTGTACAGATGGTGTCAATCGCCGCCGATGCCTTCCTGCATTGACTGGCAGAAGGTATTTACCAATAGAAAAGGAACGATTAGAAAAGTATACAGGGCTCAGGCAAACCATGGGCAAACTGGAACTTTATCATGCACTCCGGGAGCTGGCATATGTCATCTACTTCAGTTATATCATCAACTCACCAGATCGTTACGAGTGAAGATGCCCTTCTAAACTGTGCTATCGAGCTATCACGATTATACGCGAAAGAAATTCCCCTCTCTAAACGGAAGGAGTCAGGCCAGATATTTACTCCTAAAAAAACTGCCATGTATATGGCTAATTTTTTTGATCTCTCAAAGTCAGATCTCTCCCTGTTGGATCCTGGTTCGGGTACAGGAAATCTGCTCTCTGCCGTTTGTCAGAGAATCATAAATGAAGCAAAACATCCCATGAACGTGAGGATCGATGCTTTTGAAAACGACTCCCATGTGATCCCATATCTTGAACAGGTTTTAGATATTTGTACGAATGAATTGGAGAAGCGGGGCCATTCACTACAATATACCATAATAAAAGAAGATTTTATCCAGTCCAGTCAAAAATACTTGAACGGCAGCCTCTTTTCTAGCCAAGACGATTACCATTATTACGACGCCGTCATATCAAATCCGCCATATTTTAAGATGAGCAAAAACTCAATCCAGGCGATTGTCTTAAAGGATTTTGTCGCGGGACAGCCAAATATATTTAGCTTCTTTATGTTGCTTTCAGCTCGCATGCTAAAAAGAGGGGGGGAATTCGTCTTCATCATTCCGAGGAGTTTTTGTTCAGGGCTATATTACGAAAAGATAAGGCGCTGGTTTGTTTATAACACTCGTATAAAATGGATCCACAGTTTCGAATCCAGAAGAAATGCATTTGGGGATGATGATATTTTGCAGGAGAATATCATCCTGTACGCCATAAAAACAGATGATAAAACCAGTTCACTGAGTAATGCCTGTTCACCGAGTAAAATAAGCTCATCATATGACAACACATTTGACATATATACTGAGATCGAGGTTCCATACCAGGATCTCATCTACCGTAGAGATAAAGGAAGTTTTATACGCATTCCTACCTCAAAAACAGAGCTGGACGTCATCAAGACTGTCGATTTGTGGTCACATACGCTGGAAGACTTTGGTCTGAGAATGTCAACAGGCCCGGTGGTAGATTTTAGAACGAAGGAGAATTTAAGGAGTAAATGCTCACAAGACGGGTGTGTCCCCCTTCTCTGGATGCAGAATGTGCGAGGGGAAACCATAGCCTGGCCTGTAGATGGATTGAATAAGCCTCAGGCTATTGAGGTGAACAGCTCTACGAAAAACATCCTTCTCCCTGTCAAAAATTACGTCCTCATCAAGCGATTTACATCAAAAGAGCAGAATAGGCGAATCTATGCAACACCATTTCTAAAAACTGATTTCAACACCTATAACTATATCGGCCTTGAGAACCATCTGAATTATATCCATAGATTCAGAAGCGAAATGACCGTCGATGAGGTCTACGGCCTGACGGTACTGCTAAATACAAAAATTGTTGATACGTTTTTCAGGGTTTTGAATGGCAATACTCAAGTTAATGCATCGGAGATAAATTTGCTACCTCTCCCGGATATCGATATCATCCGTAAAATCGGTAAAAGTTATTTAGATAACAAAGAACAAGACTCCCTGGAATTAGACCGGTTTGTTTCTGAGTTCATAGATATTGATTCCATGTTGATCAATCGTTTAACCGAATTGGGAAGTGCATAGATGTCAAAAGTGGATGAAACACTCGATCTTTTACACCAGCTGGGTGTTCCCAGGGGACAACAAAATGAGAGATCTGCTCTAACACTTCTTGCGATTACCCGGATCCGGGAAGATTCTGATTGGACCGAGGCCGTCCAACAACCGATAATTATTCACGACATCATGGACTTCATTCGAGAAAACTATGGCAAAAATTACGCTGAAAACTCAAGGGAGACCATCAGGAGGCAGACAATCCATCAATTCGAGCAGGCAGGGATGGTGATCAGAAATATCGATAACCCGAAGAGGCCCACTAACAGTCCTAAAACAAACTACGCTGTTAGTGACGATTTACTTCAGGTGTTGCATAGAATGGGAACTGTAGACTTTGAAGACCACCTGGACAAGTTTGTACAAGACCACGGAAAACTAATTGAGATCTATAATAAGCGTAGGAAAAAACATGAATTAGAAGTTCAGATTGATGGCGATACCCTATATTTCTCTCCTGGAAAACACAACAAACTTCAGATAAAGGTTATCCAGATGTTGAAACCTCATTTTTTTGACGAGGCTGAGCTTTTGTATGTTGGCGATACAGCAGACAAAATGTTGTACCGTAACAAACCAGTAATCAAGAAAATAGGATTTCCGATAAGCCGGCACGATAAATTACCTGATATCATCTACTATGAAGAACAACGGAATCTGCTGTTCTTAATCGAGGCCGTAACATCACATGGCCCTATGACTCCAAAGAGAGTTATAGAAATTGAAGAGACACTGAAAGATTTAAGTTTTTCAAGAGTATACATAAGTGCTTTCTTGAATTTAAGAGATTTTAAGAGATACGTTGCAGAAATTGCCTGGGAGACGGAGGTATGGGTTGCAGAAAACCCTGAGCATATGATCCACTTTAACGGCCCTAAGTTTTTAGCCGGTCAAGAGTAACTCCCCTCAAAAATCACACGGTATCCGTGAGGCCACAGGCATACCGGATGAAAAGTGGAAGGAGATCTTCATACGAATATCATTCCCCTACTGCATAGGGGCAACAAGGATCACCCCCGGTCAGGGGACCACGATAGCAACAGGGCAGGCAACCCAGAACACCGGCAAGCAGGCCCACACCCCATCGAACTATTAGGAAATTCCTAATAGTTACCCGGCCACCCACCAGATCAGCCCGCGAACGTCGCCTTAGTAAGGCGACATCACAACCAGCCAGACCACGAGCCCGCCAGAAACACCGCACATAGCCCAAAAGCACCATTTTCCTCCGACTTTTGTGGTCCAGCGATACCCCACAAACCCCGCCTTATCCGGGCGACGTCACAACCCGCTAGACCACGAGAGCCCACCAGAAACGCCACACAAAGCCCAAAGGCACCATTTTCCTCCGACTTTTGTGGTCCAGCGGCACCCCACAAACCCCGCCTTACCAAGGCGACATCACAACCACCTAGACCACGAGCCCACCAGAAACACCGCACATAGCCCAAAAACCCCATTTTCCTCCGACTTTTGTGGTCCAGTGGTACCCCACAAACCCCACCTCACCCGTCCAACGTCACAGACCACCAACCCCCGGCAGGCCAACCTATATCCCCCACCCCGCACCCTCCCGGTGCATGCCCGCCGGCAGGCC
>JGI24709J26583_10002227_pt1 | contig 16095 bp, 13 predicted proteins | sample BioPla2DNA1_FD_26583 | JGI IMG/M metagenome (IMG submission 26583) | reverse complement strand
AAATGATTTTCTTGCCTGAATATTAAATGCTGAAATGGCATTTTAAAAAACTCTCTTGTGAGAGTATTGGCAGGAGATGGGTTCATGCTTTTACCGTGCTTACAAAGTAAATTATTGTTTATATTAATAATAATTATGCTATAATAATAAGGTTGAGACAAATAATTATATTAAGCATTATATAATCTACTTATTTGATAAATATTAAAGAGTGTAGTGAAGAATAGTTGAAAACAAGAGGGATTTTATATAAATATGAAATAATGCGTAAGATTAATATATGAAACGGGTTGTGTACAAAGAACCATTGCCAGCAAAGAATATTCTGAATGAACATTAAGGTTTCGGAAATACAGAATATAAAAATAGGATAGCTTGCTGGATATGGAGTTGTTAGAGTCAACCTGTCTCACGGAATCAAGTATTGGAACATTTGATTGGCAAATATTTCAAGGGTGTTTTTTTCCTTGAATAAGGTTTTGTTTGTCAAAACGAGGGTCATGGTTTAAATACAAGCTATCAATAGTTCAAACGGGGATTGCTTTGCAATTATCTGACTTTTGGAATGAAATTTAAAAAAATGGAATTCCATAAAGTTTAACGGGTTTATTAATTGCTGTAAGCATGAGAACGGGTGATTTTGAGTCTATTGCATAGTTATTATTTCAATATAATCTATTAAAGAAAGCGGAGGTTAAGTTGTGGCAAAAAAGAAGAAAAAACTAAAGATAATTCCATTGGGCGGATTGGGGGAGATTGGCAAGAATATAACTGTCTTCGAGTATGGGGGCGATATAGTGGTTGTAGATTGCGGAATAGCTTTCCCGGAAGATGATATGTTGGGAATAGATCTTGTAATACCTGATGTATCATACCTGACAAAGAACAGGGATAAGGTTAGGGGTATAGTTCTTACCCACGGACACGAGGATCATATTGGTGCACTTCCTTATGTTTTAAAGGATTTAAACGTTCCTGTTTATGGTACAAAACTCACCCTTGGGCTTTTAGAGCAGAAGCTTCAAGAACACGAAATTTTAGATATTGTTGACCTTAGAACGGTTCAACAATCGGATGTTATTGAATTGGGATGCTTCAAGGTTGAATTCATACATTCAACTCACAGCATTGCAGATTCCGTTGCACTTGGGATATTTACGCCCGTTGGTACAATAGTTCATACAGGGGATTTCAAGATTGATTATACGCCTATTGAGGGGGAACCCTTAGATTTTGCACGGTTGGCGGAGCTCGGGAAAAAAGGTGTTCTCCTGCTGATGTGCGATAGCACGAATGTTGAGAGACAGGGCTATACCATGTCTGAAAAGACGGTAGGAGATACCTTTGATGACATTTTTATAAATGCTAAAAGCAGAATACTTGTGGCAACCTTTGCTTCAAATGTTCATAGAATTCAGCAGGTGGTAAATGCTTCTGTAAAATTCGGCAGGAAAATTGCTATTTGCGGGAGAAGTATGCTAAATGTTGTAAATGTTGCAATGGAACTGGGATATATGAATGTGCCGGAAGGTATACTTATTGATATCGATCATGTTCATAAGTATCCACCGGAAAAACTGGTTATAATTACGACAGGCAGCCAAGGAGAGCCAATGTCTGCCCTGACCAGAATGGCTTCAGGCGAACACAAAAAAGTTGAAATTGTGCCTGGGGATCTGGTGATAATTTCAGCTAACCCTATTCCCGGTAATGAAAAGCTGGTTTCAAAGGTAATAAACGAGCTTTTCAAAAAAGGAGCAGAAGTAATATACGAAGCCTTAGCGGATATACATGTTTCCGGTCATGCATGTCAGGAAGAGTTAAAGCTTATTCACAGCTTGATAAAGCCTAAGTTCTTTTTACCTGTACATGGGGAATACCGTCACTTAAAGCAGCATGCAAATCTTGCCAATGAGCTGGGTATGTCGATGGAAAACATTTTTATTATGGATATTGGGAAGGTTTTAGAGCTTACCAATGATTCAGCTAGAATTAACGGCAGTGTTACTTCGGGAAGAGTATTAGTTGACGGACTTGGTGTAGGAGATGTAGGGAACATTGTATTAAGGGATAGAAAGCATCTGTCGCAGGACGGTCTCATTGTTATAGTCATTACGATAGAAGGTGACACTGGGAATGTTATTGCAGGTCCTGATATTATATCAAGAGGTTTTGTTTATGTCCGGGAGTCGGAGGATCTTATGGACGAAATAAGAGAAGTGTGCAAAACCGCATTGCAAAAATGTGAAGATAAGAAAAAGAATGACTGGTCAACAAAAAAGAGCATTATAAGGGATGCACTAAAGGACTATTTGTTTGAGAAAACAAAGAGAAGACCAATGATTTTACCTATTATAATGGAGGTATAATCTAAGTCATATAATGCTGTTTTTTCACTTTGCACCCATTAACAGTGAGTGAATAAAAATTAATGAACTTTTTAGGCAATAAAAATCAGGGGGGCTTAGTACCCCCCTAGGCTTTTATTATGACATTTTGTGTAAATTCCTGACCGGCCTTTCTAAAGGATGTATTTTTATATCCCAGCACATAAATATCCGTTGACAATGCCTCTAATTCAAGCATGCTTTTTAATAGGGGATTGCAGGATTTAATAAAGTCTGCAGTCTTCATCACCAAGGGGATCAGTGACCTTTGCTTAATTAAAGAAAGAAGCTGTTTTCCTTTGTTGTTAAAGCCTAAGACCCGGGCATATTGGGGACCGTTATGACGGTTGAATATGTCCATTTGCTCCAAGGTCATTCCTGTCAGTATGCCTATGAGTATTCTTTGTATTCTGGTTCTTGTATACCTTTTTGTACAGATGCCCTCTACCAGTTCATCATATGTACCGGATAAGTTGGCAGCGGCTTTTATCCTATTTTCAAGACCTTCAGAAACATAGGGATAGTCTTTGATTTGTCCTGTTTTCATCCTTCTTAATAGTGATGTAATAATGGCGTAAAAATCCTCTACAAAAACCGGTCCCCGTCCTTCAACTATTTCTTCAAGCAGTATATTAAGGCTTGTTTCGGGAAGCACTTTTTGAAGAACATCTTTTAATGCTGAAAAGGAGTTCGTGGAAATAAAATTCCTTATTGATGTGGCACTGGATATGTTACCAGTAATCTGTTTTGTGCCGTATTCATTATTAATTCTCTTTATTGTAAAGGGGATTATTTTGCTATTAATCCTTTTTAGTGCTTTGAGGTATTCAATACCAAGGATGTTATTTGAAGAAGAAAGCAAGCCTTCCCCATAGACTCGTTTTGTTGTATTTGTATGTTTGATGTATTCTTTTATAGCTGTTTCGCGGGCTGCAGGATAGGATATCCCCTTGTCCAGTTCTTGCTTTAAAAAGCTTTTATAAGCCTTGGGTTCATCAATAAGAAGCTGAGCTATAAAGTCAAGACCACCAATATTTCCATGTTCGCTTCCAAAGCATAAAAAATCTACGATTCCAATGTCGTTTAGTATTTTAACAGACCCGGAGGCGAAATATTCCGCACTGGACATGGCATAGGGAAAGGGCAGCTCAATTATTAAATCCACACCAGAAGACAGAGCCATATTTACCCTTGCCCACTTGTTTACAATAGCCGGTTCGCCACGCTGGATAAAGTTTCCGCTCATAACGCATACAGTATAGTCGGCACCGCATATTTTTTTTGACTCTTCAAGATGGTGAAGGTGACCATTATGAAAAGGATTGTACTCAACAATCAAGCCCATAACTTTCATTGGAAACTTTCCCTTCTATGGCTCTTGACAGATAAAAAGCCAATTACAAGACTGTTAAGAGCCCCAAGTAATTATATAATATAATATTATATTATATACCATAATACCAGTACTTTTTAACACAACAAATTTACAGTATTTGAATATGTTAAAAGGCACTTACTCTGTTTTTAGCCCTCTGAAAATTACTTCTGTTAGGGACTTGAGAAAAATCACAAGGGTAAACCTTCCTGTGAATCCTCCTTATTCGAGCCTTTTTCCATGGCATCTTCCAGAGCCTGAATATTAGAAATTATCACCCGTCCCTTAATATCACAAAGGGGTTGGTTTTTTTCTTTAATAACATTCTCGAGCTCGTAAATAGAGTAATCTAGCTGGCTTGATTGTTCCTGCTGTTCCCCAGGAATAAGGTTTTTATATATATTCCAGGTAGATTTCAAGTTTGACATATCCGTATCGGCCTGTTCCCAATTGGCGGTCATTGCATTGAGTATTGCGTTACGGGTATAGTACCGAATCCTTTTAATTTCAGGGGAAGTTTGAGTTTTGTACAGTGCATAAAGGTCGGGTACAAAGGAATATAAATAACTGGCAGCCAATAAAGTGTTTGTTTTATTTTTGCTTATGACTGTATTTGTCAGGCTATTTAGAGCCGAGCTAAAGCCATCTGTTAAGTTGCTGTTTGCATTTTTCTTAACAGCCATGGGTTTATAGCTATTCCATTGATAATGCAACCTGTTTATAACTTTGTCAATATCCTTCCATGGATCTTCTTGTGCTTTATCCCCTTTGGCAGTAAAAGCCTGTTCTTTATTTTCGCCATTTTCACCTTGATTATTTTGTTGTCCTTCATCTTGCTGTTTGCCTTGATTGCTTTGGTCTTCCTCTTGGCTTTTATCGTTTTGCTGTTTATCGGGATTTTGCATTTTGTCATTATTCTGAGGTTTTTTATTGTCTATGTCTTGTTGTTCTCTATCCTCAGGTTCTTCCTGCTCACCCCTTCTTTTTACTTCAACGGCAGGACCGTCCAGTGTCTTAATTATTGACTCAATGCTCTTTTCAATGCTTTCCAATTGTTCGGGAATTTTATCTCCTTCCTCCTCAGTTCCGAGCTGCTTTTGTTTTGGGCTAGTGTCCTTCTTGTCTGAACCTTTATTGCTGCAACCACAAAATAAAATATTTATTATTATTAAAGCCAAGCCGAGTTTTTTTACTGTTTCCAATCCTCTTCTCATAATTACCCAACAGTCAAGCAATATTTGCTGTTGATTCCCTCCACTTCTTTATAGATTCATTACATGACAAATACCTTTACTTTTATCAGGAAGTTAAATTCACAGCATTTTCCTAATTCCAGTTTCCTATGTTTATATTATTTCAAAAATAATTATTTATAATACTGTTATGTCAATGATATCTTGGAAGAAAAAATTACAAAAAGGTTTCTTTATTGTTACGTTGAATTTTCACAATGAGGTATGCTTTCTTTTTTAAAAAACAAAAAAAGTAGGAGGAATTCATTACATGTATGTTACTGTAAATTTATTGTCACAAAAACCCGGAGAAATTAAGAATTTTTTACAAAGGTTCTATCAGAAGGAGCTGAATATGGACAGTGATGTGGAACAGTGGATTTATGTTTATAACAAGCCTCTTGAAGCAATTGACATGATAAGCACGGTCATAGATAATAGCGACAAGCATAAGATGAGACTTTTTATTCAGGTAAATAAGGGAGATATCCACGCAGTAACATACGAGAATTGTAATGACATAATTAAGGCATTGCTATACTTATATTACAATGAAGCTGGTACATATGCGTCTCAAGAGCAATGAATGCTTCTGTCTTGAAAAGGTATTAATCATAATTTGATAGGGAATACTTTGTTAGTAAAGGATGATATACCACAATGTGCCATTACTAACAAAGGAGGCTTTATATGGAGGAGCATGATATCAGTGTTAAAAATAGGGAGAAGTCGGGGACGTCGGCAGTAAGAAAGATAAAAAGGGAGGGAATGATTCCTGGAGTTCTTTACCAAGACGATAAGAGCATTCCTATTACTTTTATGAGGGATGAAATAAAGCCTATTCTAGATAAGAAGGGCAAGGATGTTCTTTTGAATGTTGATTTTAACGGACAGAAAATAAAGGCAAAGATTCAGGAGGTTCAAAGAGAGGCAATAAACGATGAGATAATTCATCTGGATCTGATGCCCCTTGACCAAGTGAAGCATTAGGCAGGGGTATTATAATTTCATAAACTAAAGTTTGAGGCTAAAGAGGCTGAAAATCCAGCTCGAGTTTGTAAAATCTGTGTTGGGTTGTAAGCCTCTATTTTTTTGAATATACCTGAAGATTTGGGATGCATTTTTTTCGCAAAGAAAAATATTCCATAAACTTAGGTTTCGCAAGTGCAGAGCCTGTAAATACTTTTTCCGGTGAAGCCACTTTGTTAGGATTATAGGCATGTTTCGCAGGTGTAGAACCTGTAAATACTCCTCTCTTTCTCACTTTTTTAAATATGCCTCAAAATTTGAATGCCGTTTGATTTATCCTTGAAATTACAATATAATTTTTTATATACATCGGGCTGATACAGCCATGATAAAGCAATTAGGGAGGGCTTACTATGCTTTATGATATATTGAAATCCATTGGACAGCTGTACGATGAGCCTATGAATGAGGCTAAAAGAAGGCTGGACAGTTTGGTCAAACCTGCCGGAAGTCTAGGCGTACTGGAAGAGATTATTTGTAGGATTGCGGGCATCAGGGGAAAGGTTTATCCTTCGATAGATAAGAAAACGGTAGTAATAATGTGTTCCGATAACGGGGTGGTGGAAGAGGAAGTTACTTCCTGCCCGAAAGAGGTTACTTCATATCTTACAAGAGGCTTATTTAAGGGAATTACAACGGTAAATGCCTTTACAAGACATGCAGGAGCCGATATAACTGTTGTTGACATTGGGGTGGATGGAGACCTTGAGTGTGAAGGTTTATTGAACCGCAAAATCCGCAAGGGAACCTGGAACATAGCAAAGGGTCCCGCAATGACAAGGGAGGAAGCAATCCGTGCGATAGAGACCGGAATATGTGTTGTGAAGGATTTGCACGAAAAGGGGTATAACCTATTGGGAACCGGAGAGGTTGGAATCGGAAATACCACTACTAGCAGTGCTGTATCCTCTGTTTTGACCGGCTCACCGGTAGAGGATATGGTGGGAAGAGGAGCAGGATTGTCGGATCAGGGTCTTGTGAAAAAGATTGCAACGGTAAAAAAGGCGATAGAAGTAAACAGAGCCAATCCCGATGATCCTATTGATGTTTTGGCGAAACTGGGAGGATTTGATATAGCGGGATTGGTCGGTTGCTTTATTGGTGCTGCGACCCATAGGATTCCCATATTAATTGACGGCTTTATTTCCTCCTGTGCAGCTCTTTTGGCTGTGAGGATGGAACCAAAGGTTCTGGCATATGTTTTTCCTTCCCATGGCTCGGCAGAACCCGGGAGCAGGAAAGTTATGAAGGAACTGGGGTTGGAGCCCATGCTGAATCTTGGGATGCGGGTTGGAGAAGGAACAGGAACTGCCCTTGCATTTCATATAATTGATGCAGCTTTTGAGGCGTATATGAAAATGGGAACCTTTGATGATGCCGAAATTGATAATTATATGCCTGAAAACAGTTGATTGTATTATTGTAAAACAGTGAAAAGAAGTTCTAGGAAAAAAATCTTCCTCGTCCAGTTGATTGTATTATTTCAAAGCAGTGAAGTAACCAAGAAGAAATCAAAAACGAGTGTACTTGATGACCTGATATTGTTAAAGTGGTGTTTTTGTAAGAAGGATGGAAGGATTTTTTCCGGCATTGCAGAATTAATTAGTTTAAGGCATGTAATGTTGTTCGGGTTAAAGCATAATCATTGTGTTACGGGGAGGATAAATTTATGGATAACACCAATAACTTCAATAGGGTCTGTAGCTTCTGCGGTGAAAGCATTGCGGCAGAGTATAAGCGTTGTCCATATTGTGGAAGCTTACTGGGAGTAGACAAGGCACATTCGGGAGCAGATATTAACCTTGGCAACGAAAACAGTATTTATAAGGGTGAAAGAAGTATTTGGAGCGAGACGGGCAGTATTCAAAAGAATACAAGTAATGTCCTAGAGAATGAGAGCAATATTCCAAAGAATGAAAGCAATGTTTGGGAAGGTACAAGCAATATCCCAAAAGACCCAGGCTATGTCCGGGAGGATGAGAGAGGTTTTGCCAAAAAGGCAGTGTCTGCTCAAGAGAATATAAATTATGGTACGGCAGCCGGTTATGAAATAAGAAAGACAGCCGCCAATGAAGGTGTTTATAAGAATAATACAATAACGCACAGTAAAAAAGTCAGCACTTCAGATAGGGTTCCATCAATGGGGAACGGTCTTAAGGTTTTCTTGGTTACATTATCAAATATTTTGCCGGGAATCGGACAATTGATTGGAGTAATAGCCGGTATAGTCTTTATGAATGCTGGGGAGGATGAAGACAAGCAATCCTTCGGCAAGGCTATTTTGATATCTTCTATGATTGTGTTTTTTATTATGATGATATTGTTTGGTCTTTTGGCAGCATATTTTGCGTAATAATAAAAGGGCTTTAGGTGATGGGATGAAGAGTAAAAAAGACATCAGAAAAGAAATATTGGATAAAAGAAATGGGCTTATAAAGGATGAGGTTGTAGGGAAGAGTATCCGGATTACAGATAAGCTTACTTCCTTTGAAAAGTTCAAAGACAGCAGAATTATAATGGCTTATATGGACTTTAAAAATGAGGTCATGACAGGTTTTTTAACAGAACATTGCTTAAAGCTTGGAAAAACCTTGGCCTTTCCTTTGATCGAATCCTTTCAGGGAATAAAAAAAATATGTGCCTACGAGCCGAAAGACCATACAAACGGCTTAAAACCAGGTACCTTTGGGATATTAGAGCCTGTAGGGGAGCTTTCGAGAAAAATTGATCCTAAAGAAATCGATATGGTGATTGTGCCAGGAGTTGCCTTTGACACTAAAGGAAATAGGATTGGTTATGGTGCGGGCTATTATGATGTTTTTTTAAAAGAAGTAAAAGATGGATGCCTCAAGGTGGGAATTGCTTTTGAATTGCAGGTGATTGAAAACATCCCAAAAGAAGAGCACGATGTTTCTTTGGATGCAATTGTTACCGAAAGCAGAGTTGTTTTAATCAAAGATTTTTGAGAGGATAAAGCCGTGAATAGCAGGATAACGGAAACCGGAGCAAACAAAGTATTTTTTGCTGTAGTAGTATTGAATTTAGTTTATTTTTTAGGGATCAAAGTTGTTGATCGATACTGTTTTGGTTTTTTGTCGGATAACAACTATTTAATACTAATTATAAACCAGTTTTATTTCATTCTTTTTCCGGTGCTTCTGTACCTGATTGTAAAAAAAATAGACATAAAGGAAACATTGAAAATCAACAAATTTCGTGCTTTGCCGGGAGTTTTAATTCTTTTGATTTCCATACCTGCGTATATGGGGGCTTCGTCACTTAATGTTATGATAGTCTATATTTTACAGTCTACAGGTTATATTTTAGGAGAATCCCTACCTGTGCCGCAAAATTTTGGGGATATTATTCTATCAATCCTTGTAGTGGCAGTGTCACCGGCTATATGCGAAGAAATATTGCATCGGGGTATTCTGCTAAAGGCTTATGAAAGCAGAGGTTCTATAAATGCTGTGGTGATTTCATCCATACTGTTTGGGATTTTTCATTTTGATCTCAAAAACCTTTCGGGACCTATTTTCTTAGGGATGTTAATAGGATATTATGTGATTAGAACCGATTCTATATTTGCCGGCATGCTGGCACACTTTGTAAACAACGTGCTATCAGTGCTGGTACAGTATTTTTCAAGTAGGTGGGTAGGTACAGGGGATAGTACAAAAATAACCGAGGATCAGTTTATAGCGGTGGCGACCTTTGGAATAATTTGTTTCATTGTTATGGCCTTTTTGCTCTTTTGTTTTCATAATACAACAAAGGATAAATGTGAATTAAAGCCTTCAAGAACAAGCATAATAAGGGATATTATATCAGTAGTACGACATTGGCCGGTATTTTTGAGCCTGTTATTGTATGTTTTGTATTCGGTGGTTTTTCTGCTAAACCAGATATTATAGGGTGCACAGAAAATAATAAAACCTTTATAATATCGACCTGTGAAATAAAAAAGGGTAGGATATGGCTTTTATGACAGTAAAACAATGCATGCATGTTTTTTGTTATGAAAGGGGTCTATCAAGCAGCTTGAATAATTTTAAAGGATGGGAAGCAAATTGGATTTTTATTTTGATTTAAGTCTTATGCAATCGCAGAAAATAATACTTACACCCCAGTTAAGACAGGCGATTGAAATACTTAAAATGAATTCACAGGAATTATCCGAATATATTCTTAAAGAAATGGAGACAAATCCTGCTTTGGAGATAAGCTCTCCTTTCTCAGAGACTCATGATGAGGCTGAAGAACTGGAAAATGATGATTACTATGATATAGAGGTAAAGCATGATGATTCACCGAAGCATGTCAATGGGTCATTTTTAGATAATTCTACTGTTGGATTGTCTTTAAAGGAACATCTGCTTCTTCAGCTTCATGCCTTATCCATGAGTGGAATAGATATTGAAATAGCTGAGTATTTGATAGACAATATTGATGACAATGGGTATCTTAACACAAATCTTTCCGAGGTGGCGGCTTTTTTTAACATTACTATCCGCAAGGCTGAAAAAATCCTAAACCTTTTACAAACTTTTGATCCACCGGGCATTTGTGCAAGAAATTTGAAGGAATGCCTTTTGATACAGCTGAACCAGATAAAAGTACAGGACAGGGATATATTAAATATAGTCAGAAACCACTTAGATGACTTGGCTAATAATAAATTATCCGTAATCGCAAAAGAAACAGGGCTTAGTATAAAAAGAGTGGCCGAGGTGTTGGAGCTTATAAAAACCTTAGAGCCAAGACCAGGTAGGGAGTTTTATGGACTTGACGGTGTTAAATACATTGTTCCCGATGTTATAGTAAAGAAAATAGATGGCAGACTTGAGGTGATTCTAAATGAAGAATCCATACCTGCTATAACCACAAGCAGCTACTACAGGAAGATACTGAAAGAGGATATAAATACCGAAGCTAAAAAATTTATCCAATCAAAACTAGACAGCGTAGTTTGGTTGATAAAGTGTATACAACAGCGAAATAACACACTTATTAAGGTGTCAGAGCATATAGTGAACAGTCAGATTGAGTTTTTTAACAAGGGAAAGGGTTATATTAAGCCTCTTACAATGAAAGAGGTTGCTGCAATACTTGATATCCATGAGTCCACTGTGAGCAGAACCGTCAGTGGTAAATATCTGCAATGTTCATGGGGAGTTTTTGATATGAAATATTTCTTTCCTCCGAGGGTTTTAGCTGCATCGGGGAAAGAAACCACCGGCAACAGTATTAAGGAAAGGATAAAAGATATAATAAATTCGGAGGACAAGAAGCATCCTTTGACTGATAATCAAATAGTTGAAATCCTTAAAAAAGAAGGACTTGAAATATCTCGTCGGACTGTAGCAAAGTACCGTTGTGATTTAGAAATTCCTTCTTCGTCAAAAAGAAAGAAGTATTAATTTCCAGCATTCCATATCTTTCTCGCATTTATTGCATACACCCAAAACAAAATGCGGTTTACATTTATTTACATGAAGAACAATATGAAATAAAGTTGAGTTTCTAGAGTGTTTTTCTTTACATTTCTTTAATGCACCCTAAAATGTGTTTTGGACAATTTTTAATATATTGTCCTAGAGCATATATATTACTTAAGTATCAATATCCGAGCGTGACAAGGCATGGAAAACAGGGATTCTAAATCAAGGATTGTTATAAAAAAACATAAAAGAAGTTTGAAAATCGATGAGATTTTATTAAAAATTTTTCAGCTGTTTTTGGATAGAACCCGTAAATAGAAGGGGTGAGATGTTATTACAAACGTTGATAGCTTTACTGCACATAAAATAGGAATATATGTAAGAGAGAGCCGGGATGAAAATGAGGAGAATTATGAGACAATTGAAACTCAAAGAGATCTTCTCATTGATTACGTAAAAAAAAACAAATTAGGAGAGATAAAAGGAATTTATATTGACGATAATGTTTCTGGAGCTGGTTTTGAGAGGAAGGGAATAGAAGAACTTAAAAGAGATGTGGCAAAGAGTGAGATAGATCTATTAATAATTAAGGATCTGTCGCGGCTTGGAAGAAATAACGCAAAAACCCTCTTATTTCTTGATTTTTTGGAGGAAAAGGGAGTTCGGGTTATTACTTTTGACGGAAGGTATGACAGCATAAGGGACAATGACACTGTGGGTATTGACACATGGTACAACGAGCGGTATGTGCGCGATATTTCGAGAAAAATCAGAACTAACCTGCGGTTTAAGATACAAAAGGGTGAGTACATAGGCAATGCACCCTATGGCTACGAGAAATCACAGCATGAAAAAAACAAGCTGGTTGTAAACAAAGAACAGGCCGAGACGGTCAAAAGAATTTATAGACTTTATAGGGAGGGCTTTGGCTATAGTTACATAGCCGGCAAATTAAATCAAGACGGGGTAAAGTCTCCGTCAATGGGTCTTTGGAATGCGGTAGGGGTGATGAGGATTCTTAGCAGCAGGGTCTATATGGGAGATACTGTTCAGGGTGTTAGTGAAAAGATCAGCTTTAAGAGTAAAAAAACACGGCGTCTTCCCCAAAGCTGCTGGGTAATAACCGAGAACACTCACGAGCCAATTATTTCGAAGGAGGAGTTTTATGAGGTTCAAAGGATAAGGAATGAAAAAAGAAACAAAGCTGGACCCCACAAAGGCGTTTTGCATGTATTCAGAGGTATGATGTTCTGCGGAGCCTGTGGAAGCATTATGTTTGCAAGAAAAAGGAAGGAAAGGCCCATGAGTTATATTTGCAGCAGCTATGGTAAAAATGGAAGATCTATATGTACTAGCCACCACATCCGGGAGCGGGAATTGTGCAGTATAATTTTAAATGACCTAAAAGAGCTTTTAAATGACAATGAAATAGCGGAGCAAATATTAAGAAAGCTTTTACAAGACAGGGGAATGGAAGATTGGAGAACTGTTTATAAACGGCTACAAAAAAAGATGGAGACAAAGCAAAAGCACCAAGAAACTTTATACCAAGATAGACTTGATGAAAAGATATCCGACAATCTTTTTTTAAGGATGAATCAACAGTTGGAAAGGGATATATCATCCATCAAGAAAGAGATGGAAATGCTGAAAGTGAAAAATACTGAATCCTGTAATATGAGTGAGATGATTCAACAATTTAGGGACAGTCTTAAAATAAATGGCATTAACAATGAAATTGCAAAAATAATGGTTAATAGGATAGTTGTATTTGACAAAGGTGACACTTATGATGAATCAAGATGGAAGCTCTGTCTTCTAGAGAAAGAAAAAGAATGTATAAGGCTTTATGGAGCAGTTTTTATTGAATACAATTTTTAAAAATTCTGCACCTTTTATTGTCTTAAAGCGAGTATGTCAAATATGAGTGGAGAAAAATATCGGCACTAAAACTTGCTTTATAATGTTTCTTTTATATTTTTCTCCACTAAAGCAATAATATGCATTGCTATAAAACTCCTCTATAAGCTCCAAACAGCTAGGCTTAATCCAATATAAAATGATCCATCAGCCTATAGCCCTCTTCAAAGAAAATATTTGTACTTGCAGCCTGTACCTCGTCATATCCGGCGATGCCGGACATTTTGGGTTTAGATTTTTGATACAAAAGGTAAGGAACAGGATCCGATGTATGAGTCCTTAAAGACAGCGGTGTAGGGTGATCCGGGAGAATGAGAAGTCTATAATCTTCATATTTTTCAAGACCCTTTAAAATTGTTCCCACAACCTGTTCATCAATTATTTCAATGGACTTTACCTTGTTTTCGATCTCATACCTGTGCCCGCATTCATCCGGTGCTTCAAAATGAAGATATATAAAGTCCTGACCGGATTCCAATTCCTTCAGGGCTGCTTGGGCCTTACCGATGAAATTGGTATGTATATTGCCGGTGGCACCTTCTACATCAACATTTTTAAGTCCTGCCAATATTCCAATTCCCTTTATGAGATCAACGGCTGAAATAACAGACCCGTTAATTTTATATTTGTCATAATACTTTGATAAAAGGGGTTTTTTACCTTCTCCCCAAAGCCATATGGAATTGGCAGGTCTGAGCCCTTTGCTTATTCTAGCTTTGTTAACGGGATGGTTTTTCAAAATGTCATAGCTCTTTACCATCATATCCAATAATAATTTGGTGTTTTCCCCCTTCGGAAGGTAGTTGGCAATTTTCTTTTCAAGTATGTCATGGGGAGGAGTAAGGTTTAGTCCTGTGGCACCATTATTCCACACCATGCAATGACGGTAGCTGATTCCCGGGTAAAAATTGATATTTTGGCTTTTCAAGTGCCTGTTTACCTCATTAATCAGCTCCCTTGCTTCCTCAGTAGAGATTTCATCAGAGCTATAGTCAATCATAGTTTTTTGGTTATAATCCTCGTCCTCCGACAGTGTTACCAAGTTGCATCTTATGGCCACATCGGTATCAGACAGGTTTATACCCATGCTTATGGCTTCAAGGGGTGAACGCCCAGTATAATATTCCCTTGGATTGTATCCCATAACGGAGAGATTAGCTGCATCACTTCCCGGGGGAATTCCATCGGGTATGGTTTTAACCAGACCTACTTCCGAGTGTTGTGCAAGAAAATCGATATTGTCTTTTTTTGCATATTGAAGGGGAGTTTTGTTATCAAGCTGTTGGATTGGGTAATCTGCCATTCCATCTCCTAAAATTAACACGTATTTCATATTAATCAATTCCTTTTACATTTATAGTGCCATTCCACAAAGTGAAACGATGTAAATTTATTATAGCAGACTTTAAAATACGTGCAAAGAATTTCTTTTTTCACATTGGATACATACGATTTATGCAAAGAAAAATGTGGAAAAAACATTGTGAAGCGAAACTTAAGTTTTCGGAACACTTTTCTTGACATCTATATATTAATTGATAACGTGGAAATAATGATTTATAATATTCTTTAGTGCCGCTTGTGTTATGGACAAGTGGTTACTATCGCAGGTTTTAGGAGAGGGCTTTATTGAAAAAAGATGATATAAATTTTAAAGAATGCTTCTCCTATTGGAAAGCTTGGATACTATATTTGAAAAAGAGAAGAGGTAATTTATGAGATGATAAACAGTTTTAAGGTTATAGACGGACATGTACATACCTTTATGTCCGATGAGATTTCTTTTAAAATACGGACATCTTTCAACAGGGCGTATAGCATAGAGTTCGAAAATCCTGGAACGGGAACTATTGATGATGTTTTAAACAACATGAAAGACCTCGGTATAGACTGCACGATTATGGCAAACTTTGCACCGGCTAAAATCCTAGATCAAAATAATAGATGGGCTCTGGATGCATCAAAAAAACATCCGGCACTTATACCACTGGTTAGTTTTCATCCCGATATGGAGGGTGACTTTGGTTGTTTGCTTACAGAATATATAGATGAAGGAGCAAAGGGTGTCAAATTGCATCCTATGGCTCAGGGCTTTGATCCTAAGAGTGTGAGGCTAAAAGACATGTATGGGATTTGTAATGAAATCGCTTTCCCGATAGTATTTCATTGTGGGAGAGTAGCAAATGCAAGGCTTAATGAGTATTCCGATGTAGATACTATCGAACCGCTTATAAATATGTACAAGAACATTCCTTTTATTCTTACTCATATGGCGGATGGCAGTGTGGAGGATGTCTTAAGGCTTTCGCAGCAATATGAAAATGTTTTCTTTGATACCTCAATTGTTATAACCGGATATCCTCCAATTCTCGAAACGAATGAACCCAGCTGGGTTGAGGATGAAATTGTTGAGAATGTAGTCGAAAAAGTTGGTGCAGAAAGGCTGGTGTTTGGTTCCGATTATCCCTGGGGCAGTCCCGGACATGACTTAAAAAGGTTCTTAAATATGCAGATAAGTGACGAACAGAAGAGACTGATTTTAGGTCAAAATGCAATGAGACTGTTTATAAATAAAGAAATATAAAAAGAGAAGGGCTTGAGGGCTCTTCTCTTTTATGTGTGCCCAGCATGGGCAACAACTTGGTGGTGAAAGTCCACTACGGGCTTGGTAGTAGGAACCGTTAGCCAAGAGCAAGGGTGTCCACGGCGAC
>JGI24709J26583_10002217_pt1 | contig 16130 bp, 13 predicted proteins | sample BioPla2DNA1_FD_26583 | JGI IMG/M metagenome (IMG submission 26583) | reverse complement strand
GGAGCGTTTGCCCGGAACAATCGCAAGCGAGGGTCGATATTGAACCGGCGTTTTTCCAAAGTATTGTAGATTTGTGGCCACCTGGCGTAGCTAAATATGCAATGCAGTCCATACCTTTACAGGGGACTCATTTTTTGTAAACTTATACTACATCTTGGAAGGAATATTTCAGTATATATCGAATAAATCAATTGCCATGCCTATGCTATTGGGTAGATATGAAGAGGAAAGACAGGGATTTTAGGGGGTTGAGATAAGGGCAAATAAACAGTTGAGTGAACTCCGCGTATATAAACAATTTAAAGGGAGGAAGCCATCGTGAAGTTCCGAAGATGGACTGTTTTGGTTTGCGCACTTGCCATGTTGTCCATGTTTGCTATTGGTATGAGTGGGATATCGGCAGCCTCTGACAAGTTCAAGGTCGGATTCATTTATTCCAGTCCAGTCGGAGATATGGGATGGGCTTACGAACACAACAGAGGTAGGCTTTACCTTGTAGAGAAGCTACCTGACGTAGAAACTGTTTATGTAGAGAATGTGCCTGAATCAAGTGATGCTGAGAGAGTCTTGACCCAGTTGGCAGAGGCAGGTTGTAAAGTCATCTTCGCTTGCAGTTTTGGCTACATGGATTTCGTCCACGCAGTTGCTGAACGCTACCCCGATGTAATCTTCATGCACAACACAGGATTCAAAACCGCAGAAAACGTCGGCATATACTTCGGAAGAATATATCAAGCAAGATATCTCACAGGTATGGTTGCAGGAAAAATGACTGAATCCAACCTTGTCGGATATGTTGCAGCCATGCCTATTCCCGAGGTAGTAAGAGGTATTAACGCATTTGCTCTCGGTGTGCGAAGCGTAAATCCGGACGCTGTAGTAAAAGTCGTTTGGACAAACACTTGGTATGACCCGGCCAGGGAGAAAGATGCTGCAAAGAGCTTGATTGAAGCAGGCTGTGACATCATTGCCCAGCACCAGAACAGCCCTGCACCGCAGCAGGCTGCTGGAGAAGCAGGTGTATACGGCATTGGCTATAACACCGACATGAGGCAGTTCGCTCCTGACGCCGTGCTCACCAACCCCGTATGGAACTGGGGCCCGTTCTATGTTGAGTGTGTTGAAGCAGTAATGAACGGAACGTGGAAATCGCCATATGACTACTGGGGCGGCCTGGAGGACGGAGTAGTCGACATAGGTCCGTACGGCCCGATGGTTCCGGAAGATATCAAAGAGCTTGTCATTAAGAAGAAGGCGGAAATAGCTCAAGGCGAGTTCAAGGTGTTTGAAGGGCCGATCAAGGACAATCAGGGTGTCTTGAGAGTTCAACCCGGACAGGTAATGACCGACGCTGAACTTCTCAGCTTCGACTGGTTCGTCGAAGGAGTAGAAGGTACGCTCAACTAAGAAGATACTGCAACACAGCCTTCTAACAACTTCTTTATGAGCTGCCATGACTCGGGAAGGCCGACGACGCCTGTCGGCCTTCCTCTTCAACACGGAGGGTGGCAAATGCCTCAAGAAGATGGAAATATCGTTGAAATGCACGGGATTACCAAACGCTTCCCAGGCGTGCTTGCCAATGAGAATGTAACGTTCTGTGTACGCAGCGGTGAAATCCATGCGCTTCTCGGGGAAAACGGAGCCGGAAAAAGCACTCTTATGAACATCCTGTCCGGGCTTTACAAGCCGGATGAAGGTGAGATTTTTGTAAAAGGCAAAAGAATACAAATAGGTTCGCCAAGACACGCGATAGAAGCCGGTATCGGCATGGTCCACCAACACTTTCGTCTGGTGGAAAATTTTTCTGTAGCTGAAAATATAACCCTGGGAATGTCAACTCCCAGATTCCTCCTGGATATGGCTGCTATTGAAGATGAAGTCTTGGCCCTGTCCAAAGAATACGGCCTTCAACTGGATCCCAAAGCGCAAATCTGGCAGCTGTCCGTAGGAGAGCAGCAGCGCGTTGAGATTGTAAAGATGCTGTACCGCCGCGCTGACGTCCTCATACTAGATGAACCCACAGCAGTCCTTACCCCCCAGGAAACTCGAGAACTCTTCGCAACACTGGAACGGATGAAAGAAACCGGACGCTCTATAATATTTATCACTCACAAACTCGAAGAAGTAATGCAAGTTGCAGACAGAGTCACAGTACTTCGCGCAGGCCGTGTAGCAGCGACTGCCGATAAAACGGATGTAACCTCAAGACAGCTTGCCAGTCTTATGGTCGGTAAAGAGTACTCTCCTACTCTTCCCGGTAAGACCGCACTTGAAACCGCTCCTGTCCTAACACTTTCTGACGTCACTGCGTACGGAGATCGCGGCACAGTGGCCTTGGACGGAGTCTCCCTTGAAGTCAAGGCAGGAGAAATCCTGGGCATAGCCGGTGTCGCCGGAAACGGACAACGGGAACTGACCGAAGTCATCACCGGTCTTAGAAAAACCACCTCAGGGACAATATCTCTTCTCGGGCAAGACATCACGAACAGAACTCCACTGGAGGTCATAAACAGTGGAGTAAGTTTTGTACCTGAAGACCGGTACGGAACAGGCATGGCGCCTAATCTAAGCCTGGTAGATAACGTCATTCTGAAGTCCTATCGGACACGCATTATGTGCAAAGGACCGTTTATCAACTACGATGCTGCCAGACGCCAAACTCAGGGACTGGTAGAACAGTTCCAGGTGAAGTGTGCCGGGATTTATAGCAGGGCTCGGCTATTGTCCGGAGGCAATGCCCAGAAGCTGCTCTTAGGAAGGGAAATCTCATCAGACCCTAAGCTGCTGATAGCAGCCTATCCCACGAGAGGCCTTGATATCGGGGCAGCTGAAGCCATTCGAAGTATTCTCATTAACCAGCGCAACCAGGGGATAGCTATTCTTCTGATATCTGAGGATCTCGAAGAGCTGATGCGCTTATCCGACAGGATAGCGATAATGTATGAAGGAAAGATCATGGGAACCCTTGACCGCGATGAATGGGATATCGAGCGTATCGGGCTCTTGATGGCAGGCGTCCGGGACGTCCAACACGAGGAGGCGCTTACATAATGTCTGAACCTACTGCAACTTGTGAGAAGAAGGATACTGTACCGGGACGTTCGTTTAGGATTCGGATTGAGAAACGGCTTGAGACACCTGCCTGGTGGAATGCGGTTACACCTGTAATATCCATTGCTCTGGCTTTGCTCTTCGGAGCGATCTTTCTCAAACTCACAGGATATTCGCCAATTACAGTATACAAAATAATGTTCAAGGATACGTTTGGAACCAGGTACGGTATTACTGAAACTTTAGTCAAGGCATCTCCCCTGCTCCTTTCTGCAGTTGGCGTGTCCATGGCATTCAGGATGCAGCTCTGGAATATCGGGGGCGAAGGTCAGATTTATATGGGGGCCTTGGCTGCATCTTGGGTGGCACTGACGTTTACCGGCTTGCCCAAATATATAATGGTCCCGGCAATGATGATAGCTGCTGCCGCAGCAGGCGGCATCTGGGCCTTCCTTGGCTCAGCTCCGAGAGCTATCTGGGGTGTAAACGAAATCCTTACCACGCTGATGCTGAACTATGTCGCCATATTCTGGGTAGAGTACTTTGTCTACGGGCCGTGGAGAGACCCGACAGCTTTTCTGTTCCCTCTCAGCCCTGTGTTTCCCAAGGCTGCATGGCTCCCAACNTTTGGAAACACCAGGATCCACTGGGGACTCATTTTCGGCATCATTGCTGCCCTGGGAGTAGGGCTTTTGTTGTCGAGGACCAAATGGGGCTATGAAATACGCGTTATAGGGGAAAATCCTTCCGCAGCCCGTTATTCGGGAATGAACATTTCCCGAAACATAATCCTCGTCATGCTCCTTAGCGGGGCGATATCAGGCATCGCAGGAATGTGCGAGGTATCAGGGATTATCCATAGGCTTCAGGCTCAAGTCTCGACGGGCTACGGTTACACAGCGATTATCATCGCCTTCCTGGCGAAGCTTCACCCTATAGGCATAATTATAGTGTCTCTTCTTTTTGGAGGCCTTCTCGTCGCAGGATACTCAGTGCAAATCTATGGAATCCCGGCAGATATCGCTACAATGCTCCAAGGTTCTCTGCTGTTCTTTGTGCTAGGCGTCGAAGCTCTTGCACAGTACAGGATCAGAGTGATTCGCAATTGACTTAGATGATCCGACCTCTGGAGATGATTCAGGAGGTAATCACATATGACACAGACTACTTTTGGATTTATCACTGCAGTGCTCGCCGCTGCAGTTGAAGCCGGTACACCGATACTGTATGCCGCACTGGGAGAGATTCTTACTGAACGTGCAGGCATCCTAAACCTGAGCGTAGAGGGGACAATGCTGGTCGGAGCAGTCAGTGGTTTCCTTGCTACAGTGGCCACCGGAAATCTTGCTGCCGGGATACTCGGGGCTGCTATTGCAGGAGGCATTATCGCAGCTATACATGCTTTCCTCTCGGTGACACTTAAGGTAAACCAGGTGGTAAGCGGATTATCTTTGTCCATGTTCGCTACCGGTGTCAGCGGTTACCTGGGCAAACCGATAATCGGTGTAGCAGCGCCTGTCAGCTTCAAATCCATTCCTATTCCTGGACTTTCAAAGATACCCGTTCTAGGGCCGATGTTTTTCAACCACAACCTGTTAGTATACGGCTCTTATGTTCTTGTAGCATTCCTCTGGTACTTCGTCTACAAGACAAGGCCAGGCCTGCACATGCGGTCTGTGGGCGAAAGCCCGCGAACTGCTGACTCTCTTGGAATTAACGTCTCCTTTGTTCAATATACCTACACGATCATCGGTGGGGCGCTGTCAGGCATCGCAGGCGCATATCTTTCCCTGGCATACGCACCCAGCTGGATCGAGCAAATGACTGCAGGGCGCGGATGGATAGCTATTGCCCTTGTCATATTCGCTGTATGGAATCCCCTTCGAGCAATGATAGGAGCTTATCTGTTCGGCGGGATTGAAGCACTTGGATTCAGAATACAGGTGGTAGGAGCAACCATCTCTCCCATTGTGCTCAAGATGATGCCTTACATCTTTACGATTGCAGTCTTGATAATCACGACAGCACGTTCAGCATCGTACAAGAACGAAGCCCCTCAAGCTCTCGGTGTTCCTTATGAACGCGAATAGAAAGACAGAATGAACGAACCCCTGCTCTGTTGCGGGATCAGCGGTGGCGGGCAATTGCCTCTTCAAGGATTCTGCCCTGTGAATCAGCAGGCTGCCTTACATCTAATAGGTAGGATATGGTAGGAGACACATCGATGATGGCTACCGGCTCCTCAACAATAATACCCTGTCTTATGCCCGCCCCCGAGAAAAGCATAAAGACATGGCGTGACGATAGGTCACCTGAATTATGATTCCCCCCTACCCGTAAGAAGAGATCCCTGTCGCTGAAGTGGAAGGGGGGTTTTGCCCAGATGTACAAAGAGCCGAAATCAGGATGAGCCCCTGCCTTAGCAAGCTCATCCATGGACATATATCCCCCGAAATAGGGCTTCTCCTCGAGCGCTTTGATGATCCCTTTATACTCGTCCAAGGCGATCTCACGCCTGAAATAGAACTGCAAAGAAAGATTTCCTCCTACGAGGACTATAGCTGTGTTTGGAGAGGCTTTTTCTCCTTGAGAAAGAACCTGGACAGTATAGCCCAGTGTACTCAATGTCTCCAAGACATCAGGCAGGCTTGTCTTACCCTCAAAGTGAGACATCCCGTGATCGCTTGTAAGGATAATTGCAGTCCGGTCCAGGATACCCAGTTCTCTAAGGGCATCAATAAGCAGTCCCAGCCCTGAATCCATGTATNCCAGCTTCTTGATGAGATTCTCCTTCCATGCCTCGTAGCTGAGGGCAAGAGAGAAACCGTAGCCGATTCCCAGATTGTGACCGGTTGCATCCAGATCATCAGCATATATCGCCAAAAACCTGGGGATCTCAGGAACGATTACCTTTTGCCCATTTCCTGCGGCAACTTCTTCCTGCTTGAGGATTCGTATAGCTTCAGCTACCCTGGTATGCCATGGGCCGGAAGGCTGCACATATAGGTGGCGGGGGTTATCATGCCAGGTACCACGGCCATTAAGCGCAAACTGCTGGACCGAAGCAGACGAAAGGCCTCTTTCGGCTACAACCTCTCCGATGGTCTCAGACAGGTTCTCCCGATTCATCTGCTTTACCACGTTTTCCACAAGATCGTAATAAACATGGATATTGCCGTGGACTGCCGGCCAAGCACCTGTGACGATACTGGTTTGCATAGGGACTGTCGTGCCTGGAAATCCGTTGTATGCATTCGTGAACACGGCACCCCTTGACGCGAGGTAGTTTAGGGCCGGAGTTCCCGGCGCGCCGGGGGCGTTGGCCCATTCGTAATACCGGTAAGCAAACCCGTCCCAGTTTATATATATTACGTAAGTCGCACGTTCCGCGTTGGGACCTTTCCGATCTAAGTTCGCCTCTTGTCCGGCCTCATCTGTATCGCCTCTGTCTTCGGGTTCCAAAATCAGTCGTTGGTTTCTCAGTTCTTCCTTGGAGTTATTTGCACCTGCACCTACCGTACGTTCCGTGAACCTAAGCCCTTTTTCTGCGACCTGAGCAGCTTGGCTTGGGCTTACCAGGCCATCATCATCCACTGAGCNCTCTCTGGGTACGTAAGAGGAGTACACAGAAATAGAGTGCCTGGAGCTAACCTTCAAACCGGGTTTTAGGCCGGTCAAGATCACGCCGATTACAAGTATGAAAAGTGCAACGGAGAGTTTCAGTGTCTTTTGGGTCAACTGCTATTCACCTTAAAGAGGAATTGAGCGACTTTTTGACATGCTAAAGCCTTCGATGAGGAATTCGACAAGAGTACTGAGGTAACCTTGTTTTGCACAGTGTCAATACCTGGTTGTGCTGGGATTTGAGGAAGAATTCCATTGGGTTTATTCTAAATAGACTGCAAACACCTGTACAACAATACAGACATGGCAGAACGCCATGCCCGCAGCCTCCGCCATTAACCTTATCTTACGCTACTTGCCTGCTTTAATAAGAGGCAACATATGCTCGGCAGTTTTTCTAAACGCTTTTTCATAATCAGGCTCATGCAGGATTTCAGCAGATAAATAGCCTTTGTATCCTATGTCTCGTAGCGCACCGACGATTGCCGGAAAGTCGAGACATCCGAACCCAGGCGCCCATCGGATGTTGTCAGCTATATGCACATGAAAGATGCGGTCGTGGGCTTTGCGAATGGATTCAGTAAGGTTGGGCTCTTCGATATTCATATGGAAAGTGTCTATGAGAAGGCCTACATTATCGTGGAATTCCTTTGCAACAGCGTATGCATCTCCTATAGAGTTTAACAAATCAATCTCATACCGGTTAATTGGCTCCAGCAGTATTCTGACGTCCTTCGGTTTGGCATAAGCCGAGATCTCAGCNAGNCCTGACTTAATATGCTTCATTGCTTCATCATACGGAAGGCCGTCTGACATCTTGCCCCGGATCAGCCCGACTATCACGTCAGCTTCGAGGACTGCTGCGAGGTCCACATGGGCCTTCAGCCTCTTCATTGCCCCTTCTCTCCTCCGGATATCCGGATGGGCCATGCTAAGCCCTTCTTTGTAAGCGGCCCCTGTTCCTAAGGCAGGCACTCTCAAATCATATGTTTCTAACAGCTTAGTGAGATTAGGCACATCAAGGTCAAGGGGATCGGCAATAGCAAGTTCAACACCGTCAAAACCTGCATCTTTGGCAAGCCGGACAGCATCTTCCAGAGAAATGTCAGCAGCAAGAGGTGTGGCCTTCGGGGTTGCATTCACGACAATTGCAAGTTTCATCTTGCAGCCCTCCTGACAACATCTTATTTCCACAGTAGACGCAAATTAATATTTCCCCACCGGCCTGTAAATNCCTTCCTTATCAATCACGAAAGATCCATATGTCTGACAAGTGTTCACATCAATTGCCTCTATATCGCATATCAATCAGTTCTTCAACCTCTTTCATATCTCGCTTAAAAGGCCCTTCAGCTTCCATCTTCAAGCTGGTTACAGCCGCTGCCCAAATCGTCGCTTCTTCAGGTGGCCTATTGAGGCGGGCTGCCACATATGATGAAATGCAAGTATCCCCCCGCCCGCTTCGCCCCACCAGTTCCCTGGGATAGAAACCTGCCTCAAAGAAATCGCCGTCAGCATACACCAACAGCCCGTTTCTGTGCGTCAGAACTATCTCCTCAGGACCCATATCAGACAGAATCCGAGCAGCGGTAAAGATATCTTTATGTCCGGTAAGGAGTTCCGCCTCAACAGCGTCTGTCTTCAAGACATCTACCTTCTGAAGTATTCGTTCTTTTTCAGGCCAGTCAGCCGGCACCAGCTTGCCGTCATGGAGTATCCTGATATACCCCTGGACGTCAAGGGCAACTCGTCCGTTATTGGCCAGGAGGATGTCAATCACCTCTTCAGGGACTTCCCCGCGCATTGAAGCCCCAACCAGCACTGCCTTGGCAGAGATGTCTTTGACTTCTTCCGGTGTAAAAGGACCTGCTGTGCTTGTAACGTAAATCACTCGTTCATCTACGTTAGCAGTGGGGTACACCAAACGCAAACAAGTAGATTGCGGAGTGTAAGTTGCGTATAGATCTACACCCAGCTCTTCCAGCTCATCTACAACCGCACGATCTTCCTTTGCCAATCGAGTGACTGCTGCGACTTTAAGTCCCATTCGAGCTGCAACGTGAGCTCCATAATTGAACGCGCCCCCGTTCACAAGCCTTGTTCCGGAGGAAGAGACAATAGTATCTTTTGTATAATGTCCTATCAAAGCAACATCATACTGCGTCTTCATTCTTCGCCTTCACCCTCTCTAACCGGCAAGTTATATACTTTACATATCCTTACACATCGGTTTTTCCTCATAATGTCTTAGCCTGAGTAAGCAGATTCCCTCCCCTGCCGTATTGTTTTCTTCTAAGACTACCTCCGTTTTGTTGAGATTTTTCGTATATAAACCCGCGTACTCACCGACCCTTTGCAGGAATCATAGAGAAAACTACACAATAATCAGTAAAGGAGGAATCGGGTAAGTCAGGTAGAATCTATAATTGAATGGAAGTCATCAGACATCATTATGTCAATGACAAGAGGAAAGGCGATAAGTGGATGAATATGGATGAGGGCATGTCATTAACCTACAAACCCTTGTATGTTCAAGTAAAAGACAGACTACTTGAGATGATAGAAAGAAAAGAACTGAGATTCGGCGAAAAACTCCCTTCTGAGCCGGACCTTGCAAAAATGTTTGGGGTCAGTAGATCCACGGTAAGAGAAGCAATAAGAGTCTTAAGCCAGGAGGGTGCAGTAATAGTTAGGCACGGACTTGGTACGTTTGTTGCAGGAAGTCAGTTTTATGTAAGAAGCGACCTCAGCACGCTAAGAAGCATCACATGGGCAATAAAGCAGCGCGGATGGACTCCGGGAACAATAAACGCTGAAATGTACGAGGATGTGGCTGACAGCGAGCTTGCGGAAAAACTGCAGATTGCGCAATCTGCACCTATAATCTGCGTAACCCGAGTCAGAACAGCAGATTCACACAAGGTGTTCTATTCCGTCCACAAGATGGCTAAAGAGCCTTTAGGCAACAAGATCCTCAAATGGAACATGGACGGTTCTTTCCTGGAATTCCTAAAATATCAGTGCGATATTGACATCCTATACGCAGTATCTACTGTCCTACCGGTGAAAAAACCTGAAGAAATCACAGAGAAGCTGGGAATTGATCCTACCACACCTATACTTCTTCTCGACCAGATTCACTACGATGTAAGCAATAAGCCGATCTTCAGATCATACGATTATTACCGCACTGACATCTTCGAGTTCAACGTAGTAAGACGTATTAGATAGTATAGTCGCGGACTTGACAAAACCATTAAGAAAGGGGGAAAGGCCTCTAACCACGCGACACAAATATGCCTACTACCTATCATGACGCAGTAAACACTTCTGCCCCATACTCACTCAAGGCTTGACGAACTTAGGCATCATCAGACCGGGTGTGTTGCTTGTTCGGAAAGAAAAAGAAAGAGTATTCTCGAGATAACCTACAAGGGGGTTTTGAGCAGTCATGAATAGGCAGCTTGTACGTGCGTTTCTAATCTGTGTCTGTGTGATTCTCACATGTTCCGTACTAGGCGCGTCCGCGTCTCCCTCAAAGACACTGCACATATTAACAGCACTCGATCCTAATGAGGCTAAGATCTACATTGAAGCATTTGAGAACGCCACAGGCATCAAAGTCGTTTGGGTTAGGATGTCAGCAGGCGAGTGTCTCGCAAGGCTTAAGGCTGAGGCCAGGAACCCGCAGTTCAGTGTATGGTTAGGCGGACCGAGTCCCGAATACATAGCAGCAACAAAAGAAGGGCTCCTTGAACCGTATCAGCCAAAGGGATCAGAGTTTATCCTCCCTGAGCATAGAGACAAAGACTGGCATTGGGTAGGTTTCTACTTCGGAGCTATAGGGTTTGCAAGTAATACTGAATGGTTTGAAAAGAACAACTTGGAGTATCCTACATCCTGGCAAGATCTCCTGAAGCCTGAATTCAAAGGACAGATTTCTTTTGCATATCCGTACACCTCCGGCACTGCCTACACTATCCTCGCAACTATTGTCCAGCTAATGGGTGAAGAAGAAGGCTTCAAATACATGGTTGAGCTTGACAAGAACGTACACCACTACAACACGTCAGGTTCTGCATGCGTCACTCAGGCAGGCCTTGGAGAAGTCGCCATTGGGATTGCGTTCTCCCACGATGTAATGGCGAAGGGTATTTCCAAAGGATACCCTGTGGTATTGACCATGCCGTCTGAAGGGACAGGTTACGAGATAGGCGCTATGGCACTGGTTAAAGGCGGGCCTGAACCCGAAGAAGGTAAAGCCTTTATTGACTGGTGCATGACTACAGAGTGCCAGGATCTGTTCCAGGAATGGTTCCGTATACCTCTCAATCCCGATGCAAAGGTTGCTGAAGGAGCGGTAACCAGGGACGAAGTGAACCTCATTGACTATGACGATGTATGGGCCGGAGAAAACCAAGAACGTCTTTTGGAGAAGTGGAGAGACTTGACGAACAAGTAAAGCGCGCGGGATGGTGAGGGTGATTGACCGGCTTTGAGGCAGGACTTAAACGTCCTTTATACAACAGACAAAGGTCGACGGTTTTGCAGGAACCCTTGGTATTGCTTGTCATCTTATTGATTGCAGCATCCCTTTTCCTCTTCGTCATCTACCCTTTGTACTCAGTCCTTAAGACCAGCCTCATCCAAAGGGATGGAAGCATTGGCCTGGGAGTTTACAGTGGATTACTGGCAAAAAGCTATAACCGTCGCCCTCTCATAAACAGCATTCGCTTGGGAGCCATTGTTGCTGTCCTCGGCACGATCATAGGGTTCATATTCGCCTACTGCACTACCAGAGTAAACCTGCCTTTTACCGGCTTTTTCAGAGCGGTAGCGATGTTTCCTATGATATCGCCGCCTTTTATCATGTCCCTTGCAACGATAATGCTGTTCGGCAATAACGGCNTTATTACCAAAAAGATTTTGCGCGGAATGGTTAACCTTAAAATATACGGGCTGGGCGGCCTTGTGCTTGTGGAAACCTTGGCTTACTTCCCCACTGCATACCTGGTTCTATCCGGCGTGCTGCAGGCGATTGATCCTTCAATAGAGGATGCTGCCTGTGATCTCGGCGCGTCCTGGTGGCAGGTATTCCGAACTGTTACACTGCCCCTCGCCATCCCGGGGATCGCATCTTCATTACTTTTGATCTTCATTGAATCTCTGGCAGACTTCGGGAACCCGATAATCCTGTCAGGAGATTACCAGGTCCTTGCGGTGCAAGCCTACTTACGTATAACAGGGCTTTATGACTTGCCGGGAGGAGCGGCACTGGCAGTCATCTTGCTGGTGCCCTCACTCGTTGCATTCTTCGTTCAGAAGTACTGGGTAAGCAGGAAATCATACGTGACTGTTACAGGTAAGCCTTCAGGACAGCAAATCAGTAAGAGCGAACCATGGGTGAAGACTGCAGCGCTCATTGTTTGCTTGGTTCTCACCGGTATTATACTCCTTTTCTATGGGACTGTCCTGGTAGGTTCGTTCATGACCCTATGGGGTGTCAGTTACGATTTCACATTGGCCAATTACCGCCATGTCTTCGTTGTCGGCGGCGAACATATTAAAGACACCCTGTTCCTCTCGACTGTGTCTACACCTATAACAGGAATTCTGGCCATGATAATTGCATTCATAGTCGTAAGGAAGGAGTTCTTCGGAAGACAGGCTTTGGAGCTCACTTCCATGCTTACTTTCGCAGTCCCCGGGACTGTTGTGGGAATAGGATATATCCTTGCTTTCAACCAACCGCCGATAATGCTTACAGGGACTGCAGCGATCATAATAATCTTATTTGTCTTTAGGAATATGCCTACAGGAATCCAATCGGGCATAGCTGCACTTCAGCAGATAGATCCATCTATTGAGGAAGCTTCGTGTGACCTTGGGGCAGACAGCAGCACTACTTTCAGAAACATCACATTGCCGCTGATTTCACCTGCCTTCTTCTCCGGACTGGTGTTCAGCTTTGTCAGATGCGTCACGGCCATCAGCGCGATTATCTTTGTAGTGTCAGGCAAGTGGAAACTGATAACTGTTGCAGTGTTAGGCTCTGTTGAGAATTCCGATCTGGCTCAGGCAGCTGCTTTCTGCGTCGTTATCATAGCCATGGTCCTCAGTGCAATAGGGATTATCAACCTTCTCGTGTATCAACCCTGGAAACGCGGAGGACAGAAACGCCTCAAAGAACCGACAATTTCGGGAGGAGCAGAATCATGGATCGGTACAGCGTAGAGCTAATAGACGTTGTGAAGGTCTTCCGCGACAGAAGCGGCGCAAAAGACCACATTGTTGCAGTGGACGGAGTCTCGCTAAGCTCATCCAAGGCGAACTCCTGACACTCTTGGGCCCCTCCGGGTGCGGAAAGACAACAACCCTACGGATGGTAGGCGGGTTTGAGATGCCTACTTCAGGCAAGGTCGTATTAGACGGCAAGGTAATAAACGACTTTCCGCCGCATAAACGCGATACTGCCATGGTGTTTCAGAGCTATGCTCTATTCCCTCACCTTACCGTATTTGAAAACGTGGCATATGGGCTTCGCATGAGGAAGATGGAAAAGGATGCAATTGTTGCCAAGGCCCGTCATGCCCTAAGCCTAGTAGGCCTGGAAGGCCTGGAAGAGAGGCAGCCCGGTTCACTATCAGGCGGACAACAGCAAAGAGTCGCCTTAGCCAGGGCGCTCGTTGTCGAGCCTAAGGTCCTTCTCTTGGATGAGCCCCTGTCAAATCTCGATGCCAGGCTCAGAGCACAGATGCGCATTGAGATCAGAAAGATCCAGCAGGCCTTAAACATAACCAGTATGTATGTAACCCATGACCAGGAAGAAGCCATGAGCCTTTCAGATCGGATTGCAGTGATGAACCATGGCCGAATCGAGCAAATCGGGACACCGCAAGAAGTGTATGCAAAGCCTGTGAATCGGTTTGTCGCTGATTTTATGGGACGGAAAACCACATTCCTTGATGGCAAAGTCATGGGCTTTGACGAAAACCTGATGCATGTAAGCGTAATGGATGCCGTCCTTCCGTTTGAGCGGGTATCAGGCATAAATACAGGAGACGATGTTGAGCTCGTGGTTCGTTCCGAGACTGTTGATATTGTACCTCCTGGATGCGGAACTTTTCCAGGCAGGATTATTCACGCAGCATACTTCGGGTCTCAAGTCCTCTACGAAGTAGATTTGCTGGGAACTACCATTACAGCAGAGATTCCTGATCCTCAAGAGAGGGAGTGTTTACACAGGGGAGCGAAGTGGGAATCAACCTTAAAACCCGCAGTATCCATGTTTTGCCAAGAGCAAATAACGGACAGATTACCTGATGACTATGAAGATCGGACACGTAAAGATCGGACACGTTTTGCCGCGAACAATACCTCAAATGTACAGATAACGTACAGACAACGTACCGCTAAGCGTCAAAGATCATCTTACCTTAATCAATGTCTGAACCAACATAACAATGGACCTGCCTGACCTCATGTAATCACTCTACGCTCTCAACATTTAAACAAGTGACACAATAAGGCATAAGTTGCGACTCTCTTTGGAAAGGAGGAGATGCGGGCTTAGACTTGCCAAAGGGTAGTTGGTTCATTGGTGGACATTCTTCGGACAAATCAAATGAAAATAACCTACTGATTTAAGGAGGGTTTTCTAATGAAGCGGTTTGTCGGACTGCTGCTCGTGTTGTCTCTTGTGTTCGTTCTGGGAGGAATCCCCATATCTGTGGCTGCTGCCGATGAAATGACCTTTTACGTGATTGCTCACACCGGGCCCGGAGACCCGTTCTGGGCTGTAGTCCAGAAGGGAGTCCAGGATGCAGGCAAGGTCCTTGGCGTCAGGGCGATCTTCCAGGGGCCTGCAGGATACAACGTGCCTGAGCAAGTGAACATGTTCAAAGCAGCGATGGAAGCCAAGGCTGACGGTATCGCGACATCTATCAGTGATGCCAGGGCATGGGCAGAGCCTATCGCAGAAGCCAGGAGCCGGGGCATCCCTGTAGTCGCAATCAACTGCCAGGAGCCTGATGAGCTGCGGGGAACCATACCCTACATGGCATATATCGGCATGAACGAATATGAAGCAGGAAAGATGGTAGCATACAGACTCCTACCGAAACTCGAAAAAGGCGCCAGAGTAGTCGTGGCAATCCACCAGGCAGGACACGTAGGCCTTGAGGCAAGGGCCAAGGGAATCACCGAGGTCATAACGGAAGAACTCGGCGGTACAGTAGATAAGCTTGATATCACACAAGACGCCACTCAGGCAATAGGTATCTTAAGGAGCTATCTGAAGGCAAACCCTGACACAGCTGCGATCTTTACACTAGGGCCGCTTGGCGCAATCCCCACCATCAAGATGATTAAAGACGACGGGCTGAAGGACAAGATCCTCTTTGCGTCCTTTGACCTTGATTCCAACACAATTCAGGCGATCAAAGAAGGCATTTGCATAGGCACTGTAGACCAGCAGCAGTATCTGCAGGGATTCATGGCCGTTGTAGAGCTCTATCTGAATGCCAAGTTCAAGCTTGATCCGGCTGACTACGATACAGGACGCGGATGGGTCACACAGGAGACTGCAGAAATCGTAGAGCTCCTTGTAGAGCAGGGCTACAGATAAGCCGCACAAATGCCTGAGACACTGCAAGTGGGTGGGGGAATTCCCCCACCCACACCTCGGACTCGGATAAAGGAGGGAACACAATGGATGGGCAAGGGCCCTCACCGGTGTTAGAATCCTGCNCGACACCGGAACCTAATGCATTGCAGAAGCACCCGTTCTGGAGGTCTCTGTTNCATCACCGTGAGATNGGCGTAGCATGCGCTTTGGTAGTNGTATTCACAGTCTTCTTTTCAATGCAAAGACATTTCTTGAGNGCAGGCACGCTTGGAGATATCGTGACNGTCGCTGCAGAGCTCGGAGTTGTCGCTGTCGGTGCCAGCTTCCTTATGATTTCAGGAGAGATGGACTTATCCGTGGGTTCAAACTTNGCCTTCAGCGGTATGCTCTTAGCTATGCTCATTACANAGTACAACTGGAACCCCATCCTTGCCTTNATCGNAGCACTGGCCTGTTCAGCCGGTATAGGTGCCCTTAATGGCCTAATCACCTTGTCTATAGGGATTCCGTCGTTTATTACGACTCTGGGTGCAATGATGTTTTGGAGAGGGGTCGCGCTTTACCTGACGCAAGGGTGGCCCATCAGCATATTTGAAGATATCCCACTGCTTAGGTGGTTAGGAGGAAGCAAAGTCTTTGCCACGGTTCATATCTCCGCTGTATGGTGGCTTATTATCGGCATCATCTTCTGGATAATACTCCAGAAGACTCCCTACGGCAACTGGGTTTTCGCAACAGGAGGCAAGCGCGGAGCGGCGCGGGCCCTGGGAGTGCCTGACTTCAAGGTGAAATTGATTAACTTCACTCTCATCGGCCTTTTAGCAGG
>JGI24709J26583_10002214_pt1 | contig 16158 bp, 16 predicted proteins | sample BioPla2DNA1_FD_26583 | JGI IMG/M metagenome (IMG submission 26583) | reverse complement strand
ATATCTTCAAAATATTTGCCTATAGGTGATTTTTTTATCCTATTATTTTGAACATTGCTAAGCCCGTTTGTAATAATAAGGAGTTTATAATCAATGTGTAGATCTTTTACAAGAGGCAGGCTGTTTTTATATAAAAAAGAAGAGTTTGACAAATATTTTATATATACTTTTGCAAATTCATTTTCATCAAATTTAATATTTAATGTGTTTGATAAGATTTTAAATCTTTTAATTTTTAATTCTTTTTGAGTTATATTGCCTTTTTCATACTCTCTCCATAAAGTATCATTTATGTCTCTGTATATTGTTAGATGTTCTTCTCTTTTATATTCTATATTAAAATCAATTAAAGTATTTTTAATTGCATATTCTTCTGATTTTCTAAAATCAAATAATGTTTCATCAGCATCAAATATTAGTATTTCATATTTCATAATTTTTTGTTTTCCTCCCAATAAATATATTTATTATTTTATATTAATGAAGTTAATAATCCTAGTAAATTTTATTATATTTTAATGATGGAAGTATAAGTAATAAAGGGGGAATATTAGAATAATAACAATTTATAGAGAAAATAATAAAAATATTGTCAATTTGTAAATATANAGATATTGATTTTTGTGTTAGTNATATGATATGCTTTTAAATTGTGAAAATAAGGGGGGAATGTAATGGCAAAAAAGAGTAAAAAAATATCTAACAAAATAATAATTGCTATTGTAGCATGCTGTCTAATGACAGCCACAATAATAATAACGGGAAGTTCTGTTAATAGTAAATCAGCTTTGGAAAAAGAAGCTGAAAATAATCTATTCCAAACCGCTAAGCTTTATTCTGCCAATATAAATGAAGCATTACATTTAACAGATTACATTGTTAATAATCTTGAAGCATTAGTAAAGAATACTTTAGATTTAAAAAGTATTGATAGTGAAGATAAGTATATATCAAATTACTTAAATTCATTAGATTCATATATACAAGATATAATCAAAGAAGAAAAAGACTTACTTGGAGTTGCAATTGTTTTGGATCCTTCAATAACGAATGAAGTAAAGCAGCTAATTTATGAGAGAAAAAATATTGGTGGAGATATTTATAAAATTAATAAATTTGTTAAAGAGAATTTTGTTGAAGGCAAAGAGGATATGGAATGGTATTATAATGCAATAAATGTTAAAGAAGGGATATGGAGTGATCCTCATACAGATACAAGCTCAGAAAGTGTTAGAATGTCCTATACAAAGCCAATTTACATAGGAAATCAATTAATTGGAGTAGTTGCTGTTGATTTGTTTTTTGATGATTATGCACAATCTATTAAAGATTTAAGTGTTTATGAAAATGGCTATGCATTCTTATTAAGCGAAGATGGAAATTTCTTAGTTCATGAGGAACATAATGAAGAGGAGAATGTTAAAGAGGTAATAAATGGATTAAATCTTTTATCAGGTAAAGAGGGAATAGAAAACTATAAATTAGATGGTAAGGGACATATTTTAGCATATTCAAAATTACATAATGGTAATATTTTAGTTATTACCGCAAGTAAAACAGATATTTTTAAATCAATAAATGCAAGTATAGCATTTTCAATAATAATTACATTAATTGTATGTGTAGCAGTTTCAGCTTTTGCTGGAGTAATAGGCAAAAAAATAAGTGGACCGATTGTTTTTATAACTGAATTAGTTAATAAAATATCAAAGCTTGATTTTAGGGAAGATAAAAGGTTTTTAGCTATAAATAATTATGATGATGAAACGGGAGTCATAGGAAGGTCTGTGTTAAATTTAAGTAGAATAATAACTGATACCCTATTAAATATTAAGAATAGTGCAGATGAAACTTCAAATAATGTTTATAATTTAAATAATTCAGCAGATGAGTTAGTGGAGGCAGCTTCATCAATAAATAACGCTGTACTAGAACTAGCAAAAGGAGCTCAAGAACAAGCTGAAGAGGCTACCAATAGCTCTCAAAAACTATTGGATTTAAGTAAAATATTAGAAAATATGATATCAATAACAGATAATTTTAAAAATCAGTTTGAAAAATCAAAAAATGAAAATAAAAAAGGTATTGTATCTATAAACACTCTAATGGAAAAGATAGATGCAAATACTAAAATAGGAAATGAAACTAATAATAGTGTGAATGAATTAGCTAAAAAATCAGAATTGATTGAAGAGATAGTATATACAATTGAAGAAATTTCTTCTCAGACAAATTTACTAGCATTAAACGCTGCAATTGAAGCAGCTAGGGCAGGTGAAGCTGGGAAAGGTTTTGGTGTTGTAGCTGATGAAATAAGGGTGCTTTCAGAACAAACAGCAAATGCTACTAGGAGAATAGCCTCAATAATAAATGAAATAAGATATGAAATAAATAATAGCAAAAATAATATGGAAAAATCAGAAGAGACATTAAAAGAAGTAAATGAGGCTATGAATATATCAAAAGACGTATTTGAGAAGATTGAAAACTCTTTTGAACTTATGAATAAAGAAGTTGAAGTGTTAATTGATAATATTAATAATGTTGAAAAAAGCAAGGAAGAAGCAATTAATTCTATTCAAGGAATAATTGCAATATGTGAAGAGTCAGCTGCATCAACAGAAGAAGTATCAGCTATTGTAAATACACAGTTAAGTTCAACAGAAGAAGTTAAAAAGGCTATAGAAGAATTAAATAAAGTAGTTAACAATTTAGAAGAAATGACAAATGAGTTTCAAATGTAAAAAGAAAAGGCAGTTTTAAATTAAAAACTGCCTTTTCTTTTTTTGTATATTTTAACATATTAGTCTTCTGATTTTTATACAAAAGCACACTGGAATAATATAGAATAACAGTATAAAATGTGATGATAAATATATCTATAGCAATTATTCATATGATAACAATAGAAAGTAAGGTGAAAAAATTGATTGAAGTAAGAAATTTAAATAAACAATTTAAAATGAATATAAAATATCCAGGTTTTAAAGGTGCGATAAAGTCATTTTTTTCTAATAAATATACCATAAAAACTGCTGTAGATAATATAAGTTTCAATATATCAGATGGTGAAGTAGTAGGATATATTGGTGCAAATGGAGCTGGAAAATCTACTACAATAAAAATGATGACAGGAATTCTTACGCCAACAAGTGGAGAAATAATAGTAAATGGAATTATTCCTTATAAGGATAGGCAAAAAAATGCAAAAGATATTGGAGTTGTATTTGGACAAAAAACTCAATTGTGGTGGGACTTGCCTCTATCAGAAACTTTTACTTTGCTAAAGGATATTTATGAGGTAGAAGACAAGGAGTTTAAAGAAAGAATGAAGTTCTTAAATGAAGTTTTGGAATTAAATGATTTTATCCTTACACCTGTTAGGGCTCTTTCTTTAGGTCAAAGAATGAGGGGAGACTTGGCGGCTGCACTAATTCATAATCCAAAGGTTGTTTATCTGGATGAACCGACAATAGGTCTTGATGTAGTAGTAAAGGACAATGTAAGAAAGGCTATTAAAAAATTAAATGAGAAATTTGGCACTACAGTAATATTAACAACTCATGATCTAAGTGATATAGAAGAGTTATGTAATAGAATTATAATAATAGACAAGGGTAAGATGCTATATGACGGAAATTTAGAAAATCTTAAAGAAAAGTATGGATATATGTCAACTGTAGAAATACAAACTAAAAGAAGAATACAATTAAAAGAAGTTGAGTTTATAAAAAATCTAGATAAAGAAAATATAGACATTACTATAAAAGCAAATAATCTTGCTATAAAATTTAATAAAAACAATACATCTACAACAGAAATTACAAAAAGTCTAATGAATAAACTTGATATAGTAGATTTCTCAATAAACGAAACAAAGATTGAAGATATTGTTAAAAGAATATATAAAAACGAGGTGTAGAAGATGGGAAAAAGGAATAAATTTAAAGCTTATCTTCCCTTTGCAGTAAATGTATTTCAAAGACAATTATCCTATAAAGCAAATGTAATAATTTTTATATTTGGAGATATTATTATGCTTGCTGTTACCTACTATTTATGGAAAGGGGTATATGGAAGTTCTCCAGAAAGTATAATAAAGGGTTTTTCATTAGATGAAATGATTATATATGTATTAGTGTCCTTTATTACAATGCTTATGACCTCTGTTAATATAATTTATGATATTTCCAGGGAAGTAAAAGATGGCTCTATTGCAATTAATTTAGTAAGGCCTGTTAGTTATGAAAAAAGAATGTTGTTTCAATCATTAGGAAATATATTTTATAATTTTGTTACAATATTTCTTATATCCTTTACTCTAGTAAATATTCTTTTTTATCACTATAAAGGAACTTTAAGTCTTTTAAATGTATTGTTATATATAATTAGTACCATGTTAGGTGCATTAATTAATTTTTATTTTTCTTATTCCTTTGGCTTACTTTCCTTTAAGATAACTAATATGTGGGGATTATCACAGATAATGAATGCGATTGTAAACCTAATATCAGGAGCTTTAATTCCTATAACCTTTTTTCCAAGTATATTTCAAAATATTATTAATTTATTTCCCTTTAGTTCTTTAATTTATACTCCAACCATGATATATTTAGGCAAATTAACTGGTATAGAATTAGTAAAAGCTTTATCCCTTCAAATAATATGGATAATAATTTTAGCTGCTTTAGCAAAGTTTATGTGGGGAACTTTAGTAAAAAAACTTACCATTCTGGGGGGATAAATTAATGAAAAAGTATATAAAATTATATTTGAAATTTCTTAAACAGTATATAAAAACTTTAATTGAGTACAGGGTGGATTTTATACTAGGATTAATTGGCTTTATACTAATACAATTTTCAGGAGTTATTTTTATAAAGCTAATCTTTAATAGTATTCCTAAATTAAATGGGTGGAGCTTTAACGAAGTGCTGTTCATTTATGGCCTAGCACAGGTACCTAGGGGAATTGATCATGTGTTTACGGATAACTTATGGATCTTAAGTGGAAGTATAATAGTAGAAGGAAAATTTGATAANTACTTATTAAGACCAATAAACCCCTTGTTCCAGCTTATTGCTGAAAGATTTCAACCAGATGGATTTGGTGAAATAATAATTGGAATAGTATTGCTTGTAGTATCCTCTAGTGAATTAAATATTAGTTNTACTTTTAGCAAGCTTCTTTTATTAATTATTACTATTATNTTTGCCACACTAATATATACAGCAATAAAACTTGCTGTTGCAAGTATTGCCTTTTGGGTTAAATTTGCACAATCTTATTTATATATGGTATATCAATTAAGTGGATTTACTAAATATCCAATTAGTATTTATCCTAAGATAATAAAGATATTATTAACTTTTGTAGTTCCCTTTGCCTTCACAGGTTATTTTCCTGGAGCATATTTTTTAGGAAAAGAAAATATTTTTAAGGGAATAATACTAACTTGCTTTGTCAGTGTGGCAGGTATTCTTGTTGCCTATTTTATATGGAATAGGGGTATAAAAAGATATGAAAGCTCTGGAAGCTAAAAAATAAAAGGCTGTTTTCCTATATAGGAATGCAGCCTTTTAAGCTTTTAGATACTCAATAGAAATTAAATTATCTCTGATAATTATTCAATGTATTATTGACTGAATTTATTGCATCATTAACTGAAGCAAGATTGTTTTTGATTTGCTCTTTGTTGTGATGTTCTTCTGCAGAATTTAAAGCTTGGGTCAAACAGCTCTTTGATTCTACAAGTTTACTATATACATCTTCAACATGCTGNTTAGCGGTTTTCCTATTATTATTTTCTTGCATTTTGCACCTCCAAAGTATTTTAATAAATCTTAAGGGAATAATTAGTGAGAGAATAAGTTCCATAGTGGAGAAAGATGACGGTATTATTATGTGTCATTAATTATAAAAAATACTTAGAGAACTTATGAAAAGAATGGCAATGGAGGAGCTACTGTTGAGGTGTTAAATTAATGAAACCAGTAGTGGGAGACAGGTTAAAGTAAAAGCAGCTGGTGGAATTAGAGATTTAGAAACCTGCTTAAAAATGATTGAGGCTGGAGCAGAAAGAATAGGTACAAGTTCCGGAGTAAAAATAATTAAGGAATATAATAAATCAATTCCTATTTTTTCATTTATATGAAAAAGTGAGGGAATGGTATCGTAAAAACTTTTTGTAAATGTTTAAATAATTATTTTGTAATTAATAAAATAAGGGTTTTATTGACAATATGCTTATAGATTGGAGAAAATATAAAATGATTATTAATAAAAAAATATTAAAAATTGTTAATATGTTAAAATAATGAATGTTGATAAAAATATGTGGAACTGGTATCATAAAATTATAAAGTAGATAGGGGGAAATATTTATGAGTAAAGAACAAATTGTAGCTTCAGAAATTTTAAAGCACATAGGCGGAAAAGAAAATATTAAGTCTATGGAGCACTGTGCAACAAGGTTACGACTAATACTTAAGGATAAATCATTAATTGATGAGAAGGCTATAGAAAATATTGATGGAGTTAAGGGTCAATTTTTTGCTGCAGCTCAATTCCAAATAATTTTAGGAACTGGTTTTGTAAACAAGGTATATGCAGAAATGCAGAAGCTAGGAGTTGCAGGTAATGCTGGAAGCGTTAAAGAAGATGCTTATAGTGAAATGACAATGCCTCAAAAAATTTCAAGAACTCTAGGGGATATATTTGTACCAATAATTCCAGTGTTAGTTGCAACAGGACTATTTATGGGACTAAGGGGACTTTTAACAAACTTAGGGTTCGAATTAAGTCCAACCCTAAATATACTATCACAAGTTTTAACTGATACAGCATTTATCTTTTTACCAGCTCTTGTTGCTTGGTCAACAGTTAAAAAATTTGGNGGAACTCCAGTTGTAGGAATGGTACTAGGACTTATGCTGGTAGCACCTCAACTTCCTAATGCATGGAACGTTGCAGGTGGAGCTGATCCAATATATTTAGATATTTTAGGTCTTAGTTTGCCAATAGTAGGATATCAAGGTTCTGTATTACCAGCATTAGCACTAGGAATCATAGCATCTAAGTTTGAAAAAACATTAAGAAAATTTGTACCAGATGTTTTAGATTTAATTATAACACCATTCTTAACATTGTTTGTAACTATGATACTTGGACTTTTAGTAGTTGGACCAATAATGCATTCTTTAGAACAAGTTATTTTTGAAGCTTTTAAGAATTTCTTAGCTTTACCACTTGGTATAGGTGGATTAATAATTGGGGGAATAAATCAACTTATTGTTGTTACAGGAATTCATCATATATTTAATGCCTTAGAAGTTGAACTTCTAGCTAATACAGGAATAAATCCATATAATGCAATTATTACAGGTGCAATAGCAGCACAAGGAGCGGCAACATTAGCTGTAGCATTTAAAACTAAGGATAAAAAGAAACGTACTTTATATGTTTCATCAGCAATACCAGCATTTTTAGGAATTACAGAACCAGCTATATTTGGAGTTAACTTAAGATTCCTAAAACCATTTGCTTTTGCCTTGGTAGGTGGGGCGGCAGCTGGAATGTTTGCAGCAATGATAGGCTTAGCAGGATCAGGTATGGGAATTACAGTTATCCCTGGANTACTACTATATTTAAACGGAAATATCATGGGATATCTTATAACTCATTTAATTGGAATAGTGGTATCATTCATACTTACTTATATGTTCTTTAAACCAGAAGAATAAATAAAATAAATATTAAGGGGAGGCAGGTATATAGCCCCCTCTTTAACATTTATTTTTATCCCCACAAATGGTATAATAATCCTTTATAAGGAGGGTTAATATGAAGGTAACAATTCAAGATATAGCTAATATGGTGGGGGTATCAAAAAGTACAGTATCAAGATATTTAAATGGTGGATATGTAAGTGATGATAATAAAAAGAAAATAGAAGAGGCCATAGAAAAGACTGGGTTTAAGTCTAATTTCTTTGCAAAAAGATTAAAAGCAAAGAAAAGTGGTTTAATAGGAATTATAATGCCTAGAATTGACTCTTTTACATCAGGAAAAATATTAAAGAGCATTAATAAAAGGTTAGAGGAAAATGGATATCAAGGCATTATTTTAACTAGTGAGTTAAGTAAAGATAAAGAAATAAAACATATAAAAAAATTATATCAGCAAGGTGTAGATGGTATTATAATTTTGGCTGTTAATATAACAAAAGAACATATTGATTTAGTAAAAAAATTACCTATACCAATTTTGTTTACAGGACAGAAAAGTAGCCTTGTTAACTATATAAAAGTTGATGATTATAAGGCGGGAAAAGCACTTGGCCAATATATAAGGGATAATGGACATAGAAATATTGTGTTTTTAGGTGTTACAGAAGAAGATAAGTCAGTAGGAGTTGAAAGAAAAGCAGGCTTCTGTGATGCTTTTAAGGATATTGACTGTAAAATAAGTTTTGTAAAAACAGGTTTTTCTTTTAATGAAGCCTATGAAGCCAGTAAAGAAGTGATTAAATATAAACCTACAGCAGTAATTGGTGCTACTGATAATATTGTTTTAGGCTTTATAAGGTATGCCTATGAAAAAGGATATAGCATACCAGATGAAATATCTGTAGCAGGTTTTGGTGGATATGATATAGGATTAGCTGTTCATCCAACAATAACAACTGTAGAAATAAATTATGAAGCTTTAGGAGAAAAATCTTCTGATTTAATTTTATCCTATATAAATGGGGAAGAAATAGAGATAGATAGAAATGTACCATTAAAACTTATTAAAAGGGAAAGTGTTAAGTCTCTGCTTTAATATATAAAAGTGAGGTTTAAAATGGAGGATTTAAGAAAGGTAATTGATATAAATATAAGTTCAGAAAAATTTTATAAAAATAATAGTTACACTAATAAATGGAGATTAAATTATCATTTAGAGCCTCCNTTTGGCTTATTAAATGACCCTAATGGNTTAGCTTATTATAATGGNGAATATTATATATTTTATCAATGGAATCCCTATAAGTGTGAGCATAAAGATAAACATTGGGCCTTGGTTAAAACAAAGGATTTTATTCATTATTCTATTCCCAAGGCAGTACTTGCACCAGATGATTGGTATGATAAAGATGGCTGCTATTCTGGAAGTGCAATAGTAATAGAGGATAAATTAGAACTGTTTTATACTGGAAATGTAAGAGATAATAATGGAAACAGAGAGTCTTATCAATGTAGAGCTACTATTGATAAAAATGGAAATCTAGTTAAAAAGGGTCCGNTTGTAGATAAGTTACCAGAAGGTTATACAGCCCATTTTAGAGATCCTAGTATTTTTAAAAGAAATGGAAAGTANTATTTTATAGTAGGAGCTCAATTAGAAAAATTATTAGGAAGAGCATTATTATATAGTTCTAAAGATTTAAAAGAGTGGAAATTTGAAGGAGAAATTAATACTGATTATAAAGACTTTGGCTTTATGTGGGAATGTCCTTCTTTATTTAATCTAGAGGGAAAAGACATTTTAGTATTTTCTCCACAAGGTTTAGAGAGTGAAGAATATAAATACCAAAATATATATCAATCAGGTTACATAGTAGGAAAATTTAATTTTGAAACTTTAAACTTTGAACATGGTGAATTTANGGAATTAGATTTAGGGAAGGATTTTTATGCCCCTCAAGTATTTAAGGATAAGCAAAATAGAACTATACTGATTGGTTGGATGGGATTACCTGAAGAAGAGGATAATTATGCAACTAAGGAGTTAGGCTGGGTTCACTGCCTTACTATGCCAAGGGAGCTTATTTTAAAAGATGATACTATTTATCAAGTTCCTCTTAAAGAATTTGAAAACTATAGAACTGAACTATTAGAAGATGATAAAAATGTAATATGCAGGGAATGGAAAACTGATAAATTAAAAGATAATTCTTATGAATTACTTTTAGATATAGATAATTTAGAATCTAATAGGCTAGAATTAAGGTTTCTTGAGGGGAAGGATGAATATTCTTCACTTGTATTTGATTGTGAAAAGGGAATTGGCTTTTTGGATAATAATAAATTAATTAATGGGGTAAAATCTATTAGAAAGTTTAAGTTTAATGAGAATAAGATAAAAATTCATATGTTTGTGGATAAATCAGCAGTTGAGATATTTCTTCAAGATGGCAAAACTGTTTTATCAAGCAGGGTNTATCCTGAAGAGGCTAGCACTGGGTTAAGAATATTATCTGAAAATAATATTAATATAAGGGAATTAAAGCTTTGGAGTTTAGGAGAGATGGTATATGAGGAATAAGATTTTTTGTATTGGAGAATTATTAATTGATTTTATAGGTAAAGATAAGAATAAAGCCTTATCAAAAACTGTTAATTTCGAAAAGAAAGCAGGAGGAGCACCGGCTAATGTGGCTGCAGCTGTTTGTAAATTAGGTGGGGAAGCCTATTTCTTAGGTCAAGTTGGTAAGGATTCCTTTGGAAAGTTTTTAATTGAAACATTAAAAGAAGTTAATATTAATGTGGAAATGACTAAGATGGAGGGTTATACTACCTTGGCTTTTGTTTCCATTGATGAAAATGGAGANAGAGATTTTGAATTCCATAGGGGAAGCGATGGAGATTACAGTTTTTCCAGCATTGATTTAAGTAAAATAAGCAATAAGGATATTATACACTTTGGTTCTGCAACAGGTTTTTTAGAGGGAGAATTAAAAAATACTTACTATAAATTATTAGATTATGCTAAAGAAAATAATATATTTGTTTCCTTTGATCCTAACTATAGAGATGCATTGATTACAGCAGATAAGCTTGAAGGATTTATTGAAGATTGTAAGAAGTTTATTAAGGAATCAGATTTTATTAAATTAAGTGATGAGGAAATTAGGCTTATAACTTCTGAAGAAAATATAGAAACAGCAGTTAAAAAGATTCATGAGATAGGAGCTAAAATTGTTGCTGTTACATTAGGTTCTAAAGGAACCTTAATAAGTAATGGTAGTGGAGAAATAGTGCCATCAATAAAGATAAAACAAGTTGATTCAACAGGAGCTGGTGATGCTTTCGTAGGAGCAGTATTAAAACAAGTAGCAGAATTAGAGGACAAGAAAAATATTAGTTTTGACAAGTGGAAAGAAATAGTTGCTTATGCTAATAAGGTAGGTGCAATAACTTGTACTAATTATGGGGCAATTGCCTCTATGCCTACAGCGGAAGAAATATTTTAACAATTAATGATTAACAATTGGGATTAGAATCAAATATTATATATTTTCATTTTTGAAAAATAAATTAGGGAAGCTTATTTGCTTCCCTTAAGTTTTCTTATTTATAATTAAGGATTTTCCATGTATTCCTTCCAATCATGACCAGAAATAAGGATTGCTTCTTTTTCAAATCGATCATCATTTGCTTTATTATAGCAATATACATAGCACTTTTCTTTTGTGCCGTCTTCAAATTCAACCTCAAGAAGCTTTTTATTATATTCATTATTAGGGTTTCCTTCACTTATAAAGCCTTCCATTTTATCAATAGCTTTCATAACATTTTCATAATCTTTAATTTCCATAACTTCACCAATGACTTCACCAGTCCCAGGAAGAATTGCTGGATAACCCTTATAAGGCATGTGGTATAAATCAGCATTTTTAAGTTTTCCAATCCTAGTTGAAATTACTTTTCCACTTAAGTAGCTATTATAATTAAAGAAGCCTTCTCTTAAACTGCCATAGGTAAATATTTTTATATTTTTTGACATTAGCAGATGGTTCCTCCTATTGTTTTTACATCCTCCTTATTTTCAATTGCTGCCTTAAGGCATATTTCTAGCCCCTTTNCAATTTCATCTAGGGACATTGAAGGCGTATTGGGCTTCTTAGCTACTTGTGATGTCATATAAGGTATATGTATAAACCCACCTCTTACATTAGGAAATTTTTTATCTATCATATACATTAATCCATACATTACGTGATTGCATACAAAAGTTCCTGCAGTATTAGATACTGAACTTGGAATTCCTGCTTCTTGTAATTCTTTCACCATTGCCTTTATTGGAAGNGTTGAAAAGTAGGCATTTTCTCCATCTTCAAATATTGGAAGATCTATTGGTTGGTTTCCCTTGTTATCTTCAATTCTTGCATCATCAATGTTAATTCCAACTCTTTCTGGGGTTATGCCATATCTTCCGCCGGCCTGTCCAATGCAGATTACTATATCTGGTTTATGCTTTTCAATATTTTCTTCTATTTTCTTTAATGACTCCCTAAAAACTGTTGGAATTTCAAGTTTTATTATTTCTGCACCTGAAATAGTAGCAGGTAATTTTTTTNCTGCCTTTACTCTTGCAAAGTTTTCATCTAATTGCTTTAAGTTTCCTATGTTTACTTGCTTTAATGCAGATAAAATTCCTATTACTACAATTAATATTCCAACTACCATAGAAGGAATAATCTTACCGAATATAAATATTACTGCAAGAATTCCCCAGAAGGTTGCTGTACCCATTCTAGTTTTATGATTTTCATCTTTAAGTGTATATATCATTGTAAGAGCCATAAGTAAGCCTGTCATTACAAAGAAGACTTCAAGCAAAAGATTTGAAAATGCCTTCATATCCATGTATTTTACCTCCTTTATTTATTGTTATATTTTCTTTCTAAACTTTTATCCAAAAGGTAGTTTTGGATAAGTCCTAAGATAGCTGCTATTACTGCAATTGGGATAGATGACTTAGCAATANTTAATGTATCCACACCATATCCTAAACTCTCTAAGGTACCTGCAATAAGTAGTACTCCTGAATTACCTAAAAATACATTTTGACCAAAGAAATTACCAAAGTTATCTGCGGCTGAAGAATAGCCTTTTATTCTGTCTTCATCTTCTTCATCTATTTTTCCATGTTTAGCAATAGCTGCTCCTTGGGCCATTGGGTTAATTAATGGTCGCACAAATTGAGGATGCCCACCTAATCTAACAGATGCAGCTGCTGATATTTCCCTTATTATTAGGTATCCACTTAATAATTTTCCAGTAGATAAGCCTTTTGCATTTCTTATCATCATTATAGCTTTTTCTTTTAAGCCATATCTTTCACAAATGCCTATAATAGGTAAGGTAAGTAGGAAAAGTGTCATTGCTCTTTGATTTACGAAGGTTTCACCTAAGGTGCTTAGTACATCTCCTAAGCTCATGCCTGAAACTAAACCAGTTACAATACCTGAAGTTATAACAACGGCTATTGTGTTAAGTTTTAAAGCAAAACCAATAATNATTATTAAGATTCCTATAATTGCCATTNAATTTTCACCCTTTCTTTAGATAACTATTTAATTTAGCNCTGTCTCTATTATTTCAATATAATTTTTTATATCTTCTTCCTTTAAAGAAGAAGATTCAAACCATTTTTTATCATTGCTCCAATCACTAAAATATCTAGCCTTTAAAATTATTTCTGGCCTGTATTCAAAATGCAAAATATCAAAGTGGTTCCACTTGCCACCCCAAATAAAATTGTTTTTTTCAAAGGCTTCCACTAATTCCTTTGGATACTCTGATAATCTTTTTTCACCTTGTTCTTCAGAACTCCATTTCCAGTAATCTTTCTTATCAGATTTTAAATCAATAGCAATGCCATAGGAGTGGGCGCTTAATCGGCCAGTTCCAGCTATAACCCTATAATTGTAGGTTCCACTAGCAGGATAAAGAATACTTCCTATATCACCTCTAGTTTTAGATAAGGGCATAACTTCTTTTAAGGCTGCTTCTAAAGAGGTATTAGCATTATTTTGGCTATTAAATTGATAATTAGTATATCCATATTTTAGGCTAGTTAAGTTCTTTTCAATTTCACTTCTAGTACTTCCGTAAACTTCATTTAAAAGTCCATAGTGCCTAATCCTGCCTGGATCGAAATTTTTCTCCATTAAGGTATTATTTTTTTCAAGAGGGTAATCTTGTTCAAGCATATCTTGGAGATCTGGATTAGCTAGTTTGCCTTCATAGCTCTTTTCTTCTTTATCATCATAAAGAAGCTTTCTTCCAGACTTTGTAACACAATAGATTTTATCGCTATTTTTTTCTACATTAACAATATGGTCAGGATAAGCTAACATAAGAATTAAAATATCTTGTTTCATTTCCGTTTCATAATCCTTATTTGTAGCCGCTTTTACCTTAATGGATATATTGCAAGTTACTATAAAACACATTATAAAAATGCTTAATTTTTTTAACATTAAACCACCTTTTTATGTAAATTTAATTATTTAAATTTTTCTGGAAATTCTTTAATAGTTCCTTTGCTAATGATATCTGCAAAGTGAATCATATGATCTTCATTTTTATCAAAATCAGCTATCTCTTTATCCCAATCTTTATTTAATCTATAAGTAGTTTGTTTTGTAAGGTATCCAAGATGGATATATAGCATATCTTTAAGTTCAGATTCAGATAAATTTGGGTTTATGCTGGCTAGAAATTTAGCAATTTCATCTGCATTGGTGTGCCATAATTTATTGTATTTATCTAAGTCTGTTTTATTATTAGATTTTGCAGCCTCAATTACTTTACCTGCAAGTTCAATATGTTCCCTTAAAAGAGCAGCTAATTTATTTCCAGCTTCTTCTCCATAATAAGGTTTGATAGAGTTTCCTATATCATCTTGGTTTTTTAGTAATCTTTGTAGTACAGCATCCTTATCACCAAGAGAATCTACATCGCTAATAATAAAACTTCTACTCCATAGGGTATGGTCAACCCAAAGCCTTCTCTCATTGAATATAAAATCACATGCTTTAGTAATGTTAGTCATATCATCATCACTATTGTTTTCAATAGCAGTAGCTTTAAAGGGAATAATTAAAAAGCTTAGCAATAATAATCCAATGAAGGATAATGAATATTTTTTCATATTTAATGCACTCCTTTTATAATAAAATTCATTTTAGTTTTTACATTAGGAAGAAAACTATTCCTAATGAGCTATGGGAATAGTTACCGAGAATAATATGCATAATATTTGTACTTTATGTTGAATAATTAATGAGATAAATGTAATATTTTAATATAAAGAACTTGAAAAGGGGAGATTAATATGAAGTCTACAGAAATTATTAGTATCTTAGAAAGAAATGAAAAGCTTCCTAACATTGATAAGGAAATCACAGAAGTAATAGTCATGCTTAAAAACTCTGATACCTTAGATATAGAGAAGTTTTCAGATAAAATTTGTAATTGTTTAAATTTAAAAGAAGCAATATTAGCTAATATTAATTCAGGATATTTTAGATTATCTAGAAAAATAGAAACCTTATCAGATGCTGTTAAATTTTTAGGGTTAAAAACTGTTGAAAAATTAGTAATTGCTCATCTTGTTAAAACAATAATTCCAGATAATCTTGGACAGTCTAAACAGTTAGATAGAGAGAAGTATTGGAAACATTCTTTAGGAACTTCTGTTGCATCAAATAATAGCTGAAAGAATGGTTATGAATGGTTTTACTCATGAGGATGCTGGAGGGTGGNAATGTATTAGATTTGAACTACCTGATGATATTAAAGCTATAGTAGAATATCATCATAGACCTCTACTTGCTACAGAATATAAAGAAGAAGTTTACATAATGAGTGTGGCAGATGCAATAAGTAATATTTATTATGAAAATTTATTAGCTATTAACACTAAAAATATGCTTAATGAAAAAGTAATAGATGAATTAGGTCTTACAAAGGAAGATTTACAGGAAATTATATCAGTTTTGCCAGCTAAAGTAGAAGAAGCAAATAAACAACTTAATTTTAAATTCTAAGGGAATAAATCCTCCTTTTAGGTAAAGGTTTCCATAAAATTTTGCTGAATAATATATATTTTTTAATACAAAATAATAAGGAAGATGGTTGTCTACTAGGCATCATCTAATAAAAATTGCCAAATAAAATCTTACCTGAAAGGAGAAAAATTTATTATGAAACCTAATCCAGATGACAGAAGAGATAATGTTGAAAAACTTCAAGTAAATATTAGTAATACTATTGAAAATATGCATCGTGCTGAAGAAATGATTGAAAAGACATCAGATGAAAAAATGAAAGAAACATTAAAAGAAAAAAATAAAAGAAGAGAAAAAACATTAGAAGGGCTTAG
>JGI24709J26583_10002213_pt1 | contig 16158 bp, 17 predicted proteins | sample BioPla2DNA1_FD_26583 | JGI IMG/M metagenome (IMG submission 26583) | reverse complement strand
AGTAGATTGATTGTATATAAGCTTGGAATACCAAGATAATTTATGTAATAGGCTATCAACACCATTAAAATATATCTAAAAGAGCAAGTGAAAATAGCAAAAACTTTATTAGACATAAAACAATCTCCTTTATTTACTATAAGTATATCATTTGTATAACTATAAGTATAATTAATTAAACCTTTTTGGATATTGTTCTATGATACCATTTGAAAAATAATCAGCCATCATAATTATTTGATCTCTTGCTGCATCAAATGTATCCACTTCTCTTTGATAATTAGCTGCAAAACGATTAGAGACTAGTTGTTTTACAAGTTCTAGATGTTCATTCATTAATCTTCTAACTTCAGCTTCAATATAATATGGATTTGCTCCAGATAGAGCTTCCGCTATATTAGAGGCATTCCCAGTCCATTCTCTATTAAGTGTTTCAGCAGCCTGTGCATCTCCTCTTTTATAAGCTTCAATTAATCTACCACCAATTATAGAATGATTTCTAAATAAGGTTGTTATTCTATCAGCTATATCATTACCATAATAAATCCTAAAAAGATTACCTATCTCTACAGCATTATTTAGCATTCTTTCATTTATTACATTAATATCCCTTAAATTATCTGCAACACTTACAATTAAACTTCTTTCAAAAATCATGTGATCATCTAGTAATGCTCTAACATTATCAATTAATTCTAATTTTTCTTCTGATATACAATTATTGATTCCATTTTGTCTACTATATATTATGATTTGATCTCCAATTACTAATCTATTAGGCTCTAAATATGGATTTGACCCCATTATAGTATCAACTGTCGTGTTATACTTTTCTGCCAAACTATAAAGTGTATCACCCGGTTCAACCACATGAATAATAACATTTTGATTCATACTACCCTCCTATATATTTTTTCTTTATATAATATGCATAGTAATTATTTGGGTGATTAATCTAAAAAAGTTCCTTATAAAGAACTTTAGTGTTTTGCTTTTTTACCTAACTTTTTTGTTTGCAATAATTGTATCGTTTTCTTAATAACATAAACAAAAAGACCATTGGCTTTACCAACAGTCCGAAAGAAATAAGCTAATAATTCTTCTTAAGTAATTACTAATTTTTGAATAAGTTAAATATTTGCAAATAAACATGAGCATATTTGAAATTAAATATCTATATTTTTGTTATTTGCTACTATTTGACCTAAATCTAATTCATATATAACATCGCACAATAAATCTATATCCTCTTTTATATGTGTTGCAATTAAAATTGTTTTTCCCTGCTGTTTTTCTTCTAGGAGTATTTTTCTAATCATTTCAACACTTTTATTATCAATTCCATTAAATGGCTCGTCAAATATCATAATATCTGGATTTTCCATCAAGACACTAGCAATCGCTAGTTTTTGTTTCATTCCAAGTGAATATTTTCCATATTTTTTATTTGTTTGATCTTCTAAATCACATTTTATAAGAGTTTCTTTTATTTTTTCATCATCAATAGTATTTTGTATATCAGCTAATAATTTTAAATTCTCATATCCTGTTAAAGATCCTATAAAGGTTGGTTTATCAATAAAAGCTCTCATGCTACTTGGAAATAGGTCTTTATTATAAATATCTTCATTATTAACAATAACACTTCCTGTATTCGGTTTAAGTAATCCACATATACATTTAAGAAGCATACTTTTCCCACTACCATTTCGTCCGATAAAACCATATATTTTTCCAGATTCAATGTTTAAATTAATATTTTTTAGTATTTCATGTGAATTTATAGTTAAGTTCAAATCCTTTACTTCAATTTTATATCCCATACATTTTCTCCTTTCTGAAAAGACTTATTATTTTCTTGTGGCATATCCAATATGTAAACACAGAAATTATTATAAAAACTATGACCATATAGATATCAAACTTCACTCCACTTGGAAACAAGAAATATAGATACTTAATTTTAAATGTCAAAATTGACAATAGTAATCCTAGAACAACAAAATATGAATATATGCTTATATAACCAAACAAAGCAATTACTATAAACTGCAGAATTATTTTATAAAATATATTAATAAACAGTAATTCAAAATTAAAATAACTTACATTTAATGCAGAAAGCGTTATAAAGAGAGATAAATATAGTATTATATCTATTAAAATACTTATTGCTGTAATAGATATAAGTTTTTGCATTACGTATTTTTTTTTGTTCATTCTCAAAAACAATTGTTCTGGTGCTGAAGCTATATCTGAAAAATAAACTGAAACGGCTATATATATGTATAACGATATAATTAAACACATATATATAATCTCAATAATCCCGTCTATATCATAAGTTAGTCCCAAAGATCTTTCAAAAAATAGGTTTTCTGTATAAACAAATGGAGTTAAATCAATTACATTGCTTTGTGATAAATTATTTGGAGTATCAACAGAATTTGTTGCATTGATAAAATCATTATAATTAAATATTGTTTTCAACACTAACAATAGAATTATGAGAATTAAAATCTTATAATTTTTCTTAATAAACAATAACAAGTCCCTATATATCATTGATTTCATTTATCTAATCTTCCAATTCTGTTTAATATATATAATCATTGATAATTTATACAATATAAATACAACGATTGGAGTCAACAACAATATCCATAACTTATTATAAGTATTCACATATGGAAACATTATATTAATATTAAATAATGTCGGACTTACATATTGATATAGTGCTATAAAAACTACAATTATAATACCTATTTTATCATTAATAAGTTTCAATATAACATAACTTATTAAAAACCATATTGTAATATTTATTAAAGTCAAATATAAATTTATAAATATGAATATAATATTTTCGTTTATATTTCCATCAATAATAAAAACCAAATTAAATTGAGAAAAGAAATTAGAAAATATTATAATAGTAAAGATTATAAATCCTAGAACTATAAACAATATTTTTAAATAGAATTTTAATATATAGTTAAATAAACCTTTTTTTGATTTAAACCTTTGTTCTAACAAATTATTCCCTAGAAAACTTCTAAATATGATTAAGTTTATAAGTAACCCAGAAATTATTGTAATCAAACTGCAATAAGGTACACTAACAAATATTTCATTTATAAATTTAAAGTAATTAGAACCTTTTAATCCATTTGTATAAGCTATTGTGAATATAACGGTAGTAATAAATATTGCTGTTATTGTTAGTATTTTATTACTCGTTATTTCATCATATAGCATTTTTTCATTAGTTTTGATTTTCATAATTCAAAACAACTTCATTAGTATCCTTATAAATCTTATTTAAAATTAAGGTGGTTATAATTACTAAAATGAATCCATGTATTAAAATTGATATAGTTCTTCCAAACCCAAATATTAAACCATTAATTAAATCAAATCCTTTGGCAAATTGTTCCGAGAAAAATGTTTTAAAAAGGTTAACAAAAATCAGTTGAGAAATCGCCGAATAAATCAAAATTATTATAAAAGATAAAATTGTGGTTACTGCAAAATTTTTCATTTTTTTAGATACTATTAATGTGACGTTGAAAACAATGATTGAATAGATTATTGTTATTGCACAAGCTCTAAAAAGAATTAAAAGTGAATTATACATTGGTCCTTCTGGGCCGAGATTTATTCCTGCTCCTTTAGTAGGAAAAACAATAAAACAAATAATGTATGTAAGAATCAGAAATACAGGATATAAGAAAAGACCACTTAACCACGTATTTACCAAAAGCTTTTTCTTAATATTACTAATTGTTTCTCGTTGAATCATGTTCTTTATCATTCCAGAATGATATAAATCATGAATTTTTTTACATGATAATATCAGAAGCAATGTTGCTGCAACTAAAAATGTCGAACTTGTATAAACATACACATCAAACCAAGCATAATCAAATGGGGCTCTATCCATACCCAAACCATCGGGATATTGTGAATTAATGGATAAAAATGCCATTATGATTGAAGCTACTACAGAAATTACAAAAAGACAAATATTTTTTTTACTATTTTTCATATTACCTCCTAATAAAAATAGAGAGCAAATAAATTTTTATATTATTATTCATACTACTTATATTATATTATTTGTTACCCAGACTAATATTTCCACCAAAAACCGGTAACATTAGTCATTCCAATTGTCCAACCATTCTTTTTAAATTTTAATCTATAGTCCTCATCAACAAGTTTTGAAAATTGCGTTTTCCATTCGTATGCTTGTCCATTCCACAAATAAACTCTAAAACCATTATCATCTATAGTGCCAAGTGAATCCCCTTGTAACACAACCTCGGGAGTTCCACCATTTGAAACCTCTAGTGTTTCCCATCTTTGCGCTGTACCTGTTTCTTTGTCTTCATATGCAGTGTAAATAGTTTGAGTTCCCCAGTTTTCAAATAAGATTCCATAGGGTTTATAAGTCCATGCATTTACACCCATTGCGGTTAGACCGAATGATAGACCCAAAATCATAGCAAAAAATTTAAACTTTTTCATAGCTTTTCTCCTTTCATACAAGATTTTTCACTACTACTTACTGCTTAAATACTACTTAATTTTATCTACCCTCGTATTTATTTTATCATAGTTTGACATAATTCGTCATAAAATTTGTCTTTTTATTACACATACATGCCTATCTTTATATTCCAATTTTTCCATTGTTTCAGGAACCCAGTATTATTTCTATTTATGGATGTGTTTTGCAATTCATTTAAGAAGTGCAAAACACAAAAGCATTACGAAATAATATTATCTAAAACAATGAACTTTATCGACATATAATTATTATTAACTTATAAATTATTAAATTTCATAATCATCATTTTTTATGTTTTTATGTCATCTTCATCTAATATATTTTTATTGTATAAATATTCAATAACTTTATTGTATGTTAAATCTTTTTTCCCCAACCAAATAGTTTTTCTTTTAAAAACTTCATTAATTTATTAAACTTATCTTTGAAATGTCTTATTGTTTGCCTTAAACTAGAATTTTCTTCTTCAAAGTGCTATCCAAACCATACTCATTATTAAATGAGTCGATACATAAAGTTCGCATCTTGTCTTGTATTACTTTCAATGAATCTTTAGTAAATATTGCTGTTTTTCCAACTTGCTTACTTATACCATTTTTATTACCTTCTTTAATTGATACACCGACAATATAAAGGTGTGGACTTGTTTCATCGTAATGAATAATTGCACTCGTTATTTTAAGGAATGACACAACATTTTCTATATCTTCAACCTGTTTCTTATAAACATTAGTCATTCTTCCTTTATATTTATCATCTTTGGTATCCCAATATTTTTTATCACTAAGCTAAATGATTACTTCACAAGCATAATGATAGATAATTAAATCTAAATCTACTATTTCATAGATAATAGGTTTAATTGTTTTGATATTAGTTTTCTTTATTTCTAATATTGCACCATCAGTTATTTTGATCGTAGGCGGTTTTTCACCTACAAAGTTCAGGAAATCCTTATCTGCTTTCAAATGTCTTATTGTCTTTAATTCCAACATAAAAATAGATTGCTCCTTTCTTTAGGTAACAATCTATTTCTAACTGTTTTNTATTNATTNAATGCCACTCCCTTATAATCATTATGATTACGAGGGGGTAGCAACTTCCTCATATCTGGTGCCAATGAAAAACAAGTTACGAACTAAGTATTTCTTTCTTTGTAATTTAATTATATAACAAAAAAATTAGTTTTGGAACAAAAAAACTAATTTTTTTATAATTAATGATTCTTCATTTAATTTTACTATTTTCATATAAAACAAAGAAACTTAGTATCTTCTAAATACTAAGTTTGATTTTCAATATTAGTAAAAATCTATATAAAACTTTAGATATTCAACTCTGCATATAACCCTGGTGTATTATCATACTTGCTCCATACTGAAGATGAGAATTTTATTAAACCTCCCATACCATCTGTTCCAAGCGTATAATCATGTGATTGAGCTAATGTAACACTAGAAGTTGCGTGTTGATAACTGGCACGAACAGGGAATGGTAAAGCACCAGATAAAAATACAACAGTTATTGAATTTGATAAAGATGTTGTTGTAGCGTCAACTATATTTTGTGACAAACCTAATCCTTTTTTCCAAATTGTACTTGAATCTACTATTTTCCAATTTCCAGAACTTGCATCATAATTAATTGTATTTCCATCCCATTTTTGATATCCACTTCTTTGTCCATTAAAATTAAATGAAATAGACGGAACTCCTACAGATATTGCTAATACATCAAATGATTTTGTTGCAGGTATTTGTTTCCAAACATTAGTCAATGTAACATACTTTGTAGAAATTGATGCTCCAAAAGTTACATCTAGAGTTATTTTCTTATAGTCCGTTTCTACATAGTCACTTGCTGCAAACATAGGAGTAATCAATGATTTTGTAATTATTGATTCCTTTGGAGAATTATCAAATTCTGCTTTTGAGACTTCTTCTTCTGAAGTAGAAACTGCTTCATTATTTACATATTTTGTTGATACTTTCACATATTTTGTTGTTGATACTTTTTGAATATTTGTATCATCTTTCAAAAAATCAATCATTTCCTCACTCATCGTATTAATTGTGTCATGAGAAAACCCTTTTAATAAATTATTATATTGTTCTTTTGTTAATTCAACACCATTCATGTTTGTAAAATATGGTGTTTCATTTCCTAATGCATATACAGGTGATATACACATTGTAAAGATCATCATTAAGCTCGTTAAAAAACCTAATTTTTTCATATTTTTCCTTCTTTCTTTTTGATATTTTTACTTCATAAAACTACTTTACTGCTTCTGGTAATATAGTTTTCTCGTATCACCCCAATTCTTTATTATTTATATAAAGATGTATAACTAGTATCTACATCTTATATATGAAAATCAATAAATAAAAGCAGTAGTAACAAATGTTAATACTGCTTCATTTATGTATCTATATTATACCATAATTGCCATTATAATGAAATGTCTTTTTCTTCTTTTTTACATTATTTGGAATTTATTGCATCAACAGGTTTCATTCTAGCAATCTTACTAATTGGCGAGATTGATGCAACAAAAGTAACAACAATTACTGTTATTAACAAATAACCAAAGGTATCTATTTTGAATATAATAGGTCTTATGGCAAAGAATAAATCTTTTGATATAATATCGTTTGCTATATAGGTTGAAACAAAACATATAATAGATGATAGTACAAATGAGAATAGCCCGATTAAATAGCTTTCTAAATAAAATATTTTATAAATATCTATTTTTCTTGATCCAATAGCTCTTAATATTCCAATATCTTTTTTATTGTTGTTTATACTTGTAACAATAAAATTAGTAAACAATATAATTGCAAATGTTAAAAAACCAAATGAAGCATAATATGAAATATTCTCAACTTCATTTACAACTTTTTCTACGCTCTTAATAGTATCTGTGTATATTGTTTTAGAAACATACTTTGAATTTTCTGATGGAAAATCAATAAATACTTTTTCTAATTTCGACACATCTGTCTCATCAAAATATATAGATATGACCTCGTTTTTATCTCTCATATATATATTCAGCAAATCACTAGACAAATAATTATTGAATACAGCATCAAAATCATATCCAACTATTTTCAAATCTGCAATGATCTTTGTTTTTTCTTCTTGTGTTCTTAAATATAGGTCATTTATTTCCATTGAAATTGTTTTTCCTATTACATCTTTTTCCTTAAGATAATTAATTGTAAATTGCTCAGTTAATTTTTGAATGTCAATTGCTTTTACCTCTGGAATATCTTCAATTACATAATTTGGATCTTCTAATAGCGCTTCTTCTTGCTCTTTTAACTTTTCTTCTCGTTCTTTAACTTTTTGTGCATATTTATTTTGTTCATTTTTTATATATTCTTTGAATTTATTTGTAAAATCATAATCATATAATTCATCTAGTAATAAGTTACTTATAATAATCTCATTACCTTTTAAAGAATTAATCTTTTCATATTTACTACCATTATATATCGTTATCTCCTTATCTAATAAAAGTGTCTGTGATTGAGAATGTACCCTTTTATCATTTAACAAATAAACTATTTTATAAAAATCCATACTGATCATATTGTTTAAGTTCAAATTAAAAGTATCGAAAAAATTATTTTTTACAACTACTTCATATAAAGATTTTATATATTTGTTCTTAAATTCATTATATAATTTTGTAGGATTAATTACCATTTCATCACTTAATACCATTTTAAGTTCTTCATATTTTGATAAGTCTTCATCTATAATACCGGAGATAATTAAATAAGATGAGCCAAAAACTATTTTTTTCTTTGAACTAACCAATTCGGTATAATCTTTTGGCAGATAATTCTCTTGTATTTCATTTCCTTTTGAACCTACTCCAAGAACTAATAAGCCATTTTTAAGAATATAATCTGCAAATACTTTATGAATCAAAATTTCATTGTTATTGATAGGAAGTTCACCGATTATTTTTAAATCATTTAACTTTTGTTCGCTATATTCAAGAAAAATGGTATTATCTGTTGCTAAATCATAATAGGAATAGTTTTTATCGTTTTCAGTAAATGGTAAATTTTCAGCAAATCTCATAGATAAATAATAGTTATTTTCTACAGCTTTACTAACTTTAGTAATATCCTGACTTAACTTATCTGTAACCTCACTTATCTCATTTTTGGTAAATGTAATTATAGGGGATGCAGTAGTAAAGTTCTTAATTTTTTTGCTAATTTCAACTTTTGTTGTTTTTTCATCTACCATTGTTTCAGCATGAGTTCTTGAAATATCAAAACTTGTTAGTGTCGTTGCAAAACCAAATAATGATAAGGCTATGGTTACAAGTATAGTTGTAAATAAAAGTTTCAGTTTTTTCTTTCTTAAGTTAACAAAAGCAAAAGAAAGAGATTTAATAAGTGGTAATTTCGATTTTACCAATTTCATATCTTGATTGCTAGTTTCTAATGTGTTAATTATTTGATCATTAATAATTTCCCCGTCTACTAACTCTATGATTCTATCAGCATATCTTTTTGCAAACTCGACATCGTGAGATACCACAACAACAAGTTTTTCTCTTGATATACTCTTTAAAATTGAAAATATCTGTTCACCTGTTACACTATCTAGGTTTCCTGTTGGTTCATCTGCTAAAATAATATTTGGATTTTTAATTAAAGCTCTAGCAATGGCAACTCTTTGTTTTTGTCCACCTGAAAGTTCATTTACTCTACGATTTCCTAATCCCTCAATTCCTACCATTTTTAACAGATTATCTAAATATTCTTTAGTTACTTTCTTTTTTTGTAAATTCAAAGCTAACTCTAGATTTTTGTAAATATTAAAACTTTCAATTAAATTATAGTCTTGAAAAATAAAACCTACAAATGTATTTCTATAGGCATCAATCTCTTTCGTTCTAAACTCAGTTAACTGTTTTCCATTAACAATAATCTCCCCAGAACTAGGTTTATCCAAAAAGCCAAGTATATTTAATAGAGTAGATTTACCACTACCGCTTTTACCTAATAAGAAAACCATACCTTTATCTTGCAAAGAAAAGGTTAAATCATTAAGTGCTATTGTCTCAATACCTTTTTTAGGTTTATACCTTTTATATACATTTTTAAAATCTATCATTTTATCTCCTTTATATTATTTCTAGCAATAAATGAATGGTTGATTCTATGTCATTATGTTTCGCACTGATTTCTATTGTATAGATACCTTTTTCTTTTATAATAGTTGTTAAATTTTTTTGATATGTTCCATCATAAATTAAAGTATTAGTCATTCCTATAGTTGAACCACCTCTTATTACCATTGAATATTTTACATTTTCAATTTTCTCTAATTCCATTTTACTATTATCATAAGAACAAGCAGTTAATTTCTTTTCTCCTGTAATATCAGAAAAACAATTATATGCTTCAATTGTTAAAGTTATATTATCATCCTGTTTAACAGTCAAACGACTTTCACCCTTTGTAGATAACCATGTAGACAATTTTAAATTAATAACATACGGAATAAATGTTTTGTTCTTTTTAATATCTAAATTTCCACCAGCTAATTCATCATTTATTTTTAAAACATAAGTTGGGTTATTAAAGGGAATTTTTAAAGTTATGTTAATTGTTCCAAAAAACATTCTTATAACGCCAATTATTATTAATACTGATATGATTAATATTAATATTTTCTTTTTATTCATAAATCACCTCAATTCCTGCAAGTTTTACTTAAATTCGACATATTGCATATATTAATTATACTAAAATATGTAAATATTCACAATAATATTGAAATATTTTTGTATTTTAATAATTATTTTTGCTATTGCCAATATTTACATCATCATTTATTGTTTTATAGATAATTCAAAACTCAAGGAAAATTAAAAGGTCGAAACAAAGATGTAAATGTTAAAGATATAGATAACTATCAACAAAAGAAAGAACAATTAGTAAAGTGATTTTGCATATATTATCATTATTATGTGAAGCATTAAATTGCAATAGATAAGATATAATAAAATGTAAAAAATAAAAGAATATCATCTTAAAAATCTTTATTGAGTCCAATAGAGTAACACACTACGCTATTGGCTGAGCCAATAACGGTGTGCAAAGGGAAATGTCCCTTTTGAATCCCTTTCTTTCCTTTTTCATTACTAATATAATTTTATCCTTATATTCCAATTCCTCCATTGCTTTATGAACCCAATATTATTTCCATTCATTGTCGTGTTTGCAATTTTAAATAAATTGCAAAGCACTAAGCATTGAGAAATAATATTGCCTAAAGCAATGGATTTGCTCGGCATATAAATAATTACCATCTTTTAAATGAAAAAGGAAAGAGATTATGATGTAGCTATATACTAATATCATTATCTCTATCCTTATTGCGATAATCTTTTATACCAGCTATATTGAATATAGCTTTTTCTTTGCTCGTATCTTTTCCTATGTCAATTAGATCATTTTTATTATAAAGTTCATTATCATAACAATATGATACTTCATCAACTACTAAGTTTCTATCTTCTTCATTTCCAATATGTAGTATTTTTCTAAATATCTTCTTAAGATTTTTTAACACACTTTTAATAATATGTTTTAAAAAGCTATTTTCTTCTTCCAATTCTTGATTTCTATTTTTTAATTGTTCAATTTCTTTTTTCATACCAAAGTTCTTTTTATCTAAATCATCATAAGTTTTAATGTGATTACTCATTTCAGTAATAAGGTATTCCATTTGAGGAACTTTTTCTAAACTATTCTTGGTTTCTTTAACTACTTCTTTCATACTGTTATAAGTTTCTTTTTTTATTTTGATATAATCACCAACTATTGTTTCTTTTGATGATTTCATATCTTCTTCTAATTTATCAACTGACTTTTGTAACAATATATTTTGTTTATTCATTTCATAACCAAGTTTTTTAGTTAATTTCTTGTATTCCCTCATTTTTAAATGAATATTTTTACTTCCTCTAATACCTCTATCAAGTTCAAAACCTGCGTTATTTAATCTTTCACAATATTTATCTTGTAGTTCTCTTAAATGTTCCCCATTTCTGATGTATCGCTTTTTAGATAGGGTATATCTATCAGTATTGGTTCTTTTATCAAACTTTTTAACTAAAGGAACTAATACACAATGCAAGTGAGGTGTAGTCTCGTCCATATGAATAGTGGCATTTAACACTTGCCATTTCTCATAACCCAAATCTTTATAGATGAAATCTAAGCAAGTGTTTCCCCATTTTTTAATAATGTCGGTATCTTTGCCTTTAAAGTATTCGTTGGTAGCTGTAAATATAAGTTCATCAGCAACTACACTATTAGAATCATCTAACATTTTATTAAATGACTTCCTTCTGTTTTCTCTAGTCGAATTCATTTTTTCTTCGTGTTCTTCTTTGTATGGTTTAACAATTTCCATGTATCGTTCTAAATAACTTAGCTCTGATCCAATTAAGACAATATTATCAGATGACTTTCCCATATCAATATCAGGATTGCTTTTATATGCTTCTTTTTTTCTTTGATTATGAGCTCCTATCTGTCCTAAATCTCTTAGAGTCATTATTGGTTCGCTTCTAAATATGGCATAATTCATTATTTATCACCATTTGGTAAGATTATTTTATAATCTATAATCTGATTATTTTCCATATAAGGCGATATTGTTATTCCAGATGTTCCATAATGCTTACTTATCTCTTCTAATCTTGATATTTCAGTCGGGGTCAAAGCATAGAATGATATTACTTTATTGGCTCTAACTTCATCAATGATATTATCAGGAGTTAGCATTGCACCTACCTTTATTCCATTAAAACCAGTATTTATTGCATTTGCTATATGAGTAGTAAAGTTAAAAATACTATTTTGTAAGAACTCTTTATTAAAGTTAATCGATGTTATTTCAATGTTATATTCATCATCTCTTTTAACTTCAATACTTAAAATGTATTTATTAATGATTTCTCTTTTAGTCTTCCTAGTTAATGTATTCCACATATTTGATATAGGTATTTCTGCTTTAATCTCTTTTTCATTAAATAAACTAAGTAGATTAGTATCAAATTTCAATACCTGTCCTTTATTGAGATTATTTAACTTTCTAGTCATTTCTTCCAATTCAGTTTTGACCATTTTGTTTTTACTATTGATTACTTCAACATCTAAATCACTATTTACATATAGTTCAACCAGTTTCTTCTCTTGAACCTTTAGTTTTTCGATAGCTTTACTTATTTTAATCATTTCAGCTTCATTATCTATATTTGGTATTGTTATAATATGGTCGTTTACGATTGAATAAATCATCAATTCATTTAGCATTGCAATAAGTTTATTTTCTAATTTATCAGTATTATAACTTTTACCTTTATCTTTACAATTGTCGTTTCTACATTCAATAAAGTAATATTCTTTTCTTGTCCCATTCTTCTTATTTTTATAGGCAATAGTACTACTCATAATATTTCCACAACTAGGACATTTAACTAATGCCGTAAATAAGTGAATGTGTGAGCCATAATTAGGATTTTTATTTTTAACAAGTAAGTTCTGCACCTGATTAAATAACTTATCATCAATAATTTTAGGACAGTAATCTTCAACAATCAAGACATCTTCTTTTCTTCTTGCTTTTCTGCCGTGATGATATGTTCCGTTATAAATTGGATTTTGTAAAATGTTGTATATTCTATTATCACACCATTTACCACTTTTTAAATATCTATTATCTTCTTTCATTTTTTTGGTTATAGGTCTTATGCCATAGTTCTTAGTATATAGTTTATACACGTCTTTAACTACTTCACTTGCGATTGGATCAACTTCTAAATGACCTGTTTCTTCGTTTCTAATATAACCATAAGGTGCTTTATTTGGATGAACTTTTTGCAAAGCCATTTCTTCTAAACCTCTTTTAGTTCTAGCACCAATTTCTTTTCGTTCTCTCTGACCGAATATAAGATTCATTCCAAATATCATTTCTCCGTTGGCTGTTGATACATCATAAGGTTCTAGTGATAGTTCTATCTTTACTTTATACTCTTCACAATAATTAAGTAGCCAATAACCATCAAAACCATTTCTTGTAAGTCTATCCACTTTGATAGCAAGTAATACATCAATTTTATTACTTTTAATATCATTAAGTAATCTTTGCATATTAGGTCTCATTAAATCTTTACCACTATGACCGGCGTCATTATAAACATCAATTACATCATATTCGTGTTTATCAGCATACTCTTGTAAATTTCTTAGTTGATGATCAATACTAAATCCATTATCCCTTTGCTCATCAGTTGAAACTCTCAAATATATTCCACATCTTTTCCTCAATATCTCATCCTCCCTTTTTTGATAATATAAAAAAGGCAAAATAATACATATATGATATACATACTACTTCGCCTTTCAAAGAACAATACTGCAAAATAATTGATTTTTATTATATACAAATATTTTCAAATGTCAATCTTTATTGGCTCAGTAGTTTTCGGACTTCATTAAATGAATAAGTTTCTTTAGTAGTAGGTATGTAAAAATGATTGCCTTGTATTTCGTTAATAGGATATTCCCATAAAATGATTACTTTATTACGATAAGTTAGTTCATAAATAATCGGCTCAACACTTTTAATATTTGTTCTTTCAATTAACAATGTTTGTCCATTACTTATTTTAATGTTAGAAGGTTTAGTATTAGTAATCATTCTTAATACATCATCACTAGGTTTTAAAGTATCTAGCACTTTAAAAGTTAACATAAAAATATCTCCTTTCCTTTATTCAAAGAAAGAAGATATTTAGTCTTATATAAAGTAAAACTTGCGATTGGTTCGCAAGTTGTTTTCAAATGGTGCGGGTAAAGGGACTTGAACCCCCATGGATTGCTCCACTAGATCCTAAGTCTAGCGCGTCTACCAATTCCGCCATACCCGCAATTGTGGTGGACCCTGTAGGACTCGAACCTACGACCGTCCGGTTATGAGCCGGATGCTCTAACCAACTGAGCTAAGGGTCCATTGCTTATATATAATATCATAATATGAAAGGCTTTGCAATAATGTTTTTGTATTTTTTATTATTTCATAAAAAAAAGGAGATTACTCTCCTTATCTATCTAACATTTTAAGTAAATTTACTTTAAACATATCGCGTTCTTCGTTATTTTTAGAAATAACTACNCCATTACATGTTGTNAGTTCACTACGATGTCCTTCAGATAAGATATCTTCTGGTGTTAATGTTGATAATAAAATAACATTTTTATCTTCATAAACGGTATAGTGTAACTTAATATCCCCATGTACTTTAGCAAACATTTCATCTGTTGGTAATTTTAGTTCATATGTCTTAGTTTTATCTTTGCTGTTCATTGATACTAATTTACCTAGAAATTTGCCATCCCTTAATGATGGATAATATTCAAAATTTAATTTTTTATAAGCTAACATATTGTATTTTTTTACAGATTTCTCTAACTTGTTATACTCATTTTCATTTAAATATTCAAAAACATAATTCTTATTCATAAAATCAACCCCCAATTACAAATAAACTACATGTATCCTTTCTTAAAGTGTCTAAAGTATAGCACATTTATACCCTTTTGTCAAATATTGATGGTTATCTAGGGATTATGTTTGATAGTTTATTTGTTTTTCATTCGTTTGAATCTAATTATATTTAAGCTTGAAAAAACAATTATGCTCAAAATAATCATACATATCATAAATGATGGTGATAGTTTAAAATTACCAAAATACAAATCTATTCCTTGCATCTTTGAATATTCAGAAAGTGCCTTAGAGTCTGTAAATACATCNTTTAATGGTTTTTCTAAAAATATNTTTCTAAGTAATGATGCTCCTTGTGAGACTGGAATAACATTNGATACAATTTGTANCCCTTTTGGCATTATNCCCATAGGTANATATGCACCTGTTAAAAATCCAATCATNGTACCAACAATAGTACCAAGAACGCCAACGCTTTGTTCACTTTTTAGNAATGATATAACAAACAACATTAATAAACTTGATGATAATACACACAATGCAATTATACCTATTACTTTAAGCATTGGAATAATTGTTAAAACTGTTCCACCTGATGATGCAATATATATCTCGGCAATAACAAATAATGTTAATGATATAATCATTGCAATAATTATTGTTGATAGTAAATATGACAAGAATACTTGTTCTTTTTATAGGGGCTACTAGAAAATCATTCATAGCATTATTTTCTCTATCAGCAACTACAACACCTAAAGCACCTAAAGATAAAGTTACAGTTGAAACAGCAATTAAACCAGCCATAACCCAAGAGTTTACTAATGGTTTGATGCCCTCTATCTTACCAACAACTTCTTCAACACTTTGTACTTGTAAATCAGATAAGAATAGAATATATAATCCTAATATGATAATAACTGATAAAACGAGAAGAAAACGGTTGCTTTATCTCTAAAAAATAGTAATAGATTTCTTTTTGTTAAACTTTTAATGTTTTTCATATTAAACCTCTCTTATATCTT
>JGI24709J26583_10002212_pt1 | contig 16169 bp, 11 predicted proteins | sample BioPla2DNA1_FD_26583 | JGI IMG/M metagenome (IMG submission 26583) | reverse complement strand
TTCTCTACATGACGTATAAAACGCAGAGCGTTCTCGGTGTAGATGGTAACACGCGGATCATCAAGTGCTTCGGTCATCTCGGGAAAATACTGGCGGCAAGCCTGAACCACGCCCTCATTTATCTCGATCAGGTCAATGGTATGAATAGATTGATATTTGAGCAGTTCGCTCACCACGCCTCCGTCACCCGACCCGAAGACCAACACCTTCTCAACATTGGGATGGACGGCCAATGGTACATGAGCCAGCATCTCATCATATATAAACTCGTCACGCTCGGTGAAAATTATATATCCGTCCACAGCCAAAACACGGCCGAACTCCGGTGAATTGAAAATATCCACCTTGCCAAGTTCGTTCTCACTCGAATATAGATGCTTATCGACCTTCAACGAAAACTTGACGCTGGGCGTATGAAACTCAGTAAACCAAAATTCCATCTTACCTTGATTTTAATATGTTGCGTGTTCCTTTATCACATTAAGGCACTCCACCCTCTCGTCCTCGGGACCGGTCAGTTGACAGCCTTTCTCCTTAGCATATAGAATATAATCTATTATCTCCTGCGTGATGCGTTCGCCTGGAGCCAAAATAGGAATACCGGGCGGATAACACATCAAAAATTCCGTACAAATTCGGCCGTTGGTCTCGCGAATTGGGATCATCTCCTCCTTGGGTGCGTAGAATGCCTCCTGCGGAGTCATGACGACCGAAGGGTTGATATATTCATGGTCAAACAGACCGGCGCGGTCCTTACTATACAGACGCTTTATGTCGTAAAGGGCGCTCACAAAACGCTCCACCTCGCGTATCCGGTCGCCTATTGATATGTATGCCAGTATGTTACCCATATCGCCCAGCTCCAACTGAATATCATACTCGTCCCGAAGCAGGTCGTAAACCTCGATTCCGGCCAGTCCTACGTCAAGAGTATAGACCGTGAGTTTGGTAGCATCGAAATCATATATNCTGTCGCCGTTTATCAGCTCCTTGCCATAAGCATAGTAACCGCCTATCTTATTGATCTCCTTACGTGCNTAATCGGCTATTTTCAGCACCTCGGCAAACAACTCCTTGCCACGCAGAGCCAGATTACGGCGCGATACATCCAGGCTGGANATGAGCAGNTACGATGCGCTCGTGGTTTGCGTAAGGTTGATNACCTGACGCACATAACCCGCACTCACATTGGGGCCGGTAAGCAGGAATGAACTCTGNGTCAGGCTTCCNCCCGATTTATGCATGCTGACCGACGACATATCNGCTCCTGCCGCCATTGCCGTAATCGGCATATCGTCACCGAAATAGAAATGTGTGCCATGGGCCTCATCAACCAGCACCATCATATCGTTCTCATGGGCAAGCTTTACAATACTTTCCAGATTGGAACATATTCCGTAATAGGTCGGGTTGTTGACCAGAATGGCCACCGCATCGGGATTCTCCTCGATGGCACGCTCCACCTGCGAAATCTTCATGCCCAATGCTATACCCAGGCGTGAGTCGGTCTCGGGATTGACATAAATGGGAGTCGCACCATTTATTACAAGTGCATTGATGACGCTGCGGTGTACGTTACGTGGAAGAATTATCTTCTCGCCGCTCTTACATGCTGTCAGTACCATGGTCTGCACTGCCGATGTGGTTCCGCCCACCATCAGAAATGCATGGGCGGCGCCGAATGCATCGGCTGCCAAATTTTCGGCCTCTTTGATTACTGAAATTGGATGACAGAGATTGTCAAGGGGTTTCATGGAGTTCACATCCAGTTCAACACACTGCTTCCCCAGAAGCGATACCAGTTCGGGGTTCCCTCTACCCCTTTTGTGCCCCGGCACATCGAAAGGAACCACTTTGTTCCTCCTAAATTCCTGAAGGGCCTCATAAACGGGAGCTCTACGCTGATCCATCTACCTGCAATAGTCTTTAAAGTTAAACCATCCAAGTCTTTTTCCCGTCCCAAAAATTGGAAATAAAAAAAGACATAAACAATAAAACCTTTCTTGTTTACGCCTGCCCGAAGGGATTTATCCCTTGCAACACAGAAGATCAGAGTCTATATAGTAATATTTACTTTTACTACTCTTTATTGACCGTTTTCCAAGTCGGGTGGTTGTAAAGTAACCAACTTAAAAAATAGGGCACGTTACCGTACACAATGTGCGAGAAAGCGCACAACTCAATAATAGGAAAACTCTGATTCAATCCATACTGCTTTCCTGTCCGCAAAGATAATTCTATTTTGCAGCTTCTGCAAACTTTTCAATATAATCCGTATAAATATTTTCAGGAGAGCGGTTGGGATTAGTGTATTTTAGTTTGCAAAACAATATTTCTAAAACAACCGAAGCTGTCTTTTGTCTTCTTTAAGGGGATAAAAAACACCAATAATAATAAATGGGTTATCTCCTACATTATGAAACTTTTTAGTAGTCCCAAGAAAAAAATGTAAATCACATCTATTTACCATGTAGTCAAAGTACTTCTCTCTTACTTTTTGACAGGCTATTTCTTCATTGCCGTTTACACCTTTTAAGCAATTCCAATATAAAGCGCCTAGTTCCCAATCTTCTACCATTAAAGTACGTTCTTTATTATCCTCCGTAGTAAAAACGTAAGAAAACTTGTAGGGTAGTTTCTTTGCTACTTGGAATATTCTCTTGGTCTCTTTATCATTAAACAAACGGCCTTGAGCCTGTTTTGCAATAATAGCATCAAGTTTTTTCTTGTCCCACTCCCTTTCACATGGTTCCCATATAAAGTCAATGATTTCTTGAGGTTTAACTACAGCTAAAGATGTCCCGATGTTTTTATCCTTTGCTTCTTCTATCAAAACCGACATGTCAGTGTAAACATTTTTCAAAGCAATTTCTTTTCGAAGAGCCCAGTTGTTCGTAGTAGGAATGATTTCGCCAATAATAATATCTTTGTCTAAATCGGCCGGACGAAAACTCTCTTTTCTGAAATCTTTTGTGTTACGAACAATGTCCATTTCTATCCATTGCCATTTTTCATACCGATCGGCATAATTTAATTTCCGATAAGGAACAGGATATATTCTAACCCACGAGCCGTCTTCTTTAAAACCGGCTGTGCAAACTAGTTCATCGTAAGTAGCAGATAGTGTGGGGTATGTTTTCACGGATATAAGAATGCGTGTAAGAGCCATGTGTTTTTACAGGTATTTTAGTTTATAATCAGTTTTAGGTAATTGCATTAGTGCATTCGCTACACATGTTCTGTGACACTTTTTTGGATCTTGTTCAAAACAAGTAATAGCGACTCGTTTACCTTTATCTAACAGGCTGCGAATAGTAAGTAACGAAGCCCTGTTTTCTATCAAAATGGTTTCCCTATATTCTTGAAATAAGCTGTCGTAATCCGTTTGGCTGTTTAATTTCTGTCTTTTGTCAGAAACTATACCTAAATTTGAAAGATGAATATATTCAATATCGACACCTCTACAAGCTAATTCAAGAGTTTTTCTAGAAAAACCGTATTTCTGACTGAAGGCGTTCTTCCGAACGTCACAAAGCACATTTACACCATTAGTTATTAGCTTGTTGATATAAGTTTCAATAGAAACACCCTCATAACCAATAGTAAAAAGGTGTTTTTCGGTATAATGTCGCTTTTGTTGTTCAATCGCATTAAGCTCACTGCTATTCAGTAAATCTCTTGCAATAGTACTTTTTATTGCGTAATATGGATATTGACGATAGGTGTAACGGATTAAATCTGTTTGTGTTAAACCGCCGAACTGAGCTTTCACGTCTAAAAGGGCTTTCCTGTCTTCAGGTTTAAGTGTATCAAAAAAACCATCATCTTTAGTTAATATATAAAACCTGTTTTTATCTGTTTCAGCAATTTTACAGTAACCATATTTGGTAAGCGTTGCAATATCTTGATTGGCCTGGAACGAAAAACAGCCATAACAATACGGAACAAAATCAAAGGATTCTGTTTCTTGCTTACGAGTGAACAAAAACAGATATTTTTGAAACTGTTTGGCAGTCAGTTTTCCATCGAACAAGCCCAACAGAGCCAATAATATTTTTCTTCTGTAGTACATACCGCAAATGTACAAAATATTTTCTGCCTTGTGCTTTTTATAATCATCTCTATTAAACGCTGTCGTGTTGAGATCACATTTTTTCAGAGAACCACCATTATCTCACAATAAACTTAAAAAACGGTTCAAAACTTAAATTTTCTGTCTCCTCCCGATTATAGAGCGGTTCGTTTATAAAGAAGCACTCTTTCCAGATTTGCCAAGTGATGTCGTGTTGGATTTTTTGTGGGGTAAGCATTTCATAAACACCATATTTTGAGCGAGTGATTAGTTCTGCTTCATTAAATTGCGGAATAGCACAATAGGTAGAATTTTCGCAACTGCGATTAAAGCCGTATTTTGCACCAATCAGCTTTGTTAAAAGCGGTTTACTTATTTCATCTTGCAGCCTGAACTGCTTGCCGAAAATTACCAACAAATCGTAGCAAAACGAGTATCGTGAACAGATAAGCGCCGTTAAAATCAAATTTCTATCTGATTTAGTTTGCAGAGCAAGCAAAGTTTCTTCTTTGTTCTCATTTACCAGTGTCATCAGTTTATTCTTCTCGCTTGCTACCGATTTTATCTGATTTATGCTCTTATTTACCCGATTAGCACCCTTATATTCAGACTGCAATAACTCTCTTAAACGCACCTCGTTCACGCCACCTGTCAGCTCATCTTGTAAAGCAATCAGCATGATATCCAGTGGGATGCGTTGCTGTATTCCCAATGTTTTATTTTGTTGTCTCATCATTATTTCGTTACCGTAATAAATGGCACAAGCACCTCTAACCAGTGTGTGCCGCCGTGTGTTACTCCGGCATTTTTGTTTGTAAACGCCTCATTCCCTATGGCGTAATAGGTTCTGCTATTTTCGTCAATTTGCATAACGTGTTCCGCATACTCATTTTCAAATAACGCTCTATCCGCCTCTTCGGGAAGTGTAATGTGGCGTAAACTAATGTTGTTAGCACCAAGTTTATCACTTCCATCCAAGCGGCGATAAGGTTTTGTTTCGATATTTCCATGGTCGGTAGTAATATAGAGTTTGAAATCCAAATCGAGCAGTTGTTTTATGTTTTCAAGGAAAGTTTTGTCATCTACCCACCGTTTTGTATTGTCGCGCAGGTAATAAATATCTCCAGCTGCGTGCATTTTTTCATCCAAATCGGTAGAAACGTACGCCAATTTGGTTACTGAGTTTTCTACTTCCAAAACACCCGAATGTTGATAGTATCGCTGAAATTTAGGCAGTTTCTTACCATCCCAATAATCAGCCCAAAGTTTTCCTTCCGAATGCTTATTTTGAACATATAATTCCGATGGACGCGCAGCCTTGAAAATGGCTTGCCGTGAGAGTTCCGTAATGGATGGTAGCCACGAAAAAATGCACTCATATTTTAGTCTGACGTGGAAATGCTCTTCCAATGAATTACCGAGCATAATACTTTGCCAATAATTCATCCCGTCAACGACAATAAGTGCCGATTTCTCCTTCTCTTGTTTATTGATAAATGGCAAAACATGTGTTACGATACGTGGCGCATCTTGTCCGCAAGTGGACGAAACCACGTTCGTATATCTTTTTTTTAGGAAATCTTGAAAATGGATATTTGTATCTTCAATCAAATCCTCCATCTCGTGCCACCGTTCCAACTCCAATGCTTTCAACAAAAGCCGAGATACAGCGGGCATCCATTCAGAAGGTCTGTTGTAGTTAGGTTTTGTAATCAACTTTTCAAACTCATTCCTGACTTCAAACATTGCCTCATCTACCTTGTTCACGCTGTATCCGTACTCTTTCACCATATCGCGTGTCCTGATTTCATCCAGCGGAACAAGCTGCGGCTGATTATAGAGCCATTCAAGGGTGGCAAGACTTTCATTTTTAATGGTATCCCAATGATAAAAGCGAAACATGGTGCGTGTTTGAAAAACGAAATATTCCACCTCGCGCCGAATATCTTCCAAAATATCAAACTCCTCTTTCATCAAGAAAATGCACCTTTTTTCCTCTTCCCATTTCCATTCCGTTTCCCAAAGGATACGCAAATCAAGGCTGTTGCCTGTGGCAAATTCAACACGTGCATATTGCAGAGCCATTATTACATCGTAACGGTTAAAGAAACCATCGCGATTAAGCACGACAACCACCCGTTTTCGGTTGTCGCCAAACAGTTTATTCACTATATCTGCAATAAGCTTTTTTGTCATCACAGTTTATTTAAATGCAAGATGCGAAAAACGCCACAAGCATAAAACTTTACACGCGGCTCGATGCAATATCGTAATATTGTAATAATGCTTCATCTTCCATCAGCAAACTTTCCGGCAGTCTATTACCCACTTGCACGATAGTAGCAAAATCTTTATTGGAATAAGCCTCTTTAAAACCTACTCTAAGAGCCTCTAAACGTACTGTTCTGATTTTTGTATTGGGTTTTGATGCCATTTCCACATACATATTAAACTCTTTGAGCAACTTACGGGTGCGAACTTTTTCCAAATCGGCTTCATTTTCCAAATCCGGTTTATACCACCTGCCTTCTTCATCTTTCAGGAAATTCTCCTCCAAAATCTGTGACATTTCCGGCAGTTCATCGCCTTTTTTCGGTGTAACCAAATCTTGCATCCATCGCGGTTGAAGTTCCTGATAGGTTTTTGGTGCGATTTCCAACTCACGTTTCAGCCACTCAATTCCCTCTATCTCACTGCTGATAAAGAGTGCCATAGGTACCATATCGGGTGCTTTGGCTTTCTTCTCCTCGTACTCGATAACCTGTTCGGGTGTAAAAAACATTCCGTCACGCTCCACGAAACGCTCGCGCAAACCTTTCTGAAACTCCGATGCACTCAACGGTACATTATAACCGTGCTGCACATAGTACGAAATAAGCCTGTCGTACAATATTTTCGGGTTACGCTCCACCACGGTGGTAGTGGAATTGTCTTTTTCCAAATGCACAGGCAAACGCAGCAACAACTCCTCGATAAAACTCCATACATTTTCCGATTTATCTTGCGTAGTTTCAAATTTCTGCAAAAGCTCTGCCGAAGGTTTATAGCATGAAATAACCAAATCTTGTTTTACGGCAGTGGTAGTAGTTACAGCCTTAAACGAACCCTGTTTTTTATCGAGAACAGAAACATTTACAAGCACAAAACCCACTGCTTTCAGTTCATTTTGAATGGAATTCCACACCGATGCCGAAGTATTGCTAAACTCAATGGTAATCCATTTCCCGGGTTTTAGAATACGGTAAAACTCTTGTAGCGAACGGTTCATCAAACTTTGATACTCAAAAAGCGTTTTCTGTTGCACCTGATTAATAATAGCCTCTTCTTTATTATTAGTCTGCACTTTTATCCATCCTTCCCAAATGGAACTCAATTCAGAATACATAATATTGGCACCAAAAGGCGGGTCAATAAACATATAGTCTATTGAATTATCATCAATAAATGAAAGTTTTGTAGCTGAATTGACACTAATTACAGAGTTTCCTCTTTGTAGATAAGATGTTTTGGAAAAATCTCGAATTTTTCTCTTTAAAATATTGAAAGGATACAACTCCACATTTAAGGAAGGAATATATAATGTGCCTGTTAGAATTCCAAATTTTCTATCTAATGTAAATTTATAGCACTTAGTCGTTCTTTGCAAAGTAGATGTAAACCATGCTTTTAAAAACGGGTCATCTTCTATTAGTTCATACACCCTATTAAGATAAATTAAATTTCTTTTGGTGTAAAAAAGATGTGTATGGGTTACACCATTGCTTTGTATGGGCTGTGAAGTATTATATCCATCACTCAGTTTGTATGTTTTATAGTCAGATGTATATAAATAAGAAATTCTTTCTAACAATTGAATATCAAAATCTGAAACATTTTCCTCTCCTCTTTTCCGATTGTGTGTAAAATTAACTCTTACTGGTACTTTTATATTCAGCGTAATTGTCTCTCCAAGTATATCATCAAAAGATGTTTCCCACGCTTTTTCCATATTCCTTTTTGAGCAAAGCGTACCACAATGGGGGCAAGGGAATTCCTTTTTTATTTCGTTTTTTTCTAAACTTACAGCCTCATCCCAAAGTGTAAGCTCTTTGTTGCAGTTAGGACAAATAAAAACATCACTCCATACCGTGTAATTTACTTTCGCACGTTTGCCGTTTACTTCGGTTTCATACATCCAGCCATACTCCTTTTCCACCTGCTTTAATATGGCATTTGCCTTTTTTTCAAATTTTACAGGGTCGAAAGGCAAGTTGTAATTTGCCGCAATCAGCGATGCTATGGGCGACAGGTCGGAACAGATAGAATGCCTTACACCGACTTTGGCATCAGGTTCACGTAAAGCCGCCACATCTTCTGCCGAGCCACACAGATTGGCAGCTACACTGGTCATTCCGGTTCCGGCAAATCCATCAAACACAATATCGCCGGGCTGTGTGTAGTGCAAAATATAACGCATAATAGCAGGATGCGGCACTTTGGTATGATAAGCGTGTGCCATGTAAATGGGATTGTTTTTTCCCTCACTTACATCGCTTGCATACGGCTCTTCTACCTTAAAATCGTGCTGTCGTTTACCCTGTTTTTCTAATTCTATCTTCTCCTTTTCCCATTCGGCAATAAAATCATTGAGCCAAGGATTAGGGCAGGCAGTATAATAGGGCGGGTCTGACAGACGAATAATATCCTCATCTTCTCCAATGGGAAATCCTTCTATCTGCTTTAATTCAGGCAATTTTCGACGCAGTTCTTCACGAAAATAGGCACGTCGAGCCTCATCGCTTTCAAAAGTCATTCCCAAACAGGTAACAGAAGTTGCTTTAACCTCTTTGTTTTCAAATTCTAATTTTAATTCCTGCATAAGTGTATAATGCGTTTTATTTTATCAGCGTAAAATTATTCTTACTTTGTCTCTTTTCTTTCCTTTACTCATCTGCTCAATATAAAGCTCAAAAGCTCCTTTGGCTTCTTCAATGGTCATAGGATGTGTAAAATAGTTTGACATGGCTTCTTGTGTGATTTCTACTTTTTCAAATCCTTCGGAAATAATATTTATTAGTTCCAACAAGACTTGTGCAGCATAACCATCCTGTATGGGTTCCATACCGTTTACAAATCTGTTCAGGAAATTTCTGCCACCTTCATCCATCAGCTTCATTGCATTTTGAGCATCGGGTGTATTTATAAACTCTTTGAGCGAACCTATCCACATATTGTATATATCTTCTAATTCAACACCCAGTTCACGAACATTTTTCATTTCGTGGTCGCCAACCGTAAGCGGGTTAAAATTGGCATAAGGCGTTGTAGCCAAAGTCGTTTCCACATTGGTTTCGGCTTTTCGCAATTTACTAAACTTCATTCGCCAGTTTTGCCACACCGTAGGGTTGAGCAAAGAGCATTGAGCAAGTTTTTCACAAACAAGATATTCTGCCGAATTCAAAATTTTTACTCTTTTTGCCTCGTCAATATCATTGATGCAGTACTCTTTATATTTCTTCAAATACCATTCAATGTATTGCTGCTTGCTCTCTTTCAGTTCGGTTTTATAATTTTCTATCTCCGAACCCGATTGCGATGCCAACACTTTCGGCAAGCTCTGAACGGTAGCCTCCATTGTTTTTGAAAGTCCGGTATCTGTCGGAACATACTGTCTTGCTTGTGTAAGATAAGATACTTCTGCTTCCAGTTCCTTAGCCAATTCAAGTTTTTCGAGAACGCTTTCCAAGTCGTTTTTATTCTCTATCATTTTATTGACGGTGGCTATATCAAAAGGCATATTTTTGATTTTCGCTTCCGATGTATAGGTGGCAAGTTTATCGCAAAAACCTTTTAATGCCGTAGTATTGTTTCTCAGTTTCAGTGCTTCATCTTCCGAAATAATATCTACTCCGGCTATATTGGTGGCTTGTTGAAATTTCAAAGCAACTGCTTTGGCACATTCGGCAGCCATTTCTCTAGCCGCATTTACCAACGAAACGTAAGTGTCTTTTTGGTCTAATTGATTGGACAGGTCTTTTCCGCAAAAACTCTTTGTAATAGCCTTTATTACAGGCAGATTTACACCTTTCGGTCGTTTGATAAAGGCAAAATTGAAATAATCATCGGGCTGCAAGTCGCGAAGTTTTTCCAAATTAGCCGCATTTAAAGTATCGCCGCTGTTCAGTTTTATTTCGCACTCGCCAAGTGCCACCAGCACGGCTAAAACCATAAACTCAAACGCAGCATCAATGCCATAATCTTTTGAACGCCAAACTTGATTTGAGTTGGGCAGCAGTTCGAGAATTTCATCTCTGTTGACCACCATTTGGCTTTCTCTTGCGTTCATCATACTCAGAATGCTTATGGCATAAATACTTTCGGTTACCACCAACTCACCCGCTTTGTAGCAACCTAAACCGGCAAGTATAGCTTCACCGTCCTGATTGCTTTCAGTGGGATTAATGATTTTTGCCGCAGTTCCTCTGATGTAGCGCGAAAGATTGTCGTTGGTAATAGTCTGTCTTGCCAAGCTAAATGCCGGATGATGCGGCGTTTGCTCTTTGAACTGCTCTTCAAAAACGGCACTTGCCACGCTGTTGAATATTTCTAAATGGGATGTTCCCTGTTCGGGCAGTTGAAACGATTTTAGCTCGCGTCCGGGTTCGTTTTTGTAATAAACCTTTGTTTCTGTCAGGTAGCAAGTTTCAAATTCATGACGTGCTTTTTTAAACAAATCCTCTATTTTTCCCTTGTAAATAGGTTTGATAGAAGTATCGGCAGAGTTCCACAAACTTAATGCTGCTCCGTAATTGCAAACAAGATTTTTGAACTCATCGGAAACCGTGTCTAATACAAAATAGAGTTCGTCGCTGTCGTTGTTGCGTTTCTTTTTATCTTCCTGAAAAATAGGCATCACAATCATATAGAAATACTGCCGTGGATGGGTGGTTGATTTTTCGTTGGGATTACCTAAGAAAATATATCCGTCGCGTGTAATTTTGTGACTTCGCCATTCAATTTCGTGTTTGTAGATTTGAAATCCGGTTCTGTACGGATTATCTTCAATACCAAGCACTTCTACCATAAATCTGAAAAAGGCTTCGTCTTTGTGGTAGGGCGACATGGTTTCGGCAAACTGAACAATTTGTTGGTCAATGTTCACACCGCCTTCGGTGCGTAATCTATATTCATGATTTTCTTCATTAAACTCAAAGTACTGACCCGAAGTGGCTTTAACGATTAACTTTGCACAACTGTCCACCACATCCACCAGAAACTCTTTATCTTCTGCCAAAGGATTGGTAACACACAAATCTTCTACCAGCGTTTCCGCTCTTGCACCGTTTCGCTTACTAAGTTCTGCTTGCAAGATTTTTATGGCAGCGGCGTTTGTTATTCTTTTTGCCAAAGGTATCCTTTCAGTGCGCACACCTTCAAAATTGCTGTCTATTTTATCGTGTACGATTTTTACAGTATCGGCAACGGTTTTAAAGTCCGGAATAGACATCAGTCCGGGGTCAGCCATCATCTGTTCCCAGTATTGGTCGTAGGTAATAAGTCCCGGGTTGTCCGTAGGTATCTCTTTTTCGCTAATTTTGGCAAATTGAGCCGAAAGGGTTTTGAGTACTTCACGCTGTGCTCGTCCTAATCTTATTTTCTGAAAATTCTCAAAATAGGCGGGATGAACAGGGAACAGGTCAACATATTCATCCAAATGTGCATGCATCTCACTAAACAGATGCATAAACTTTTCTAAATGTTTTCGAATGTCCTGTTTTTGACTTTCTGACTTTCTCAATAATCTATTTTGTACCACAAACGAAACATCTTCTTTCCGAATGGTCAGGTCAACATACCGGTCTTTTACTTTAAGTAGCATCTCTGCGGCAAATGCAAACTCCTTAGATTGATATATCATCTCTTGCACACCAAACATAAATGCAAATCGACCTTTGGCACATTGCTGTCCAAGTGCTTGCAACACTTGTAAATCGTGGTCTAACTGTCCAACGGCGGCATGTGTTTTCAGGTACGACAACATTTCATCAATCACCAGCATAAAGCCGTGGTCGGGATATTTGTCTTCAAATGCAGCCATCATTTCATCCAACTGCTCGCTGTACATTTTCAACGATGCACTGTCGAACCGATACTCCACACCCATATTATCCAAGAAACGTTGCAACTGAAAGGTAATAACATCCCAGAATTTTTTATCGGTCTGCATCTCGAAACGATACACCTTAAACTTTCCGGCAATAGGCTTAAAAATCTCTTTTACCAGCTCATTTTGAACATCTTGCAGATAGTCGCTATTTTCTGCAATCAAAGAAACAAGCGACATCAAGTGACTTTTTCCCGTTCCGTAATTACCGATTACTTGAATTCCTTTTCGGTCTGTTTCACTAAAAACGATATTTTTTACCATTTCAGGCAAAATTGTCTCTACAAAATAGTCGGGATAGACAAATGTTTTTACTACTCCTTTTCGATAATCTTCTTTGTCGAGTAAATCTAATTGAATAACTTCCGTAATCGGGTCGAACTGCAATATATCTTGATACTTCATAATAGGATAATATGATTGGTTGCACTTAAATCGATTATATATTTCGAGTTTTCTGAGAGAAAAAACAGTTTATTTCCCCTAATTTCTCCTTCCCAATACAGAATAACTAAGTTGTTTCTCGAAAACCTTTGAATGGTTTGTAGAACGTTAACTTTTAAATCTTTTTCAAATAGAATCCCGGTATTGGAAAGGCAGATGTAATCCCCGAAGTCGGGACGATGGATGATGTTTTGATTGATAAGCCTTGTAAGCTCTTCTTGAATAATAAAGGGAAGTTCCTTATTTCTTAACTGCTCGTTCTCTTTTAAAAACATAGACAAGTGATACCCCAAGTCAAACACAGAAAAATATGTCAACATCTGCTCATCTGCCACAACTATCAGTTTGAAGCGTGGTGCAGATGATAGAAAACGAATTATTTGATTGTTTATATCACACATGATCTAAGGAAATAGCAATAATACTTCTCTTTTACTTGAATATATAGGTTACTTATTTCTACAAAAATATAGTTTTTTTTATGTGATATTTCTTTGATGAAGTAAAAAAATCGATTATATACTCATATTAAATTCCGCATGTTAAGAAAATGTGATTACATCAACACATTACTTTTTACCGCCTATCCAGGTCCATTTGTGCCAGATGTACTCCAGGGGGCCTTGTTTGTGCTTGCGAAGCCACCGTTTGCAGAGCTGTAGCTGAAGCAGGAAGATCAATATGCCGATAATAAGGCTTATCGTGTAGCCGCAGTAAGGAGCAAAGTAGAGCCCGAAGGGGAAATAGATAAAGGCTCCTATGATGGACTGGGTGATGTAATTTGTAAGGCTCATCCTGCCGTAAAAGCGCAGACCTCCTACTTTATCACGGAACTTTTTACTTTGATAAAGGAGTATAAAGGATGCTATGAGCACCAGCGTAAACGCCAGCTTCTGCCACATGTCGAATACAGTACCTACTGTTTGCTGTACGATGGCGCTGTTCTGAATAATAAGCTCTTTGAGCGTGTATAAGGGGGCAAATGCGATGGCCGAAATTATGAGTATCTTTACCCATAAACGTAAGTTTTTTTCTGAAGTGATGAACAACTGTCTCCTGCCAATGAAGAAACCCAGCAGAAACAGACCGACAGTTTGGAAGAAGCGCCCTGCATTGACAGCCCACAGTAAGCTGGCTTTTTGTCCCAGTGTGATATTCGTCCAAATAAATGCGCCGAAGTTTCCGGCTTTTGTGTATTCCGCCACTTCGGCATACATCTCGTCTACCCTCAAATCGGGTAACCGGTGTGCAGGATTCAGTAGGTTGGCTATATAGTGATACCACTCCATAGGCTGTAACAGAAATATGACCGAGGTTATCAGTATGGCCTTATCGTTCCAGTTACGAGTCAGAAACAGTACGATACCGACCACCACAAAGAGCAGCAGCACGTCCCCGGCCGGGAAAAAGGCGGCATTCAGTGTGGCAAAGCCTGCCAATAATATCAAACGCCATAGAAAACGGTATCCGAAATCCTTACCCCGTTTTTTCTGGTTATTGCTCTGAATATAAAATGTGAAACCGAACAGCAGGGCGAAGATAGCGTATGCCTTTCCTGCAAAGAGAGTGAATACCACGTTAAAGACTCCCTGGTCTAAAACATTCAGCCAACCGGGGGAATCTGTCGGATAGACCGGAAATATGAAATGCTCCAGATTGTGGACTAAAATGATTGCCATCACAGCAAAACCGCGAAGGGCATCTACGACCTCAATGCGAGGATTCTTACTTGGATTATTTTCCGTTGTCATTTGGTCGGTAATAATTTAATTTGTCTTTTATTTTTACTCTTGGTTGATGTGATTGCTTACAATCGACAGTAATTTTGTATCCACAAAAATAGAGATTATTCTTTTCATGTTAAGAAAAGTCAGTTTATTTAACACGTCACAATAACTCATGTATAAGAATCACGTTTTTATGTACACATCCTGTTTCTCATGTCGAAAAAATTGTATTTCTTCGATACATTTTTTTTCGTTACGGGGCTATCTATGCAATTGCTGTGAAACAAATAAAACGGAAGCAGGCACTTCCGTTTCTGGGTCGGGATGAAAGGATTCGAACCTTCGACCACCTGGTCCCAAACCAGGCATTCTAACCGGACTGAACTACATCCCGAATACTTTTAATTCTTATAAAAGCGGTGCAAAGTTACGGTTTTAAACAAAAACCGCCAACTGTTTTGGAGTTTACTTTAGCCGGTCTGCTCCTATTTCAGGATCTCATAAGCCTTGAAACACTTGACCAGCTTTTCGGTAGCTATGTCTATCTGCTCTTTGGTATGCGTAGCCATGAGCGAAAAACGTATCAGAGTGTCATCGGGCGAACAGGCGGGAGGAATAACGGGATTGACGAACACACCCTCCTCGAACAGCATTTTCGTAATGTAGAAAGTCTTGTAGAAATCCCTGATATAGAGAGGTATGATGGGTGTCGATGTGTTGCCTATCTCAAATCCGAGCGTTCGGAAATTTTCCAGTGCATAATCGGTCAGTTCCCAAAGTCGCCCGATCCTTTCAGGTTCGCTCTTCATAATATGCATGGCTGCACGTGCCGCAGCGGTTGCAGCAGGTGTATTGCTGGCGCTGAATATATAGGGTCGGGAATGGTGGCGTACCCAGTTGATAATCTCCTTATCGGCAGCAATGAAACCGCCGATGGCCGCCAGCGATTTGCTGAATGTGCCCATGATTATCTCTATCTGGTCGGTGACTCCGAAATGGCTGCATACGCCACGTCCGCGGTCACCCATAACTCCCAGTCCGTGAGCCTCGTCAACCATTACGCAGCAGTTGTACTTCTCCTTCAAAGCAGTGATCCTCGGCAAGTCGGCCAGATCACCTTCCATACTGAAAACTCCATCAACCACAATCAGCTTGAGCGAATCCGGCTCACAACGTTTCAGGTTTTTTTCAAGCGACTCCATATCATTGTGACGGAATTTCATAGACTTGGCAAATGAAAGGCGGCGACCGTCAACAATTGAGGCATGGTCAAGCTCGTCACATATTATATAATCGTCGCGCCCCATAAGACAGGAAATAGATCCCATATTGGCCTGAAAACCGGTAGAGAAGATCATAGCCTCTTCTTTTCCGACAAATTCGGCCAGCTCGGCCTCAAATTCGTTATGCAGGTCGAGCGTACCGTTCAGATAACGCGAACCGGCACAACCGGTGCCGTACTTTTTTACAGCCTCTATCGCGGCTTCAATAACCTTGGGATGGTTGGTAAGTCCCAAATATGAGTTGGATCCAAACATGAGCACCTTACGGCCCTCCATTGTAACTTCGGTATCCTGCATACTGGAAATGCATCTATGATACGGATATATACCCTGTGCCTTACCTTCCTGAGGTAATGTATATTCAGCACACCTTTCACTCAATTTGTTCATAGGGCACAAATTTAGTCAAAAAATAAATAGTATCTTCGCATCGATAAAAAGAAGTACAATTGTTGTCCGATGAAAAAAAAAGCAGCATTCCTGTTTAACCCCATATCAGG
>JGI24709J26583_10002211_pt1 | contig 16173 bp, 16 predicted proteins | sample BioPla2DNA1_FD_26583 | JGI IMG/M metagenome (IMG submission 26583) | reverse complement strand
GTATTTTGGAACAAAGGATTTGTCTCAGGCAATCTGAAACAATCCTTTTCGAATCTTAGAAAGGCACCGTTGGTGTCTAGACATTGGGGTCCACCATAAGGTGCCAGTTACCGCAGTATCGTTACCGGTGTCGTTATTGTTGGAATTATTTTAGCTACCGGAAGAAAGGAGAGTCGTTAAACTATGAGTACGTATTATGATTTGAGTCATCCTTTTGATGAAAATTCATACCACCCTTTTGGTTTTCCCTCTTTTGTTAATAAACAACATTTTGTCAGTCACGGGTGTCGTCATGCCATTGGAACCTTCAGTTTACACACATCAACCCATATTGATGCTCCATATCATATGGTTGAAGATGGAAAAAGATTGGAGGAAATGGATCTGAAGGAGTTAATCGGGTCGGCTGTGATTGTCGATTTGTCTCAATTTTATGGAATAGAAACTCCCCCTTCTAGAGGAGTTGAAGTTGAACACTTAGAAAAAGCTTTGGCTTTAGCAAATTTAGAAGTTAAAGAAGGGGATGCTCTAATATTGTATTTAGGTCGATCAGAACAATATATAACCGATACTTATCGGTATTATAGTGATTACAGTACCCTCAGTTTTGAACTCTGTCAGTGGATAGCTCAACATAAGGTACGTCTAGTTGGCTTAGACGCTCCCGATGTAGATTTAGCTCAAGAGTATTTAGATCCTCCGTTTGCGCCTGTTAATCACCGTTATTTATTATCGCGCAACATTTATGTTATCGAGAATGTTGGCGGAGAGGTTGAAAAGCTTTTAGGAAAAAGGGTAGAGCTAATTCCTGCACCGTTAAAAGTAAAAGGAGAGTATGCATCGGGTGCTCCTGTTCGTCTTTTAGCACGGTTATAAAAAGGTGTTTTTATGAAAAAAATCGTCGATTTATCTTTGACTCTAATTGAAGAGTATCCCAATACGTGGCCAGGACAGCACCCTTATAAGCATGTTCTTTGGAAAGATTTTCCCAATAAAGATGAACCTTATAGCACTTGTCATTTTACAATGGATGAACATTGTGCCACCCATTGTGATGCTCCAGCTCACTTTATTAGAGCAACAGATGACCCCGATTCTAAACTGTTCGGCGATTCTTTGGATCTCTCTTTAATGCAAGGGGATTTGAAAATAATCGATGTTCGCTTTTTAAATGAAACTGCTCAGGCAGGGATAAGTCCTTGGATTGAAGTTCCCCTTATAAAAGAGTGGGAAGCAAAATATGGAGAACTGGAACCTAAAGATATTGTCGTCTTTCAGACAGGGTGGGATCAGTACTATAAAAAAGGGGATTTAGGTTATCTTTATGCCGACGGTCCAATCCGAGACAAAAAAAGTGCCGGTTGGCCCTCTCCTTCTGTTGATACAATTAAATACCTTTTTGACAAAGGTATTGTTTGCTTAGGTATCGATTCCCCAAGTATGGGAGCTGTTCATCAAGGAGCTCCTCCTCACCAATTGGGTCTTGGTTTGGGAATGATTTATATAGAAGGGCTTGCCAATTTAGATGCAGTTAATCCAACAGGAGCTTCGTTTATATTTCTACCACTTAAAATAGCTCGTTCGACGGGATGTCCCGGTAGAGCAATTGCCTACATTAATTGAGCTTTTGATATTTTTACTTTGCGTCTGATATGATAAGTTGTATTATATGCAGACAGGTAGGAATTATAAGATGGAAAAATTAAAGCGAGTAAAAAGACAATCATTAAGAGCTCAAGTTTACACGCAACTGAAAGAGAAAATTCAAGGAGGAGTGTGGAAAGTTGGAGAAAAACTCCCTTCTGAGCACGACCTTTGTGAATCATTTGGTGTCAGTAGAGTAACAGTAAGAGCTGCCTTGCAACAGCTCGAAATTCTAGGTCTTGTAGAAACTCGCCACGGAGGTGGCACCTATGTTCGTGAATACAGTGCTATTAAAGCCTTAGATAATTTACATCCATTTCTACCAATAAACAGACATAAAGATTTAATTGCTGTTTTAGAGTACCGTCAGATTGTTGAAAAAGGGACAATAAAATTAGCCCTTCGTCATATAACCGAGGAAGATATTGAACAACTTGAAGAAACCTACCGCCTAATGGGACAAACAATCGATGATCCTGTTCGTCATGCAGAAGCCGACCACGCTTTTCACTACTTATTGGCAAAAATCTCTAAAAATCCCCTTTTAAGTAAAGTCTCAGCCATGATAAATACTATTTTATCAACATCGATGGTCGATATAGTTAAACTTTTAGGGTGTGAGATAGGACTCAGATATCACCGTCAACTTATAGATGCAATTAAAGAAGGTGATGAAAAAATATGTGAAACGCTAATGGAGCAACACATCCAAGAAACCATAGATGCAATCTTAAAAGAGAGTCGACTTGCTTTAGCTAAATAAAATAATAACATCATCACTAATGTCTCGTTTAAGTAATTAAAACGATCTCTATTATTCCAATCGAATTGAAAAAATTACTCTATGTAAAGTCTTTTAATCGTTAGCTAAGGCACTAATTTATTTTCCTATTTTCATTTTTATAATCCGTAATTCCCGAAGATTCTAACCATACTAATTATATTATGTTTGATTAGGGTTCTCTTTTTTGTCATTATAAACTTTATCTTTGTACTGGAATTTAATCCCAAGCAGGTTAAAAATTGTCCGTTGAGCTGCCGTTGCAGTGGTGTAAACATCCTTGTACTTACCGCTGAAATGTATTTTTGCAAATGAATCGACTTTATCCAACATATCATGCTCAGACCAATATTTTCGTTCTTTTTTGGGAATCTCATTAACAGTTTTTCTTAATTGAGAGAGAATGATCAAAGCAAGGAAATTGCAAAATACTTTGCCTTTAACTGTTTTCTCATTGTGATTGCGAAGCCTTCTAAGGTCCAACATGTTCTTTAAATCATCAAAACTTATTTCCACCTCGTTGCGCAATCTGTACTGGTGTAGTGCTTCTGCTGCCGACTTAGATGAAGTTGAAATTAAAAGCCAATAACAACTGTCGTTTTGAATAAAAGAGTCTATTGCTTCATCGTTGTAAGTTACTCTTTGACCTTTGCTACTTTTCTTAATAATAAAATAGGTCTCATAGAGTTTTTTGTTAGCTTCAAATATTTTATCACTTTCAAGTTCTTCTTTGCACCTTTGAAGCTTTAACATAAAGCTAGCTATATTCTTCTCTTTCCTAGTTGGGTCAAAATAGATGTGGTAGTAGGTTCTACCATATTCACTTATCTTGTGTACTGTTTTGCCGTAAATGATTGTTTGATCATCCTCAAGTGCATTTTCAGCTCTCCTTAAAGAATCCTTATGTTCGCCAATCATCTGCTTTTGCCAAACTATATGTGAAGGAACTGGCAGTGTGAATTTATGCCCTCTTTTAACTAAGTTTAATAGGTTCTCACTGCTGTAAAACCCCCTATCCCCTACAAAAGTAAAGTTTGCTACTCCCAGTTTCTCTAAACTCTTTAATACATAATCGACCACTATTTTATCTGACATACTACCAGGGTTAATCGCATACCACAAAGGCAGTGAGTTTTCACACGACATAAGTAAACTAAGATTTATCTGCTCAAGCTTTTCTTTGTCACGATTATAACCTCTTTCAGCATAGCAGTTGTCTTTGCCGTAGGTGCTTATACTGGTAATATCAAACAAAAGACTTTTCCCTTTGGATTGCAATGTAACCCACTTGCAGAAAAAGGTGTTAAGCTTATCATCATCTAAACGACTCAACAATTCACTGATTCTTTGTGAACTGAGATTTAATGAATCAAAACCACGATCTTCAAGCCACGTTTCAGCTCGACTTAACGCTTTAGATCTACAAATATAGTAATAAGATAAAGCTAAAAGTTTAGTAGCATCCTCTTTACCAAAAACTTCACTAAGAATCTTTTCTATTTTAATCTGTTTTACAATACTCTCTAGTACCATCCTTTGACCAATTAAAGTAGTTTTGCAAACCTTAGGGGAACTTTGAAGTTTTTCTTTTAATTCATTCATCTGCTGACGACTCTTATAGTATTCATTGTAAATGTAGTGACCTCCTTTTCCAACCTTGCCAATACACTTTCTTTTATGGGTCGAATAACCTCTCTCTTTATCCCAATAAGAGTAATCTTCGTAGATGTAAGTGACTCCATTTTTGGCAGTAATTTCTATTATTTTGGTGGGCATGACAACTCTCCTTATAGTTATAATTATAACCATATTTTGAGTAAAAATAAAGACCAAAATTATTTATTTGTTGTATATTCGTGATTTATTTAAGTGTTTATTTTTTATGGTTAGATTCTTTGGGAATTAGGGTTATAATATTAAAATGTCAAATAATATGATATGAACATAAAAATCGATACAAATTGTGTATTATAACACTTTGGCATTGACTTTTGAGTAGCAAAGTGGCATTTTGTATATAGCAAACAAAGTTAGGAGGCTTATCTATGAAACAGGCTTCAGTAAGAATTACAAGTATTACAATAAACAATTTCAAAAATATTATTAATGGATCGCTTTCTTTAGAAAATACTAGGAAAAATTATAAGGCAAGTGTTGTAGGAGTGTATGGCCAAAACGGTTCTGGAAAAACAGCATTGATTGATGTGTTAGAACTTTTAAAGTATGTACTTTGTGGCAAAACAATACCAAATAAATTTGCAGATTATATTAATGTAGATTCGGATATTGCGACATTTCTATTCGATTTTACCATAAAAAATATTGAAGAGACCTTCGTTGTATCGTACCAGTTCAGTATAAAATCTGTTTTAGATATTTCTGGGCAAAATGTCGATTTAGTTCAGTTCCCAGAACAAAAAAAACGGGTTAGCATATTTAATGAACTTCTTAAATGTCCAATTTTGAGTGAAAAGAAAACTAGAATGGGTAGGCTCATTGATACAGATACTGAAGAATTATTCTTACCAAAACCTAAAAAACAACTCTTAGTCGGTAGTAATAAACAAACTGACACCAACCTAGAGGTTGCAAAACAACTTTCCAGTGTACAATCCCGTTCATTTGTGTTTTCTAGAGAATTACTTGACGTTATTAGAGGAACCTTTAGAAAAGCTGGAGATACCAATAATGAGCTTTCTTTTTATGTAAATCTAATTGAAAATTTAGTAAATTTTGGTAACCATGAGCTTTTTATCATTAATACATCAAATTCCGGATTTATAAGCCTAAATATTCAACCACTAGTCTTTAAGGATTTAGATTCTATTGGAACAATTATGATTTACCTTGATGAGCCAACTTTGATTCCTAAAAAAGCAAAAGATATAACCATAAAAATTATTGATGCCCTAAATGTTGTGCTAAAACAAATAATCCCTCGCCTTACTATTTACATAAAAGATTTAGGTAGCCAAGTTCTTGAAAATGGTGAGGATGGCAGCCGAATCCAACTTATGTCCAACAGAAATGGGAAGGAAATTCCTTTTGGTTATGAATCAGAGGGTATTAAAAAGATTGTTTCTATTCTTCACCTACTCATTATAGTCTACAATCAATCGTCCATCACTGTTGCTATTGATGAACTTGACTCTGGAGTTTTTGAATATCTACTTGGAGAACTGCTTAACATCATATCAGAGAGAGGAAGAGGGCAACTGATTTTCACTTCACACAATCTTAGACCTCTAGAGACTTTAGATCGTGGCTTTATAGTATTTACAACTGCGAATCCCCATAATCGCTATGTTCGTATGACAAACGTGAAGGAAAATAACAATCTTCGAGATTTTTACTTTAGAGACATAATGCTTGGAGAACAAAGTGAAGAGCTCTATGAACAGACAAATAACGCAGAAATAGCTTTTGCATTTAGGGAGGCGGGGGAATACTGTGACTCGTAGAAAAATTGTGTTTGTTATAGTGGAAGGTCCTTCTGACAATGAAGCGCTGGGAGTACTTCTAAATCGGATATATGATAAAAACATTGTACATGTGTATATCACTCTGATGTGGTACCCTGGCGATGTTACTACAATGAAAGGATCTGGCTATTCCACAATTCTTGCAAAACTTGGCGAAATTATCGAAGGTTATATGAAGTCTTATCGGCTAACAGGGCATATTTTCATGAAATTGTTCATATTGTTGATATGGATGGAGCATATATTCCTGATAATGCAATCATAGAAGACTCAAACGTAGATAAACCTATCTATTCTTTGACAGAGATTCATACTAATAATATTCAGAGAATTATCAATCGCAATGCCACTAAACGAGATTGTCTTAATAGGATATCTTCTACTTCAAGAATTCATAAAATTCCATATCAGGTTTATTTTATGTCGTGTAATTTGGATCATGCACTTTACAATAAGCTTAATTCAACTGATGAGGAGAAAAGGGAAAATTCTTTGAATTTTGCAAAAAAGTATAATTCAAATATTCCAGAGTTTGTAAAGTTCATTTCTGACTCCTGTTTTTCAGTTGGAGAATCTTATAAAGTCATGGGTTTTTATTAAAGAAGAAAAACATTCGCTAGAACGTTTTACTAATCTAGGAATTTGTATTAAAAGAGCTCTTTCTAACAACTTTTCTACAGATTAAAAACTATAATTTTATAAAACCTATTAATATAAAGAGTTATTTTTAATTTTATAATTTAAAACAATTCTAAAAATCAAAATTAATTAGCTCCTCAGGATAGATACTTCTACTAAAAGGTAGATTTTTTACAATTTGCCTGTTTTGTTTTTGTAAAGATATTTTGGAAATAGTAATAAAACTTAAATTTTAAATATAGGTTTCATTTTTATAAAATAATTGTTGACAACTGGCAAAACCAATGGTAGCGTTAATCAAACAGCAAACATCAGATGTTTGATATCTGAGGATTAGAAATTGTTTGTTTGGAGGTAATGATGGATTTAAATGGACTAAATGAATTGGCAAAGCATTTGCGATTAGAAACTGTCAGAATGATTTATGAAGGTAAAGATGGTCATCCCGGCCCTGCTTTGTCGATAGCGGATATTGTAACAGCACTTTATTTTGATATTATGAATATTAATCCTCAGAATCCTACTTGGGAAGATAGAGATAGATTTATATTATCCAAAGGTCACGCATGTCCTATTTATTACACAGCTCTAAACGAAAAAGGATATTTTGGTGACAAAATTTCTAATTTTAATTTACGTGCTTTAGGTAGTATTTTCCAGGGGCACCCTGTAATGAGGACAACCCCAGGAGTAGATATGACCAGTGGGTCGTTAGGTAATGGAATATCTATTGGTGCGGGCATGGCTATTGCCGGAAAATTAAATAAAAAGAGTTACAACGTCTACATTATTGTAGGAGATGGGGAGCTTCAAGAAGGTGTGGTGTGGGAAGGCATTAACGTTGCTGCAGCCCATAAATTAGACAACATGATAGTTTTCGTCGATGATAATAATTGGCAAAGTGGTGGTGCTGTAGATAAAACAATCGGCTCCAGAAACATAAAAGAACGCTTTGAAAGTTTTTGTTGGGATGTCCAGGAAATCGATGGACATGACATATCAATGATTCAAAAAGCAGTTAAAGTTGCAAAAAATACTCCAGGAAAGCCACATGCTATTGTTTGTAAAACAATAAAAGGTAAGGGCGTTGATTTTATGGAAAATAATAATGCTTGGCATAAAGGTGTTCCAACAGATGCCGAATTTGAAAGTATTATGGCTCAGTTAGGAGGTAGGGTGTGAAAAAGTTTTCAGGTACAAGAGAAGCTTTTGCTGCAGCAATGACTGACATGGTTCGAGAAGGAAAGAAAAATTATTTTGTTTCTCCAGATTCTGTTGGTGCAATGCGTTCCATACCTTTTGCTAAAGAGTTCCCTGATCGGTATGTGGAAGTTGGTATAGCAGAACAGGCAAGTGTGAATGTTGCTGCAGGATTAGCCAGTTGTGGTTTAATTCCGTTTGTGGGAACGTATGCTGGATTTTTAACGATGCGTGCCTGTGAGCAGATGAGAACGTTTGTTGCTTATCCCAATCTTAATGTCAAATTTGTAGGTATTAATGCAGGTTTAGTCGGAGGAGAGCGCGAAGGTGTTACTCACCAATTCTATGAAGATTTAGGAGTTTTATCGAGTATCCCAGGTTTTACAATATTTACACCCGCTGATGCAATTCAAACATATTTAGCGGTTAAAATGGCGTATGAAATTGAAGGTCCTGTGTACATTAGGGCAGGTAGTGGGCGTGAAATAGATGTATATGACGAAAACTCAGTTTTCAATAAAAATGGTGTTACTTTATTAAGAAATTATGGTTCAGATATAGTTGTTTTCGCATCAGGTTTTATTTTAGATCGTGTTTTAAAAGCTGCTGATTTATTAAAAGACGAAAATGTAAACATAAGTGTTGCTGATGTGAATATTCTTCATGGTAAAAATCCAAGTAAAATTATTGAACTCATCACAAAAGCAAAAGTAGTTTTTACTGTTGAAGATCACAATATTAATGGAGGTCTCGGTTCTTACATATCGCAACTTGCGTGTGAACATTCTCCAAAAAATGTATATAGAATTGGTTTAACAACTTTTGGGAAATCAGGACCTGCTAAGGAATTAGCAGACAGTTTTGGTTATAGCCCTGAGCAATTAGTAAATAAAATTAAAAATAAAATTTAATATAAAAAGGACATTTTAAAAATGGAAAAATTAAAAGTTGCAGTCATAGGCGCTGGTGGAAAAATGGGCGTTAGAACAAGCAATAATTTAGCTAAAGTAGATGATTACGAGCTATTTTTAGTTGAAAGTGGTCAAAAAGGACTTGATTCGATAAAAAGTCGTGGCTTCTCTGCATATGTTGCAGAGGATGTAGTCCCTAATGCAGACATAGTAGTTTTAGCAGTTCCTGACACTCTTATAAGAGTTGTCTCTGTGGGTATTGTTAAGTTAATGAAACCAGGCTCTGGATTAATAATATTAGATCCGGCTGCTGCTGTAGCAAAAGAATTGGCTCTTAGAGATGATTGCACCTTTGCCGTGGTTCACCCTTGTCACCCATCCTATTTTTTAGATCAAGATACCTATGAAGCTAGACACGATTACTTTGGAGGTCTTGGTGGAAAACAAGACATTGTGATGGCCAAAATACAAGGTGAGGACAAGCTCTTTAATGAAATGCGTACAGTGTGTGAAAAGATGTTTGCTCCAGTAGTTAATAGCTACATTATGGATGTCCGAAATATCGCATTTTTAGAGCCAACTTTGGTCGAATTACTTGGAGCTACCTGTTTATATGCAATGGCAGAAACAGTGAAAGAAGCTGAGCGAAGAGGCATCCAAAAAGAAGCTGCAATTTCTTTCCTAACAGGCCATATTTTTAATTTGTCAGCTAATTTTCTTGGACTATTAGGAGATACTCCAGTTTCAGATGCTTGTAAAGTAGCAATAGAAATTGGTAATCGTCATGTTCTAAAAGAAGATTGGAGAAAAATTTGGGATGATAAGGTTTTAGATAAAGTAATAGCAACGATGTTGCACCCTGAAAATCCCAAAATATAAATATATTCTATTAAAGGAGAACAAAATGAAGAAAGGAATCGTTTTAATGCTCGTAGTGTGCTTAGCTATTGGAAGTCTTTTTGCCGCAGGAAAAAGTGAAGCACAGGTAAAAACAGGTCCTGCTACATTTACCGGTGAAATACAACAAGGTAAATATGTAATAGGATTGTCTAACTCTTATTTTGGTAACACTTGGAGAAAACAGATGGTCGAAGCTTTTTCCAACGCAGCAGAAGAAGCAAAGAAGGCTGGATACATTTCAAGTTACCAAGTGCAAAATGGAGACGGAACTGTTAATGCCCAAATTGCACAAATTAACAGCTTCATTCTTGCAGGAGTTGATGCAATTGCAATCTGTGCTGCCTCTCCAACTGCTCTTAATAGCACAATCCAAAAAGCATTAGATCAAGGTATCAAGGTAGTTGCTTTTGATTCTATTGTTGACTTGGATGGTGTTTACACAATGGATTATCCATGGGAGCAAATAGGTATGGATAGTACTGACTTTGTTGCTAGTCAATTAAATGAAAGAGGAAACGTAGTTGTAGTAAGAGGAGTTTCAGGTGCTGCTCCCGACAAGGGCATTTATGCTGGAATTCAAAAAGCAGTCGTTAAATATCCCAATTTAAAAATCGTTCAAGAAGTTATTGGTGAAGCAAGTGCAACAAAAACACAGGAAGAATTAACCAAAGTTTTACCATCATTGCCGAAGATTGACGCTGTTATAACACACTGTGGTGGTGATGCTATAGGTGCAGTAAGAGCATTTGAACAAGCTGGACGTGAAATGCCGATTATAATTGGAGATAATACTGCTGAATTCATAACTTGGTGGGAAGGTCAAAAAGATTATAAAACATTGAGCCAAGGCTCAACACCAGGATGTGGTGGAGCTGCTTTCTGGACAGCTTTATATGTTTTGAATGGATTTGATGTACCACAAGATATGATGCTTGGAGTTCCTCATGTAACAGTTGATAATTTATCAGATTATGCAGGGATGAAAGCAGGTACATTTATTTCACCAGATTTTACTAAAGAATATGTTCTTAATGAAATTATTAATGCTGCAAAATAAATTATTTTAGGGAATAAAAATCCCCACAAATATTTTACTGTATTTGTGGGGAAATAATCTGTTTAATTATATCTGAGGTCTATTCCTATACTATTAATAAAATTTAGGGGCGCTAATTTGAAAACTGAGACCAATAAAAATAAAAATGAAAATAACACATTAATACAAGCGTATGGACTAACTAAAACTTTTGGATATACCACAGCAGTGAGTGAACTAGACCTTATAGTAGAAAAAGGAGAGGTGTTGGCTCTAATAGGGGCTAATGGTGCTGGCAAAAGCACTTTAAAAAATCTCATATGTGGAATTTTTCCTCCTGATAAAGGTGAACTATATGTTGATGGACAACAAATCGATTTAAATCATTACTCACCCTTTTTAGCGAAACAGCTTGGAATACGAGCAGTACACCAAGAACTTTCACTATGTAAGAATCTTTCGGTATACGAAAATTTTTATGTAGAAAATAGACAAGAATTTAGAGGTAAGTTTTTCTGGTGGAGAAAGAAGGCAAGAGACTTGTCTCATCATGCAATTACTTCTATTTTTCCGACAAGCAAAATTGATGTAGACGCTATTTTAGGATCTCTTTCCATTGCTCAACAGCAAATGGTAGAAATAGCGCGGGCTTTGTTTGATTCTAAAGCAAAATTAATAATATTGGATGAACCTACATCATCACTACCAATTGAAGAAACTAATCATTTGCTAAACTATATTAAAAATTATAAAGACAAAGAAAAATCATTTGTTTTTGTTTCGCATAGACTTCAAGAAGTTATGGATATTGCGCACCATGTCTTAATTATGCAGAACGGAAAAGAGCTACATAAATGTGATATTGATTCTACTAGTATTGAAGATATGGTTGAGAAAATGAGTGGGGAAGTAATACAAAAAGCTCCAATTCAATCAATAGCTACCACTAATGAAATTACTACAAGAACAAGTATAGAATTTAGCAATTATTCATCAGGGATGTTGAAAAATATTGATTGCAAATTATCTGGTGGTCAAATAGTTGGAATAACTGGACTTGAAGGCAATGGACAGTTGGAATTTTTAAAAGAAATTTTTTACTCTTCAAAAAAGAAACTTCAACCAAATAATCTTAATATATCTGGGAAAGTGGTATACATAGCCGGAGATAGGAAAAAAGAGGGAATTTTCCCTTTGTGGTCCATCTCTGATAACACAATAATAACTGATGCTGCTAGCAAGCCTTTTTTTTCATTGTTAAAGAGAGGTTATATCTCTAGTTTAGTGAATAAATGGAATAATAGATTAAAAACCAAAAGTAGATCATATGGAGATTTAATTACTAGTCTCAGTGGAGGAAACCAACAAAAAGTACTTATTGCTCGTGCCTTGGCATCCGAAGCTGACATAATTTTGTTAGATGATCCAACAAAGGGAGTTGATGTAAAAACAAAAGAAGAACTTTATGTGATTTTTCAGGAAGCTGCAGCAAATGGTAAATTAATAATTTGGCGCTCTTCTGATGATGAAGAACTTGTTTATTGTACCAACTTAATTGTTATGGGTGATGGAAAGATTTTAGGAGAGTTTGATCAAAAAGATTTTCAACGTACTGATATGTTAAAGCTAACTTTTGGTGCCATTGGTAAAAAGAAAGTTGATGTAGAAGTTAAGAAAAAAAAGCTTAACTTTCTCTTTCTTTTTGCTCTGATAGCAACAGTTGTTTTGTATTTCACTTGTGGTATGTTATCTCCTGCTGTATTTTCAAAATTTGGATTTGAACTATTGGCTATTGGTTTCACTCCTTTTATTTTTGGTGCTTTAGCTCAAACTTTTATAATTGGACTTGGACATATTGATTTAAGTGTTGGTGCATTTATGGGACTGATTAACGTCGTTTGTGCAACATTACTTTTTGATACCCCTTTATTAGGATTTTTAGTACTTATAGCTTTATTATTGGCCTACTCACTGATGGGATTACTTGTTTGCTGGAGAAGTATTCCACCAATTGTTATTACTTTGAGTATGTCTTTTGTGTGGACAGGTCTGGCTTACGTTTTACAAGATGTTCCTGGAGGTACTGTCCCTTCTTGGATGGTTACTCTATTTAACTTTAATAATCCTATACTTCAAGGTGTGATTTTATGGATGTTTGTTTTTGTTGGAATTGCAGTTTACATCTATAGATCAAGATACGGAACTGTTCTTAGAGGTTTTGGCAATAATGAAAGTGCCATGATTAACAGTGGATGGTCTAAATACAGAGCTTATTGGCTTACATATTTAATTGCTGGATGTTTTGCATTCATGGGAGGCGTTGCTGAATCCGCTATTATTGTTGCTTCCGATATTAATGCTATGTCAACATACACTCTTCTAACCGTAGCTGCCGTGATAATTGGTGGTGGCTATTTTTCTGGAGGTGTCGTAACTCATGTCGGAGCAGTATTAGGAAGCGTTATTCTTACTTTAGTTAGTATTTTATTAGGTCTTTTTAGGGTAAGTACTGATTACACTGCAACAATCCAAGGGTTTGTATTAATTACAATCCTTTCATTAAGACTATTCCAAAAGGAGAAAACGCAATGACATCTATCAGACGATATATAGCTAATAATAGTTGGCTTTGGGCGGCGCTGGCATCTTTACTTTTATGGTTAGTCATGGGGATTACTGCTAATAGATTGAATTTGGAAAGCTTTATTTCAAATGCATATACTGCTACATTTTTAGCTCTCCTTGCCTATGGACAAATGTTAGTAATCACATCGGGACGGGGAGCCATTGATTTATCAATTCCAGGTGTATTAACACTGATGGCTTTTATTTCTATGACCATAATTAATGGGGTTAGTGCTAATATTCCATTAGCTTTAATCGTTGTTTTGGTAATATCACTATTTATAGGATTTTTAAACAGCGTTTTAGTTATTTATTTAAGGATACCAGCAATAATTGGTACCATGGCAATGAATTACATTCTCACAACAGCAGCTCTTTTAATCAACAGAAATTTTCAGATTTTTGCAATTGCACCTGTTTTAAAAACCATTTTATTAGGACGATTTTTGGGAATACCATACATGATTATTATCATGATTCTTTTTTCACTTATTCTTTGGTTGGCGTTAAATAAAACTCCATATGGAAGATCTTTAATGGCAATAGGGCAAAATATAGAAGCAGCAAAATTAGCTGGTGTTAAAGTTGTAAAAACAGAAATGATTACTTATATGCTTAGTAGTGCATTTGCAGGGATTTCTGGAATTTTAATTTCTGCCAGAGTTGGTGGAGCTCTTTTAGGGATGGGTGATAGCTATACTATGGAAACCATAGCAAGTGTTGTTGTTGGAGGGACGTTTATTTCAGGAGGGAAGGCAAGTGTACAGGGGACTTTGGTCGGATGCTTTTTCTTAGGAATTACTGTTACTGCAATGCAATTGTTGGGGATGTCTATTGGAGTGCAAAGAATTGCAAAAGGGTTAATAATAATATTTGTTGTGTTTATAGGAACATTTCAAAATAAATTAACTAGATAATTTAGGAGGTTTTTATAATGGCAAGTAAAATAAAAATGATAGATGTACACGCACACTTAGGTGAGGATGTTGTTTTTGATGAAAATTTAACAGAAAAAGAACTGATTGATGCCTATAAAGAATATGATATTTATGGAGGTATTGTTCAACCTTATTTGCCCCGAATTTATATGGATTCACATAAAGAAATTCATGATAGAATCTATGAACTTACTAAAACAAAAGAAAAAAAGTTTTGGGGAATGGCTTCGATAAATCCACACTTTACTAAAGAAGATTATATTGCTGAAGCCTCAAGGTGTATCAATGAGTTAGGTTTTGTTGCAATTAAAATTACAACAATAGGACATGCAACCCATCCTTCTTCTAAGGATGCATTTACGGTATGGGAAACATGTCGAAATCTTAAAGTCCCACTAATGATACATACTGGTGCTGGAGTCCCTTTTGCAGATCCAATTAGCATAGTAAATGCGTTGGAAGAATTCCCAGATGTGGTATGTGTTTTAGCTCATGCTGGATCAGAAATGCATAATCAGCAAGCAACTTATCTTGCGAGAAAGTTTGATAATGTCTTTTTAGAACCCAGTTGGGTTGGTGTGCTGGGTGTTGGTAATATGATAAAACAATTAGGAGCCTCTAAACTATTGTTTTCATCTGATAATATTTATAATATACCGGTGGAAATTGCGAAATATAAATCATTAATAAAAAAAGAAGAAGATTTGGAAAAAGTTTTTTTCAAGAATGCGATTGATGTATTTTCATTAGACGTTTAAGATTAAATTTGTTATTGTTCCATATGTAATTAGAAGTCACATGTTATTTAATAAGATTACATAATACGCAAGAATAACAATTAGTAAAATTTAGAAAAATAGCTTTGTGACTTTGTAGTTAGAAAACCCAAAAAATTTTACATGTTATGGTTTACCTATTGTTGAGGATGGAATGACTAAGTTATTTGAAGCACAGGAAAGAGTATCTTCTGTAAATGTTGTTATTAATTCTTTTAAAGAACTACTTCTAGTAAAAAAATTAGTACCTGGTCAAAGAATTCCAAGTGAAATGGAGATTGCAAACGGTCTGGGTGTTAGTCGTGGAACTGTAAGAGAAGCTTTAAAAATATTATCTGCTTTTGGTATTGTCGATATAAAAGTAGGAAATGGCTCTTATATTGCTCAGGAAGCAAAAGATGTTGCAATAGACCCCTTGTTGTTTTCTTTTCTTTTAGTAGATCTTGAGATAGAACCCCTATCAGAGTTTAGAAGATTAATAGAGTATGATATTATTCAACTAATATTTAAGCACAGAGATGAAAATAGTGAGGAAAGATCTTTAATAGAAAAAAAATTTCTTGAATTGGAGAAAATGTGTAATTCTGAACTTGGAAGCTATAGTGCGGAAGAGTTTTTCCAAAATGACATGGAATTTCATCGTCTTTTAGGTGCCGCTGCAAAAAACCCAATGGCTAAAAGAGTGTATGATTTTATTCTTGATCTCCTCAGTCATACTATCAAACTTAGTCATGACCACCAAAAAATGGGATCATTAGCTTTAAAGACGCATAAGAAAATTGTAGATGCTATAAAGTTATCGGACATTGATCTTGCTTATGAAGCAATTAATCACTCAGTCGATGTTTGGGAAGATTCTCAAACAGATAAGCAATAGATAATTATTTGCAACTCAAAAAACAAAACAATTTAATTAGAACAAATTTCATTACATTATATTTTATTATTTAAATGCCAGTGCGAGATAGATTGCCTCAAGATTGACGATAACCATTCTTACAAGTATTATACTTCTATGTTAGATATCTATACCTTAGGTGATGAAGTGTTACGTGAAAAGTGTGAGAAAGTTACAACTTTTGATAACGCTTTGTCGATTTTAGTCGACGCAATGTTTGATACAATGGAAGAGGCTGATGGAATATAATGGACCCCAAATATTGGGCAATGGTGTAAGATTGTCCATGAGAGGTGGTCCGACATGGGAAACAAGCGAACCTACAGGACAAAGGAACTGAAGT
>JGI24709J26583_10002202_pt1 | contig 16199 bp, 14 predicted proteins | sample BioPla2DNA1_FD_26583 | JGI IMG/M metagenome (IMG submission 26583) | reverse complement strand
TCAAACCATTTTAAGAAAGCTTCGTTAAGTACAAGCGGGGGAATGGTAGAAAGTAAAATAGCGCTTACTACAACAAAGGGAGTATAATATCTTGCAAAGCGAGTTATAAATTTTTCTGATTTTGATTTTTTACCCGCGGAATTTTCTATAAGGTCCATAATCTTCGCAATTGTGCTGTTTTCATATTCGCTCTCGGCTAGTAATAATATACTTCCGCTTATATTTATAGAGCCTGAATATATCATATCGCCTTCAGCCACGTCTACTGGAGCGCTTTCGCCTGTAATGTCGGAAGTGTTTAGTGAAGTTGAGCCTTTTATTATCTTACCGTCTATAGGCACCCTTTCGCCCGGCTTTACAACTATGGTATCTCCTATGAGTATTTCTTCTGGGGATATGGTTTCTTCTGTACCGTTTATAAGTCTTGTAGCGGTTTCAGGTGCTAAACTAAGCAGTTCTTCTATGGATTTTCTGCTCTTGCCTACAGCTATGGTCTGAAAAAGTTCTCCTAATTGATAAAAGAACATAACTGCAAAGGCTTCGGCATAGTCTTTAAGTGCAAATGCGCCTATGCTTGCTATGCTCATAAGGAATCGTTCATCAAGCCACTGACCGTGCAAAATGTTTTTAACAGCATAGAAAAGTACATCATAACCAATCAACGTATAAGGTATAAAAAAACTCAAAAATAAAACTATTCTGCTAAGGTTTAATGATAGCGCAATAAAAAACATAATAAGCGCAGCAACAAGCCTTATAGATAGTGTTTTTTGTTCACTGTCAAGCGTATCAAAGTATTGCATATCAGCGTACAATCTTGCAGCCTGGCTCAATTCTGCTTACTGCTTTGTTTATTTCTTTTACCGTTTCATCAAAATGTTCCTCAGCTATTTCTACGTTTAGCTTTTTAGTTAAGAAGTTGATTTGGGCATTTTCAACAAAAGGCAGCTTAGATACAGCCATCTCCATGCGGTCTGCACATGAAGGGCAGTCTATCTTACTTATTTTAAAGCTGTATTTCATACTAATCCTCCTCAATATAGTTTTGTTCTTTTCTTTCCTCTATTAGGTGCTTAAAACCTTCGCCAAGTATAGTGTGTACATGCTCATCAGCCAGAAAATATATTACTGTTTTGCCTTCCCGTCTGTTGCCCACAAGGTTTGCGCTACGCAGGGTTTTAAGCTGGTGCGATATAGCGGACTGCGTCATGTTGAGAAGTTCCGCAATAGCGCATACGCACATCTCGGATTCCAAAAGTGCAAAGAGTATCTTAACCCTTGTAGAATCACCAAATAGCTTGAATAAATCAGCTAAGTCGCTGAGAAGCTCGTCTGTAGGTAAATCGTGCCTTACTTTTTCTAACAATTTTTCGTGGTTATGAACCATCAACTGAACCTCCATTCACATGTATACCCATTCATATGAATGGTTGCTCATATGATAACCCTATAATTTTTAAATGTCAATACTTTTTTTGTGCATTTTGCTGCTATGGACAAATTAGGCTAATGATGATATCATAAATCAGCTTTAATGAATGAGCTTTTGAAACAGGAGGGGTTATGGTAGCCGGCACGCAGATAGCAATAGCCCTGACCCCTTGGTTGGGTACGGAGTTTATATCCAAGCAGGAGGAGATGTGCAGCGCAATAGCGCTGAAGTTCAGTACCTTTATTTTAGGGCGTAACACTATAGATAGTTTGGCCTCATGGGTAAACGATAAGATATTTTTTAGGGTACGTATGTATACTTTCGGCAAAATGGTGCTGCGTATGGACACGCAAAAGCTTATCAGGCTTCGCATGGATGATTTTACTACAATGTCAGACGAATTAATGTATCTACTGTTTCACAATTTTCCAAAGGATAGGGCGCATTTTCTAGCGGTACAAGAATATTCAGTCAAACAGAGCTCGCTTTCAGCGCTTCGCGCATTGTATATGGATTTTTCGGGCTTCCAAAGCGAGAAAGAGCTGGCAACCTTGCGCAGGGTAATCACTTCCTGCTACGATAAATATCGCTGGCGTTTCTGGCTTGAAGATAATTAAGAGAGGTAATGATGGGGAAAGTCATAGCAATAGCTAATCAAAAAGGCGGCGTAGGCAAGACAACTACTGCAATCAATTTAGCTACCTGCCTTGCAGACTTAAAAAAAGGCGTACTACTGTGTGATTTAGACCCGCAGGGTAACGCTACAAGTGGTATAGGCATTAGGGCAACAGATAAAACCAGCTATGAAGTGGTCATAGGCGCTTTAAACGCTAAGGATGCCATATTTGCAACTTCGGTAGATGGGCTAAATATACTGCCGGCGGATATACGCCTTGCGGCGGCCGAGGTTGAACTTGTTGGTTTTGAAAACAGGGAATATTATTTTAGAAATGCAATTTCACCTGTTAGGGATAATTATCATACTATACTTGTAGACTGTCCTCCGTCTTTGGGACTTCTTACAATAAATGCGCTTGCCTGTGCAGACAGCGTACTTATACCTATACAGTGCGAATATTATGCGCTTGAGGGCGTAACCCGCCTTATAGACACCATAAACCGTATAAGGCAAACATTGAATCCCAAGCTCCAAATAGAAGGTATACTGCTTACCATGTTTGATGGGCGCACTAACCTATCGCTGCAAGTTGCGCAGGAAGTTAAAAAGTATTTTAGCGGCAAGGTGTTTTCAAGCATTATTCCAAGGGCTGTACGTATAGGTGAAGCGCCAAGCCACGGCTTACCAATAGAGAGGTACGATAGTAAAAGCGCAGGCGCAGAGGCTTATCGCAACCTCGCTAAAGAAGTATTAAAATCATCAGGTAAAGGTATATAGTATAATGAAGAAAAAAGCGCTTGGCAGGGGGCTTGACGCTCTTTTCCCACAGGTAGAAACATCTGCTGATAATATAATAAATCTATCAATAGCCGATATTGATGCTAACCCTTACCAGCCTAGGAAGATTTTCGACGAAGAATCCCTAAAAGAGCTGTCGGATAGCATAAAGGAGCTTGGTGTAATTCAGCCGATATTGGTTACAAAAAATCTTGACCGCTATCAAATAGTGGCGGGTGAGCGTAGGTTCCGCGCTGCGCAGATTGCGGGGCTTTCAAAAGTGCCGTGCATCGTAAGAGAAGTAGGCGAAAAAGAACAGCTTGAAATAGCACTAATAGAAAACCTCCAGAGGGAAGATTTAAATCCCATGGAGGAAGCGGAGGCTGTGCGCTCTCTTATGGACAGCTTCGGTTATACACAGGAAGCTGTTGCTAAGCGCCTTGGGAAATCCAGACCCGCCATTGCGAATTTGCTAAGGTTACTGAACCTACCTGACGATATAAAACTGCTAATAAGAGATGGCAGGTTAAGTGCAGGGCACGGAAGGGTGCTGGCAGGTGTGAGCACGCTTGCAAGAAAACGGGAACTTGCGGAAATGGTGCTAAACGATAATTTAAGCGTGCGCCAGCTTGAAAATTTGGCTTCAAAACCTAAAAAGGCTGAAAGACCGCCCCAAGTTATGCCGCCTGAGATGCGTGCGTTTGAGGAAGATTTGCATAGGGCATTTGGTGTGCGTACTAAGCTGCGCGGTAATATGGAACAGGGCAGGGTTGTTATAACATACCGCGATAGGGAAGAGCTTGAAGCCCTGTTTTCGGCAGTTCAAAGTTTGCTAGATAGTTAGTTAAGTTTTATAGCCTGCAAGCTGTAACCTTTGCCCCTCTCGGTTTTTATAAGCCTTCTGCCTATTTTCTTACGTAGCCTTGCTATATGTACATCAACTGTACGCGTTTTTATAGGGTAACAACAATCCCATGCTATGAAGAGAAGTTCTTCCCTTGAAACAGTTGCGCAGGGCTTTTTTGCAAGGGTGAGCAGCAGCAGACATTCCTGCTGTGTAAGGTCAATGGTATTCTTACCTATGTTTACGGTTTGTTCTTCCGGGTTTACCCTTATGCATGTCTGCATGGATTTTTCATATGCCGGATAAAGCGTCATAAAATCACCTCACTAACAATATAACGGCTCAAGAATACAAATCCTTGCATTGATTAAAATTTTTTATTTATTATTTAGAGGAGGATGCTAATTTGCCTCAATTAAGGGCTTTAATAGTCGCAGATCATGAAAGCAGCTATATATGGGACCATTTCGATAAATCTCGCTTTGAGGGAGTTGATGTAATCATATCTTGCGGAGACCTAAAAGCCAGCTACCTATCGTTTTTAACTACAATGGTTGCAGCGCCCCTTTATTATGTGCATGGCAACCATGACGGAAGATATCTTGAACACCCACCTGAGGGATGTATGAGTCTTGAAGATAAAATGGTGGAGATAAACGGCATAAGGTTTTTCGGTATGGGAGGTTGTAAGTCAAACAGTCCCAAGCCATTCCACTTTACGGAGAGGGAAATCGCCCGCAAGATAGTTAAGCGTTTTTCGCAAATATGTGCATATGGCGGTTTTGATGTACTGGTTACACATGCGCCTGCAGCGGGTCTTGGCGATGGTGAGGATAAATTTCACCAAGGTTTCAGTGGTTTCCGCGCGCTGCTAAATCAGTTTGCACCTTATTATCATTTCCACGGACACCAGCATTTAAACTATGGTGTAAAAAGGCGCAGCATAGTTTATGGTAACACGCAGATTATCAATGCCTACGGTTACCAGATTATCGATATAGATATTCCGGTAGTGCAAAGAAAAAGACTGTCCTATATTAGAACTCGTTATGATTGGGGGAAGTATAATGCAGCGGAGCTATGAAAGAGAAGCAAAGATGGCATACGAAAAAGCCCTAAGGCTTGGCAAAAAAGACTATTCCTCACGTATTTCACAGGGCAAGAAAGGAAACCTAACAGCACTTGATGAAATAGTTGAGCAAAACAAGATGTTGGCATATGTTCAGCGCCCCACTATGGAGATACCACTGTCTTCTATTGTAGGTACATATACTTCAGGCCGTTCTCATTCTTTTAGTGCAAACTTTATGCCCTTGCATAACGAAGTAAGCGAATTTGCTAGTAAGTGGATATCCCTTTGCGTGGCTCACATTGGCGAGGGGCTTCGCGATCCAATAGAAGTGTACGAGTATATGTGGCAATATTATGTTGTGGAAGGCAATAAACGTGTTAGCGTGCTTAAATTTTACGGCGCTGCGGCATTTCGTGCCCGAATAACCCGTATGATTCCGCAATTAAGCGAACAGGATCCAAACACCGCGCTTTACTATGCCTTCCTTCGTTACGATAAAAGCGGCTTCTTTAAGGGAATACGTATGAGCCGCGCAGAAAACTACGAACTTTTAAGCGAAATTGAAAAAGGCATTGAGCTTAGCGAAGAAGAGAACGATATTGTTTATTTAAATAAGATATATATGCAATTCGTAACTGCGCTTGAGCAGCTTGAAATTGATATCCCCGTTGGAGATGTAATACTACAGTATCTTCAATTGTATGGTATGCCAAGGGGTACGGTGCTGTCTGAAATAGTTGAACATATTTCAGCTATGATTCCTCAGCTTAAGCTTATAAGTAAACCGCAGATAGAACCCACATTGGTGCTTGAGCAAAAGCCCGGCACACAGCCAAGCTTAGTACAGCGTCTATTCAGCGCAAGACGTACTGCTAAGGTTATGTTTGCATACAGCGAGGGCAGGACTGAAACCAACTGGATAGGTGCCCATGAAAAGGGCAGGCAGAAAATGCAGAAGGAACTTTCGGACTGCGTTGAAACCTATACACTAGACGGTTTAAATGAGGAAAATTGCTATGAGGAGCTTAGAAAACATGCCAAAGACTGCGATTTAGTGCTTGTAACCTCAACTAGGCTGGTAAATGCAGCCCTAAGGTTTCAGCTTGAAAACCCAAATATAATGACATTAATATATTCAAGGGTTAGGGAGGACGCAAGCCTTAGTACATATTACGGCAGGTACTATGAGGCGGTTTTTCTATGCGGTGTGGCAGCAGGCTATGCAAGCAAAAACCGCTGCGTGGCATATATTACACCCAAGCTTCCAAAACGCCATACCTCAGACATAAATGCTTTTGCGCTCGGGGTTAAAACTGCTTCTCCGTTTGCAAGGGTTTTGCTTGTATCAAAAGGTGTTGTACCTTATGAACCTGAAAGCTGCATAAATGGTATAAAACATGCTGTGTCTTACGGTGCGGATGTGGTGATGAGCCCTATAGCTTTATCTATGAATTTAACCGATGTGCCTGAAGATGCTTTTTCAGCTGTATTTGATGTAGGTGAAGATGGACAAGCGCTGCGATATATAGCCTCTCCCGCCTGGGACTGGGGCAGATACTATACCGAGATTGTACGTTCATACCTTAATCAAAGCCTTGACTTTCTAAGGGACATAAATGCTCAGGAAGTGGGTGTGGCAGGTCTATGGTGGGGTTTTGGAACCGGTGTGCTTAAACTGAGGCTGTCGCAATTCCTCCACCCTGCGGCGGAAAGCCTTATACATTACTTGCGCAGTAGTATAGCTTTGACGCGTTTTAACCCATTCCACGGTCCCGTTAAGGATAGCGAGGGTAAATTGCAGATAGCTGCCCATTCCGATTTAAAACCCTACGATATCTTAAGCATGGAATGGATAGCGGATTTTATAGAGCTTGCCGAGTAATACTATGTTACCTTTAACCCGGCGTTTTCTTGTGCGTTTTTTCCACTTTGGCTTTGCCAAACCGAAAAAGCCGCTACAAAAAAATCGCTGTTCTAAAAGCAACATAGTATTAAACTTGTAATGCAAATTAAAAGGGTTTATAATTACGCGGTGTCGGGAGGGACTTATGACGGACGAAATCAGGCTCGATGATGTGGTGCAGATGAAGAAAAAACATCCCTGCGGCTCATACGAGTGGACGGTTACAAGGATAGGCGCAGATATTAAGATGCGCTGTAATACTTGTGGTCGCGTCGTAATGCTGGATCGTATGGTTTTTCTGCGCCGCAGGAAAAAACTGCTAAAACAAGGTCCTGTATCTGCCGATGTTACACTTGGGTTTGCAGAGCAAGAAATTGAAGGAGATAACACTAATGAATGAAGAAAACAACATCAAAGCAAAAGAGAATTTAGACAAAGAAGATATAGTCACTGAGGGTGTAAAAGAAGACGCTTTTTCTCAAACAAAAGAAACAGCGCCGGTAAAATCAGAGAAACAGCTTAAAAAAGAAAAGAGAAATAAATTGTGGAATGAGATATTCAGCTGGATAGGTGTAATATGCACTGCTGTACTGCTGGCTACTGCAATACGCGGTCTTTTGGCAGAACCAATACGTGTTGACGGCAACAGCATGAGTGAAACGCTTGTTGATGGCGAAATAGTAATTGCTACTAAGCCAAGGGTGCTAAGGGGCGACTTAAAGCATGGAGATATAGTTATATGCCACTATCCAAGACGCAATGAAAAAACCATAAACATAGGTACCAAATTAAATTTCAGAGTGGATACCGCGTTTATCAAACGCTTAGTTGCGCTTCCCGGTGATACTATTGCCATAATAGACGGAGAGCTTTTTGTAAACGACAAATTGGTAAAGGAAGATTATATTGCCCATAAATCCCTTCAAAGTTATCCAAGGCGTGTTCTTGGCGATGATGAATATTTTGTAATGGGCGATAACAGAGCCAACAGCCATGACAGCAGGTCTAGGAATGTAGGCACAATAAGCTCCGATATGATAGTCGCCCATGCAAAGTGGGTTATATATCCCTTTAATAAAATACGCAGCCTAGACTAATTTGGATAAATTAGGCGTTCTTAGACAATATTTTGGGCATAGCTCCTTTCGCCATGGGCAAGAGGAGCTTATAGATAATATATTAAGTGGCAGAGATGTGCTTGGCGTGCTGCCTACGGGTGCCGGCAAGTCCATATGCTACCAGATACCTGCAATAATTAGTGGAGGCATTACCATTGTAATTTCTCCACTTATTTCGCTTATGCAGGACCAAGTTTTGGCGCTAAATCAGGCGGGCGTGCCTGCAGCATATATTAATAGCTCATTAAGCTATGGTCAGTGTATGGAAGCGCTAAGGCGCGCTTCTAATATGGTGTATAAAATTATTTATGTAGCACCCGAGCGAATCAAAACTAAGTCTTTTCGTAATTTTATTGAAAAAGTGCCCATATCCCTTGTGGCGGTTGATGAAGCGCATTGTGTATCTCAATGGGGGAAAGATTTTAGAAAAAGCTATCTGGATATAGCGAATTTTGTGAGCGCAATATCTCCAAGACCAACATTAGCAGCATTTACCGCAACCGCAACAAAGCATGTTAAAGAGGATATATTAAAGCTATTAAGCTTAAAAGACCCTTTTGTGCTTTCAACAGGCTTTGATAGACCTAATCTGTATTTTGAGGTAAGGCACGAAAAAAATAAGGACGATACGCTCCTTTGCATTATTCAAAAATGGCAGGGGAAAAGCGGTATAGTATATTGTTCAACAAGAAAAAATGTAAACAAGGTATGTGATTTCTTGCGTAAAAATGGTATAAGCGCTGTGCGCTACCATGCGGGGCTTTCAGATGAAAAACGCAAACAATCTCAGGATGATTTTCAGTTTGATAGAGCAGATGTAATGGTAGCTACAAACGCCTTTGGCATGGGGATAGATAAATCTAACGTATATTTCGTGGTGCATTACAATATGCCTATGGATATAGAAAGCTACTACCAAGAAGCCGGAAGGGCAGGTAGGGATGGCGAAAAAGCGGACTGTATACTGCTTTACAGCAAACAGGATGTAATAATAGCTAAATATATACTTTCAAAAGGAAACGATAGGGCTGAGCTTGACCCGGAAGAGAGGATTTTACTTGAACAGCGGGACGAAGAACGCCTAAAGCATATGGTTTTTTACTCCACCACAAAAAAGTGCCTTAGAAGCTTTTTGCTTACATATTTTGGTGAATATTTTTTAGAGGATTGCGGCAACTGTTCGTCATGTATCGGAAAGGGCAAACTGCCTAAGTTTAGCTCCAAAACCTATGCAGTTTCAAGCGGTAATGAGCTTGTATTCGCTGCGCTTCGTACTATTCGCAACAAAATAGCGCTAAATAAAAAACTGCCTGCATATATAATATTTCAGGATAGTTCGCTTAGGGACATGGCGGATAAAATGCCGAAAACTATGCAGGAATTTGAAAGCGTAAGCGGAGTTGGAGATAAAAGAAAAGAGCAGTATGGAGAAATATTTATAGAACTTATTAAGGTGCTGGATACTGCGCTTAATGAGGGTAAGCTTAATTCATTGCAGGAAGCGCAGGATATAGCTAGGGATGTATTTGATTTACACAAAACCTAACAATATAATATTATGTAAAATAAGCTTAATACATAAAAATCAAATGGTAAATTTATACATATTAGATATACATTAAAATTACAAAAACATCTTGAGAATTATTGCTTTTTTTAGTAAAATATATATGAATTATTTGATGGGAGGGTGTTTATGAAAAAGGAAGAGGCACGTGCGGTTCTGTCCCAGCTTATGGAGCTTAGAACTCAAGTTAAGAGCGATGGCGATGCACTATTTAATAAATGGAAAGGGAAGATTAAAAGAGAGGGCTTTGCTGTAAGCGCAAAGAACCTTGCTGAATACCTTGCGCTTAGAAAAAATGACCTGCGCGAGCTGCAATGGCAACTGATACCCCTTGGTCTATCTTCGCTTGGTAGGCTTGAAGCGCGTGTAATGCCAACGCTTGATTCGGTGGTTGCTTCCTGTGCCCGCATAGCGGGTGAAGACAGTTCTTCCTTTTTTCACGATACGGCAGACTTTCTAAGCGGAGAAGAAATATTAAGCCAAAATACAGAGGAGATACTAGGCGCAGAGCCTAAAGAGCGCTATACCCGCATAATGGTAACCCTTCCTACGGAAGCGGCGTATGACCCTCTGTTTGTGGAAAATCTCGTTGCAAAGGGCATGGAAATTGCGCGCATAAATTGCTCCCATGATAGCGAACCCCTATGGGAGATGATGATAAAAAACGTCCAAAAAGCCGCTCAAAAGCTTGGTAAACATTGCAAAGTAAGCATGGAAGTGCCAGGTCCTAAAATCCGCATAAGCAGGATTATGACCACTATGCGAAGACCGAGGGTAGTCGTTGGGGATACTATATATCTAACTGCAAGCAAGCTTATGTACCTGCCGCAGGGCATTTCGCTTGCAATATGCTGCAGTATACCAGAGATAGTAGACTACTTAAAAGTTGGCGAACCTGTGATGATAGACGACGGACATGTTGAAGCCAAGGTCGTAGAGCGCCTTGAGGAAGGCGTACTGCTTAAAATAGAGCGTGTTGTAAGGGAAAGCGGCATAAGCCTGCGCCCTGAAAAGGGTATAAACTTCCCCGGTATGGAATATAGAATTCCCCTATTAAACGAGAGGGACGCTGAAATACTTGATTTCATATGCGACCATGCTGATATTGTTGGTCTTTCATTCATACGCGATACAGATGATGTAACCATGCTGCTGAACGAAATAGAAAAGCGTACGGGTGATAAGGAGCCTATTCCTGTTATAATAAAGATAGAAACACTAGCTTCTGTACGTATATTACCTGAAATATTAGTTGCCGCAGCATCAAGGGCGCCTATAGCTGTTATGATAGCACGCGGGGACTTGGCGGTAGAGGTGGGTTATACAAGGCTTTCAGAATACCAAGAAGAAATACTCTGGATTTGCGAAGCTGCCCATGTGCCCGTAATATGGGCAACGCAGGTGCTTGAAACGCTGGTTAAAACCGGCATACCCACAAGGGCGGAGATATCCGACGTAACCCTTGGAGCCAAATCCGAATGCATTATGCTTAATAAGGGTGAACACGTAGATGATGCCGTTGTATTTGTAGATGACGTACTTTCCAAATTTGAAAAGCATGTTTACAAGAAAACCGCAATACTAAGGAAACTTACCATAGCAAGCGATTTATTCTCATAAGCTAATTTGTATTAAAAAAGCAAAACATATTGGAGGAAAAATGAAAAAATTACTCACAATCATCATAGCTCTTGTTATGATGATAGGTTCCGGTACGTCTATAGCCGAAGAACCAACAAACTTTGATATCAAGCTGCCTACTGAATACGCTATGGGCGGAGTATTCAACTACAAAGACAATTATTACTATTATGATTATTCCAATCTATATGTCTTTGACGAAAATGCAAATGATATTAAAATCGTTGCAGATTTAAGGAATATTACTTACGATGGCGAAACTGTCCGCATACAGTTTTTTATTAACGATGGCGATAAATTGTACGCCATAACATTTAGGGAGGAATGTGTATCATATTCAGCCGATATAGGTGATAATGGAATAAGCCTTTCAAACCGCTTAAAGCTTGATACTAAGGATTTAGAAAAAATTGCTCAATCTTACAATTCAGGTTATGAGGAGCTATGTTATATGCCATCACCTCAATCTGCTACAATAGTAGATGGTAAGCTTTACTGCTTATTCAATGGAGATTATCAGGTAACCCAGAACCTTATCCTTATAGGCTTTGACCTTGCAACAGGCGAAAGTAGGCAATATGAATCCGAGTTCATGTTCGCTATATGCCCATATAAAGACGGCAAACTCCTAGCGCTTACTATGGATTATGATAAGCTTTTTTCATCTGCTGATTATGACAATAGACCTACTCTTTGCGTGTTTAACCCCGAAAACGACACATTAGAAGAAATAGGCAAGCTTGATAAGGCTATGCATGGCAATATGTTTGGCGGAATGCTGTATGAAGAAGATAAGGATGCGCTTTTGTATGTAGATTCCTACTCTGTAATGCGCAGATTTATGGATGGAACGACCGAAAAATGTGCTTATCTTCCAAATCAGCATATATGGGCTGGCTTAAACGGCATTGCGCATATAGCTGGCGGGCGTATAGCGATTGTAGATAGCGCGGAAATATATGTACGCTCAACAGACCCTGCCAAGCTTCCTAAAAAATCCCTTACCGTATTTGGCGGGTTTTATGATGATGAACTTAAAAAAGCTGTAGCCCGTAAAATGCCCGATGTAGCTGTAAACTTCCTTGAGGACAAATGGTTCTCAAGTGCACAGGAGCTTGGACAGGCGCTTATAAGTGGTGAAGACGGTATTGATTTATTAATACTTTCTCCCTCTTGGATGGATACAAACAGCCTATTCAAAAAGGGTTATTCAGAGGGGCTGAACGCCAGCGAAACTATTACGCAGTATATGGATAGTATATATCCTGTGCTTAAAAAGACGGGCGTGTTTGAAGATAAAATATATGCAATACCTATAGAGCTTAATATAGTGCCTGTATTATATAACGAAATAGTTTTTGAAGAGCTTAAAATTAATAAACCCGAAAACTTCTTTGATTTATGCGATGTTATGCAAAAATGGAATGATGAATATGCTGATGACGGCGAATATCTTTTAACAAGAAATTCTATGCGTTATGAAGAGTTTTTCTCCTATATGTTGCATGCATACATGCTTGATAGAATAGGCATAGGCGAAGATATAGTGCTTGATACCCCATTGTTTAGGGAGATGGCGCAAAGGTGCGAAAGCCTTAAACATATATTTGATAATATAGAAGCAGAACCGGATTATAACGATATGGAAGCTGTGGACGAATACTATAACCGTAAGGCGTTGTTTAGTTTCAATAACTATACTTCCATCGAAAACATATCCCAGTATTATATACAATACAGTACATATAAAGACGGCGAAGCTGATTCGTGGTTTGCAGCAGAACCAAGTGTGCCTTTTGCTATGGCAGCAAAGGAAGGCTTAGGCAAGTTTATACCTATAAATGCACAATATGCGTTTGTAAATTCCCAGTCGAGCAATAAAGAAACGGCCATAGAGTACCTTGAAAATTTAATTAGGTGTTTTAATCTCGTAAAACAAACAGAATTGTATCCCGACAAGAATGAGCCAATAATAAATGAAGATTATGAAAAGCAACTAAGCGAAATGGAAAAGGGCGTTGAATCGCTTGAAAAGACTGTTGAAAAAGCTGAGGGAGCTGAAAAAACAGCCGCTGAAGAGAACCTAAAAAACTACATATCTTTTATTGAAAGATACAAAAAGTCGTCTAAGTATAAAATAACTGAGGAAGCAATAAAAGTATATAGAGAACTAATGGACTGCGCTATATTGCCGGAGTTTTTAAATAGCACTCTTGTTACACAGCGGGATTTATTAGGTCTTCTATCGCGCTATTATGATGGGCAGCTAAGCCTTGAGCAGTATATAAAAGAGGCGGATTCCAAGCTTAAGCTTATAGAGCTTGAGGGGCAATAATCACTTGCCGCATGTGCTTATAGCATATGCGGCTTTTTTAGAGAAAGCAGCGAAAATAAAGCTAAACACGGTTACACATAAGCTTCAGTGCGTTTTATGCAGCATTTAACGATTTTGCATGTAAAATATTAGGTTTTTTCATAAAATCTGCTTGACATGAGCAAAACCATATAGCATACTGGGGGTAATTAAATACTCAAGCGGAGTTAAAAGCTTTATTTATGAAAGGAGATGAAAATCATGAAAATTATCAAAAAATTTATGGCGCTGCTGCTGACGCTTGCTATACTTGCCACAAGCATTTCTTCTGCTGAACAGGTATTTGAAAGGGCGCAATATACATTCCCCGATGAACTTCCCGAAAATTCCTATATGAGCAATATTGTATATATAAACGATACCCTCTATGCGCTTGTAGATATTTGGAACATATACAGCGCTAGAGAGGGCGATGTAGAGTTTAGGTTATACGCTAAGGATAGCAGTATAATCGAAGAGGATTGGCAAAACCAAATTACCGGTCTATATACCGATGGAGCAAGGCTTTACGCATACTGCGCCAATATAGGTGAGTTTTTTGAAGTAGGCGTAAGTAATGGGGAAATAGTCCGTCAAAACCGAGTAAAGTTTAACCTTGAAAATCATAAGGAAATTTATTATGAGGAGGACGGGACGGAATCTATCCACTACCCCAACCCGCATGATACCTTGCTCTACAACGGAAAGTTTTATGTAATATACAGCAGTAATGAAAGCTCCGGAACAACTCTATGCTCCTTTGACATTAAAACCGGTGAAGAAACCATGTATAGCCCGGGCGATGTACGGAGCTTCGCTCCCTATAAGGATGGAAAGTTAATACTGCTTGTACAAAATTACGATAATTTATACTACTCCTACGGAGCGGAAGATGGCGCCGCTATGTTATTTGCGTTTGATCCTGTCACCCATAGTGCGGAAGAAATAGGACCTCTGCGTATAGAAGAAACGCCAACGCCTTTCTACGGCTCAATACTCTACGATGAATACCAAGATGCCATAATGTACTTGGATGACACTGCGCTTATGTTAAGGCTTAGTGATGGCAGCGCCGAAAAATGTGCGCATTTAATAAGGAGTTGTTCATTAGCTGGAAATTGCAGCTATACAAAGCTTCCGGGTGGTAGGATTGCCGTATTGATTGGAGATGCGGTTTTTATAGAATCTACAGACTCTGCAGATTTGCCCTCAAAATCGTTGAACGTTTATAATGCCTTTTCCAACAACAATGATTACGCTGCAAGGCATATGATGGATACTGCAATTACAATGCATGAAGTTAGTTGGTTCTCATCTGAGCAGGAATTAAAAACCGCACTTGTGTCAGGTGAAAACGATGCGGATATATTCACGCTCAGCAGCGACTATATAGACATTAACAAAATGATAGATAAAGGCTACGCTCTTGATATATCAGGGGCTCGTGGAATTAGCCAATTTATGGATTCACTATACCCCTACATAAAGGACGCCTGCGTTAAGGATGGTAAAATATACGCTGTTCCATTACATCTATTCCACCGCGCATATTTGCAGAACTCTCTGCTTTTGGAAGAACTTAACATAAGCCCTCCTAAAACCTTTGGCGATTTCTGTGATATAATCGCTAATTGGTATAGCGATGCGGATAGGGCAACCACATATGATTTATGCGATCATTATGATGTTAAAAATTTCATGTGGGATGTGCTGTTTCTTACATATGCAAACCATGTATTCCTATCGGACGAGGATATGAGCTACGACACCCCCACATTCCGCTCTATGGTGGAGCAGCTTATGAAGGCGCTTGAAAATGTGCCGGATCCTATCGACTTTGAAATGCTAGACCCGGATGAAGAATACTATGGAAAACCCATGTTGTTTGGAAGCGCTCCTCTGAACCTAAGCAGCATGAGCTATGCAGCGGATAATAAGCAGAGAATTGAAATGTTTAAAGTTCATCCTGCATTTGCAAACACAGAGGGTAATGAAAGCTACAGGCGCTACGGTTTCTTCTCATCCCCGGACAATCTTATGGTACTGAAAGCTACCGAACATTCACCCGAAGGTTTTCGTGCGGATTTAGGATTGGTGCTTGTAAATTCCAAAACGCAAGACCCTCAAAACGCCTTAAGGTACATAGAGCATTTTATAGCAGGCTATATTGAGCAGGATAAAATTATACTATTCAAAGACTATGCAGAGCCTAAGCTTAACAAATACTTTGATGAAAGTTTGCAGAGCGAAAATAAACGTATGGAAGCCCTTAAAAAAGAAATTGCAGTATCTTCGGGCGCTGAAAAAGCCGAGCTTGAAAAGCAGCTTGCAATGCTTGAAGTACATTGTCAAATAATGCTTGAAGCTACGGGTAGATACGAATATACACAGAAAGCTGTAGATGAATACAAGAGCTACTTAAACGATGTATACATATCCACTCATTATTGCAATCTCTTTTTATACCATGAGCAGATATATCCGCTAAGGGAAAGCCTTATAGATGGGGAGATAGACCTTGATTTCTTTATAAGAGAAGCCGATGCAAGGCTAAAAATGCTGGGGCTTTAAAAGTAGTAATTATTTGCTGCATGTGCTTATAGCATATGCGGCTTTTTTTTATGTGGGGATATTTCAAAGCTTACATCAATTGTAAGTGTTATTTATGTGCTGTAGTTGTTACAATAAAAACGAATGGAGGTTTATGTAACAATATAGTAACATTTGGAGCGAATATCTATTTTGTTAGATTAAAATACGGTTACATATAATGCTATTTTACGCTTTATTTACAATATAAAAATTTTCAATTGTAAAATGTTACGCTTTTATACCAAAATAGCTTGACATGCTTAAAACATCGGAGCATACTA
>JGI24709J26583_10002201_pt1 | contig 16202 bp, 18 predicted proteins | sample BioPla2DNA1_FD_26583 | JGI IMG/M metagenome (IMG submission 26583) | reverse complement strand
TCTGACCTTACTCTTATCGCCCTTGGTACAATTGGTGTTGCTCTTGCATTCATCTACCTTAACCTTTCTGAAAAAGGTGGTAACGGTGGCGGAACTGTTTCAGGTTCTGGCGACCCAATCGGCGATATCTTGGAAGACTACTAAGAAAGGGGTACAAACATGGCTGAAAAACTTCAATTATCAAAATCTGATCGTCAAAAAGTTTGGTGGCGTTCTACTTTCCTTCAAGGTTCTTGGAACTATGAACGTATGCAAAACCTAGGTTGGGCATATGCTTTGATTCCTGCCATCAAAAAACTTTATACAACTAAAGAAGACCGAGCTGCTGCTCTTGAACGTCACTTGGAATTCTTCAATACTCACCCATACGTTGCTGCTCCTATCATGGGGGTAACACTTGCACTTGAAGAAGAACGTGCAAATGGTGCTGAAATTGATGACACAGCTATCCAAGGGGTTAAAATCGGTATGATGGGACCTCTTGCTGGTGTTGGTGACCCAGTCTTCTGGTTTACAGTTCGTCCTATTCTTGGTGCTCTCGGTGCTTCACTTGCTATGGCAGGTAACATCGTAGGTCCACTTCTATTCTTCTTTGGATGGAACATCATCCGTATGGCATTCTTGTGGTACACTCAAGAACTTGGTTACCGTGCTGGTTCTGAAATCACTAAAGACCTTTCAGGTGGTATCATCCAAAAAATCACTAAAGGTGCTTCAATCCTTGGTATGTTCATCCTTGCCGTTCTTGTTGAACGTTGGGTATCAATTACTTTCGCTGTACAACTTCCTTCAACTAAACTTTCAGAAGGTGCTTACATCGAATTCCCTAAAGGAAACGTTACTGGTGAACAATTGAAAGGTATCCTTGGTGATGTTGCTAGCGGACTTAGCCTATCAGCTGAAAAAACTAACACACTTCAAGCTCAATTGGATTCATTGATTCCTGGTTTGATGGGACTTCTTCTTACATTCCTTTGCATGTGGTTGCTTAAGAAAAAAGTTTCACCAATTACAATCATTATTGCATTGTTCATTGTGGGTATCGTTGCTCGCTTCTTCGGAATCATGTAATAAAAGAAAGGAAGGATTTCGGTCCTTCTTTTTTTATTATGTTATAATAAACTAAAAGCAAACTCAGAGGAGATTACATGGCACAATCAATTAATTCTACCGTTGAATTAACAACTACTGGCGTTTCTTATCTTGGCATGGGAGGAAAGGTTGGAAAGTTCCTTCTTGGCGATAAGGGGCTTGAATTTTACAGTGATGCTAACGTCGAGGACTATATTCAAATTCCTTGGGAAAACATCGAAAAAATCGGTGCTAACGTATCTCACAACAAAGTCAGCCGTCACTTCGAAGTTTTTACTGATAAAGGGAAATTTCTCTTTGCCTCAAAAGACTCAGGCAAAATCCTAAAAGTGGCTCGCAATCACATTGGAAATGACAAAGTTGTTCGCATGCTGACCCTTGTTCAAGTCATCTTAAAAAGACTATCAAGATTTGTCAAAAAGAAATAAATCTAGTATAATAGGTAGTACGGATAAGTAGGAATTGAGCTTTTCCAGAAAGTCTGCGGTTGCTGCGAGCAGATAGGGTGATAATTCTGAAATTCTACCGTTAATTCAATTAAATAGAAAATTAAGTGCACAGTATGTGAAGCTGGATGGAACCGCGCGTTTGCGCTCCAGCAGTTAACATGCTGTGCTTTTTGTTCATCTTGATTGTCAAAATCATATGAACACCAAAAACATTGGAGGAAATTTATGTTAGACATCAAACGCATCCGCAACGATTTCGATGAAGTAGCTAAAAAATTGGCTACACGTGGCGTTGCTGCTGAAAAACTTGCTGAACTTAAAGAACTTGACGACAAACGTCGTGAATTGCTAATCAAATCAGAATCAGCTAAAGCTGAACGTAACACAGCTTCTGCAGCTATTGCACAAGCAAAACGCAACAAAGAAGACGCTTCTGAACAAATCGCTGCAATGCAAAAATTGTCAGCAGACATCAAAGCTACTGACGCTGAACTTGCTGAAATCGATGAAAAATTATCTGAATTCACAGCAACACTTCCAAACATCCCTGCTGCTGATGTTCCTGTCGGTGCTGACGAAGATGAAAATGTGGAAGTACGTCGTTGGGGTACACCTCGTGAATTCAACTTTGACATCAAAGCTCACTGGGATCTTGGTGAAGACCTTGACATCCTTGACTGGGAACGTGGTGCAAAAGTTACTGGTTCTCGCTTCCTATTCTACAAAGGACTTGGAGCTCGCCTAGAACGTGCTATCTACAACTTCATGTTGGATGAACACGCTAAAGAAGGTTACACAGAAGTTATTCCTCCATACATGGTAAACCATGACTCAATGTTTGGTACTGGTCAATATCCTAAATTCAAAGAAGACACATTTGAATTAGCTGATTCTGACTACGTTCTTATTCCAACTGCTGAAGTTCCTCTTACAAACTACTACCGTGGTGAAATCCTTGATGGTAAAGAACTTCCAGTTTACTTCACAGCAATGAGCCCATCATTCCGTTCAGAAGCTGGTTCTGCTGGTCGTGACACTCGTGGTTTGATTCGTCTTCACCAATTCCACAAAGTTGAAATGGTTAAATTCTCTAAACCAGAAACTTCATACGATGAATTGGAAAAAATGGTTGTCAATGCTGAAAACATCCTTCAAAAACTTGGCCTTCCATACCGTGTTATCACACTATGTACTGGAGACATGGGATTCTCAGCTGCTAAAACTTACGACCTAGAAGTTTGGATTCCAGCTCAAAATACTTACCGTGAAATCTCAAGCTGCTCAAACACAGAAGACTTCCAAGCACGTCGTGCTCAAATCCGTTACCGTGACGAAGCTGATGGAAAAGTTAAACTTCTTCACACTCTTAACGGTTCAGGTCTTGCTGTTGGACGTACAGTCGCTGCTATTCTTGAAAACTACCAAAACGAAGATGGTTCTGTAACAATTCCAGAAGTTCTTCGTCCATACATGGGTGGCGTTGACGTTATCTCACCTAAATAATTATAAAAACTGCTAATCATTGATTAGCAGTTTTTTTGATAAGAAAAAATCCCCTTTGAACCATCCTCAAAATCAAGGAAAATATTTCTTTGACTTGAGGTTAGTACAATGTGGGATTTTTAAAATTTTCTAAAACGTTGATAACGATTTTCAAGAAGCTCTTCTAATGGCAACTTGCTAAGTTCATNTAATTCAGCAATCAGATTTGTTTTAATCATTTCAACGATTTCACTTGAAAAATAACCATGCTCTGGAATAACTTTATCAACAACATCCATGTTGTAAAGTTCTCCAGCAGTAATTTTCATCAATTCAGCAGCCTCAGTTGCTCGTGAACCATCTTTCCAAAGGATTGATGCAAANCCTTCTGGGCTNAAAATNGCGTACATNCTGTGTTCAAGCATCCATACCTTATCGGCCACAGCAAGTGCAAGAGCACCTCCAGAACCACCTTCACCAATAATAATAGCAATAATCGGTACTTTAAGATCACTCATTTCAAGTAAATTANGTGCAATAGCCTCACCTTGTCCGCGTTCTTCTGCACCAACACCTGGATAAGCACCAGCAGTGTTAATAAAAGTAACGACAGGACGACCAAATTTTTCAGCTTGNTTCATCAAACGAAGAGCTTTACGGTAACCTTCAGGGTTTGGCTGACCGAAATTGCGTTTTAAATTCTCCTGTAAATTTTTCCCTTTTTGAATACCAATCACTGTCACAGGACGACCTNCAAGGCGAGCAATTCCCCCAACGATTGCGCCATCGTCTGCGAAATGACGATCTCCATGAAGTTCCATGAAATCATCAAAAATTAAATCCGCATATTCTAAGGTTGTCAAACGTCCTTGATCACGCGCTTCTTTCAAAATTCTTGATACNTCACTCATTTGGCACCTCCATGGAATGCGACTAATTTTGCAATAGTTTCAGGCATTTCAGTACGTTTGACAATGGCATCAACAAAACCATGTTCCAAAAGGAATTCAGCTCTTTGGAAATCCTCAGGTAAGTTTTCTCGTACTGTTGTTTCAATAACACGGCGNCCTGCAAAGCCGACCAATGCTTGAGGCTCTGCTAAAATAATGTCACCTTCCATTGCAAAACTTGCTGTCACCCCTCCTGTTGTGGGGTCAGTCAAGATTGTCAAATAAAACAAACCAGCTTCAGAATGGCGTTTAACTGCCGCTGAGATTTTTGCCATTTGCATCAAGCTCATAATACCTTCTTGCATACGAGCACCGCCTGATGCCGTAAAAATAACAACTGGCAATTTTTCTTCAATCGCTAATTCAAACAAACGTGTGATTTTTTCACCAACAACCGTTCCCATTGAAGCCATAATAAAGTTTGAATCCATGATGGCAAGAGCAACTTTTTCGCCCTTAATCAAGGCTTTACCTGTTAAAACAGCTTCTTCAAGNCCTGTTTTTTCACGCATTTTAGCCAATTTTTCTTGATATCCTGGGAATTTAAGCGGGTCTTTTGTTTCAAGTCCCGTAAATANTTCTTCGAAACTTCCTTCATCTACTGTAATCGCTAAGCGTTCTTTTGCAGAAATACGGAAATTATAAGAACAACTTGGACAAATCTTAGCAACACCTAAATCTTTTTGATAAATCATGTGCTTACATGCTGGGCATTTAGCAAATAATTCATCAGGGACTTCTGGAACCTCACGCGGTGTACCTTGATTTAAAGAGTTGTTGGGAGTAATTCGAATGTACTTATCTTTTTTACTAAATAAAGCCATGAAATCTCCTAATCATTTTCCTTATTGTAGTTTGGCAAGAATGTTTCCATTAAAAATGATGTGTCGTAATCTCCGGCAATCACATGCTCATCAGAAATTAAATCCATTTGAAACTCAGCATTTGTTGTAACGCCCTCAATTTCCAACTCGTAAAGGGCACGTTGCATTTTCATCAAAGCATCGAAACGATTTTCACCATGAACAATGATTTTTGCAATCATACTATCATAGTAAGGTGGGATTGTATAACCAGGATAAACAGCTGAATCCACACGCAAACCAACACCACCACTTGGCAAGTACAAATCTGTAATCTTACCTGGGCTTGGTGCAAAGTTAAATTTTGGATTTTCAGCATTGATACGACATTCAATAGCATGACCAGTGATTGTGATATCATCTTGTGTCACTGACAATTCTTGTCCAGCAGCAATACGAATCTGCTCTTTAACGATATCAACACCAGTAACAAATTCTGTCACGGGATGTTCTACTTGAACTCGAGTGTTCATTTCCATGAAATAAAACTGTGATGTTTTCTCATCAAGCAAGAACTCAATGGTACCTGCATTTTCATAATGAACAGCACTCGCTGCACGAACAGCAGCCTGACCAATCTTAGTACGTAGTGTTTTACCAATCGCAATTGACGGACTTTCTTCAAGAACTTTTTGGTTATTACGTTGAAGTGAGCAATCACGTTCGCCGAGGTGAATGACATTACCGTGAGAATCTCCTAAGATTTGAACCTCGATGTGACGTGCTGGATAAATAACTTTTTCAATGTACATGGCACCATTACCAAAAGCAGCCAAAGCTTCTTGTGAAGCTGACTCAAAGGCTGGCACTAATTCTTCCGCAGACTCAACCTTACGAATCCCTTTTCCGCCGCCGCCAGCAGAGGCTTTCAACATGACAGGGTAACCAAGTCTATCAGCAACTTCAAGTGCTTCATCAGCTGTAAAGACTTCACCATCTGAACCAGGAATAACCGGCACATTTGCTGCAATCATTTCTGCACGCGCATTGATTTTGTCACCCATTTTATCCATAATTTCGGCGCTAGGTCCGATAAATTTAATGTGCATTTCCTCACACATGGTTGCAAATTTTGAGTTTTCACTCAAAAAACCAAATCCTGGGTGAATCGCTTCAGCTCCTGTTACAATCGCTGCTGATAAGACAGCATTCATATTCAAGTAAGAGTCTGTCGAGCGCGCTGGACCGATACAAATTGCTTCATCAGCCAAATTCGTATGCAAAGAATTTTTATCAGCTTCAGAATAGACAGCTACCGTATTGATCCCCAATTCACGTGCTGCACGAATAATTCGCACCGCAATTTCACCACGATTGGCAATTAATATTTTTTTAAACATACGTCTGCTTTTTCCTCCTATTTGAAATACTTTAGCATTTCAATCAAAATTCTTTTGTCACAGTTTGTATTAACCTTTTTCTTAACTGCCAATAGCAAACGTCAATGTCCCAGAAGCTGCTAGTTTGCCATCAACTTCTGCTTTTGCCTCAACCACAGCAATTGTGCCACGGCGTTTAACAAATTTCGCTGTCATGATTAATTGGTCGCCAGGAACAACTTGTTTTTTGAAACGCACTTTGTCCATACCAGCGTAAAAAACCAATTTACCCTTGTTTTCTTCTTTTGAAAGTTCCAAAACACCTGCTGTTTGAGCAAGAGCTTCCATGATAAGAACTCCAGGCATGACTGGATATTCTGGAAAATGACCATTGAAAAANGGTTCATTNATTGTCACATTTTTAACAGCAACAATTTCATCATCACTTACTTCAAGCACACGNTCAACCAAAAGCATTGGATAACGGTGNGGNAAAGCTTCACGAATTTGCTTAATATCAATCATTTAATACGTACCAATCCTTGTCCAAATTCAACAACTTCTTCGTTATTTACCATAATTTCAGTCACGATACCATCTTTTGGAGCTGGAATTTCGTTCATGACTTTCATCGCTTCAATAATTAGCAACGTTTGCCCTTTTTTAACTGCATCACCAACAGATACAAAAGCTGGTTTGTCAGGAGCTGGAGCAAGGTAAGCAACCCCTACGAGCGGACTTGGAACTTCTTCACCTTCTGCAAAAATATTCGTATCAGCTTCTTCAACATCGCTTGTTGCTGGAGTTGATGTAGCAACTGGAGTTGTTTCAACTGAAACAGCTGGAGCCGGTGCTGCAGGAGCTGCTGCTGGCACTACTGGAGCTGTATATTCATTTTTGCTAAATGTCAATTCAGAGTCAGCAGTTTTAAATGAAAATTCACGTAGGCTTGACTGGTCAAATTGAGCCATCAAATCTTTTACTTCAGAAATATTCACGCTTACGCCTCCCAACGTTTAAATGCTAGTACAGAGTTATGACCACCAAATCCAAATGTATTTGAAATAGCGTAAGTTAACTCTGCTTCTTGACCTTGTCCATAAACTACATTAGCTTCAATGTCCTCTGACAATTCACGTGTACCTGCAGTCATTGGAATGTAGTTGTGACGGATTGCTTCAATTGTCGCAACAGCTTCAACAGCACCCGCTGCACCAAGAAGGTGACCAGTGAATGATTTTGTTGAAGAAACTGGAACATCTTTACCAAGAACTGTTACAATAGCTTTGCTTTCACCTTTTTCATTGGCTTGTGTAGAAGTACCGTGGGCATTAACATAGTCAACATCTTCTGGAGAAATTCCTGCTTCTTTAATTGCCAATTCAATGGCTTTTGCAGCACCTGAACCATCTGGTGTTGGAGTTGTTTGGTGATAAGCATCACAGTTGCTACCATAGCCAACAACTTCAGCTAGGATAGTAGCACCACGTTTTTGAGCATGTTCAAGACTTTCAAGAACAAGCACACCTGCACCTTCACCCATAACAAATCCATTACGATCTTTATCAAACGGAATAGCAGAACGAGCTGGATCTTCAGTTGTTGAAAGAGCAGTTAATGCATTGAAACCACCAATGCCGATTTCGTTGATTGTAGATTCAGCACCACCAGCTAAGATAACATCATGGTAACCAAATTTAATTTCGCGGAATGCTTCACCGATAGCATCATTAGATGAGGCACAAGCTGTTGTAATTGATTTACATACGCCACGTGCACCAATACGCAAAGCAATATTACCAGCAGCCATATTTGACAAAGCTTTCGGAATGAACATTGGTTGGATACGTTTAATTCCTTTTTCGTGCATACGAATGATTTGCTCTTGCATTTCTTGCAAACCACCAATACCAGATGACACGATAACACCAGTACGGTCACGATCAACTGTATCCATATCAAGTTTAGCATTTTCGAGAGCTTCTAAAGTTGCATAAATTGCGTATAGAGAATATTGATCCATACGATTTTTATCTTTGCGAACAAAATATTTATCAAATGGGAAATCATGAATTTCACCTGCGTTGTGAACTTTGATTTCAGAATTATCAAATTTAGTAATTGGTCCGATACCAATTTTTCCATCATGAAGATTATTCCAGAATTCTTCTGGGGTATTTCCAATTGGAGAAGTTAAACCATAACCTGTTACTACTACTCTATTTAATGTCATTTTTGTCTCCTTTTAAGAGAATGTATATTCTAATTTTAAACTATTACAGCAAAGCAAACAACAGTTTACATTGCCATACCACCATCAATTGCAATAACTTGTCCAGTCAAGTATTCTTGTTCTGCTAAGAAGCTAGCTACTGTGGCCACTTCTTCAGCTTTTCCGATACGTTTCATTGGAATGCCAGCTAAAATCGCTTCTTGCATTTTTTCAGGAATAGCATCCGTCATNTCTGATTCAATAAAACCAGGAGCAATAGCATTNACTCGAATACCACGTGAAGCTACTTCACGCGCAACTGATTTTGTAAAACCAATTAAACCAGCTTTTGAAGCTGCGTAGTTTGCTTGTCCAACATTTCCTCGTAAGCCAACAACGCTTGATAGATTGATAATAGCACCTTGACGAGCACGTGTCATCGGTTTTAAGACTGATTGCGTCATGTTAAATGCACCAGTCAAATTCACTTTTAANACTGATTCAAAATCTGNTTCAGTCATTTTTAACATCAATTTATCATTTGTGATACCAGCATTGTTAACCANAATNTCAACAGAACCAAGTTCTGCAATAGCTTCGTCAACCATACGTTTAGCATCATCAAATTGTGATACATCACCAGAAATTGCAATAACTTTCACACCGTAGTCGTTAAAACTATCGATAAGGTCTTTTGAAATTTCTGAACGACCATTCAAAACAATATTGGCTCCAAGACTTGCAAAACGGTGTGCAATAGCCAAACCAATTCCGCGAGTTGATCCTGTTACAAAAACATTTTTATTTTTGATATCCATAACTATCTCCTATTTTTCTAGCAAAACACTCAAGCTTGCTTCATCCTCAACTGATGAGGTTGGAATACTTTTATCAATTTTACGAAGAAATCCACTCAAAACTTTACCTGGACCAATTTCAATAACCTCTGTCATTCCTAGTCTACGCATTGTTTCAATAGAATCGTAAAAACGAACCGGTTCTTTTACTTGTCTTGCAAGCAAAGCTTTGATATCACTGTATTCCATAACCTTAGCTTCAGTATTTCCAATCAAAGGAACCTGAAAATCTGAAAACGTTACTTTATCAAGAACCTCTGAAAGTCGTTTGCTAGCTGGTGCTAACAAAGCTGTGTGGAAAGGCCCAGATACTTTCAACGGAATCAAACGTTTTACACCTGCTTCTTTAAGAAGTTCAACAGCATAATTTACTGCTTCCGTTTCACCACCAATCACAATTTGTGCNGGTGTGTTGTAGTTAGCTGGTGTCACCACACCTTTAATAGAAGCTTTTTGACAAATTTCTTCAATCAATGAGGCTTCCGTATTCATGACAGCGACCATTTTTCCAGTTCCTGCTGGAGCTGCAGTCTCCATAAATTCACCACGTTTAGCTACCAAAGCAACAGCATCCTCAAAGCTCAACGCCCCTGATGCTACTAAAGCTGAATACTCCCCTAATGAAAGTCCAGCAACCATATCAGCTTTAAATCCTTTTTCCTGAAGCAATCGATAAATTGCAACTGAAGTTGTCAAAATAGCTGGTTGTGTATAACGTGTTTGATTTAACTTATCTTCTTCCTTATCAATTAAATCACGAAGATTGTAGCCAAGAATAGAACTAGCTTGATCAAAAGTCTCACGAACAATCGGATATTTTTCATATAAATCACTTGCCATTCCAAGCTTTTGAGCCCCTTGACCAGCAAATAAAAAGGCAGTTTTTGTCATTAAATCCTCCCAAACGGAATTTGATTTTTAAATAGAAATATTAATCTTTTTCAATATCAGCCCAACGTTTAGCTTCTGCTAAAATTACTTCTTGAGCACCATAATAGATATCTTTTAAGATTTCTTCACAAGTTTCTTCTTTACGAATCAAGCCTGCGATTTGGCCAGCCATGACTGAACCAGTCACAACATCACCGTCAACAACAGCATTACGCAATGCACCTGCTCCCAAAACTTCGATATCTTCTTTAGCTTTCTTACCAGCCAAGAAATCTTTTTCAGCATGCGCATATGATGTTGTTAATTTATTTTTAAGTGATCGAACAGGATGTCCAACAACAGAGGCAGAAATCACTGTATCGATGTCTTTAGCTTTCAAAATTTTATCTTTAAAGTTTTGGTGAGCATTAGATTCTTTAGCTACCACAAAACGTGTTCCTACTTGAACCGCTTCCGCACCCAACATAAAGATAGCTGCTGCCCCATGTCCGTCAGCAACACCACCTGCACCAATAACAGGAATATTGACTGCATCAACAACTTGACGAACAAGAGTCATTGTTGTCAATTTACCAATGTGTCCACCAGCTTCCATACCTTCTGCGATAACAGCATCAGCACCTAATTTTTCCATACGTTTTGCAAGAGCAACACTAGGAACAACTGGAATGACAGTGATACCAGCTTCGTGGAANCGTTCCATGTATTTTCCAGGATTACCNGCACCAGTTGTGACAACTTTAACCCCTTCTTCAATAACAAGATCAACAATGTCATCAACAAATGGAGACAAAAGCATAATATTAACACCAAATGGTTTATCTGTAATTTTTTTAACCTTGTCAATATTTGCTTTAACAACTTCCTTCGGTGCGTTACCGCCACCGATAATACCTAAACCACCAGCGTTTGAAACAGCACCAGCCAAGTCACCATCGGCAACCCATGCCATACCACCTTGAAAAATTGGATATTTGATATTTAATAATTCTGTAATACGTGTTTTCATGTTAAACCTTCTTAGTCTTTACCAAACAATAATTTGATAGTCAAACTATCATAATAAGAAGAGAGGGAGTAAGATAAGTTTTCATTAATTAGCAACTTATCCCACAGCCCTTCCTACTAAATATAGTGGAGTTAGTTTTTTAATCCCAACTCCAGCCATGTTATTATTTTGTTTTTTCTTCAACGTAAGCAACCAAGTCACCTACAGTGTTAAGACCTTCTTCAGTTTCGATTTGAATATCAAATGCATCTTCAATTTCTGAGATTACTTGGAAAACGTCAAGTGAATCAGCATCAAGTTCATCAAAAGTTGTTTCCATTTTAACTTCGTCAACTTCTTTACCAAGTTCTTCAACGATAATTTCTTGTACTTTTTCAAATACTGCCATGATTAATTCTCCTTAATAAATATATATAATTATCTCATGCTAATGCACAAGTTTGTAACTAGATTTTAACAATTAGNCTTCCCCATGTCAAACCTCCACCAAANCCTGATAGAAGCACTGTTTGAGAGCCGTCTAATTTAATAATTCCCTTATCAACAGATTCTGCTAAAAGAATTGGAATACTTGCCGCACTGGTATTCCCATATTCCATCATATTCGCTAAAAACTTGTCTCGATCAATATCCATTTTTCGAGCCATTTTATCTAGAATACGAATATTAGCTTGGTGAAGCAACAAATAATCAATATCCTCTGATGAAACTTCTGATTCATCAATAAGGGCTTTAATACTTTTAGCCACATCTCTGATAGCAAAATCAAAGATAGCTCTTCCTTCCATTTTAAGGAATTTATCATCGTCTTCTTTTTCAGAAAACGGAGATGATAAGCCAACTTTTCCAGAAGTTAAGCTTTGACCGCGACTACCATCTGTATTCAAAGATTCTGCTAGGAAATGTTTAGTTTCTGATGCTTCAATTAAAACACCACCTGCTCCATCTCCAAATAGTACAGAAGTACTACGATCTGACCAATCTAATGTTTTTGATAGGGTTTCAGCACCAATTACGATACCTTTTTTGTAGATTCCTGATTGAATAAATTTATCTGCAGTCGCAAGGGCAAATACAAAACCACTGCATGCCGCTGTCATATCAAATGCAAAAGCATTAACAGCGCCAATATTAGCTTGAATACGTGCTGCTGTCGATGGCATAAAACTATCAGGTGTAATTGTTGCAACAATGATGAAATCAATGTCTTCAGCTAATAAACCAGCTTTTGAAAGTAGTTGCTTAGCAACTTGTGTCCCTAAATCACTAGTTGTTTCATCTCGAGTGATATGTCGTCTTTTAATCCCCGTGCGAGATGAAATCCATTCATCGCTGGTGTCCATAATTTCAGACAAATCATCGTTTGTAATCACTTGTTCAGGGGCATAGGCTGCTGCCTGAGCAATTCTTGCAAATACCATTATTACATTAACTCCTCAAGAAACTTGTGAAGATTTTTTAAGCCTCGTAAAAGAGCTTCTAGTTCTTCTTCATTCATATCTTCAGCAATATGAGAAACCATATTCTTGTGAAACTTATGATGAAGTCTATCTAATAATCTTCCTTTTTTTGTTAAAGTTAAATGAACCACACGACGGTCTAATTTTGAGCGTTGTCTTTCAATATAACCTTTTGCCTCAAGCTTATTTAAACTAGTGGTTATTGTACCGAGGGTCAACATCAACTCACGTGCAATATCACTTGGAGTCACATTAGAATTTTTACCAATAATCTCAATGGTGTGCATTTCCTTTAACGAAACGTCGTTGAACTGACTAGTTCTCAAACTTGTCTCTTCAATAACCTGTACACGATTAAAAATATCTACTAGATACTCATTGATTCTATTATAATCCAAGATTTCACCTCCTAAATAAACTTTGACAATCAAAGTATATCAAACATCAAAATATTTTGCAAGGAATTTCGAACTAATCTGAAAAAATAATTTGAAAATCAAACAATTATTTACGCTATTTTCCAGAAAATTTCGGGCGACGCTTTTCAGCAAATGCTCGAACACCTTCCTTGAAGTCTTCCTTAAAGGCTAATTCTTCTTGAAGTTGTAATTCAAGTTTTGTATAATCCTCCCAACCTTCAAATTGTGCTTTCCATGACATTTCCTTAATGGCACGATAAGAATTAATTGACCCACGAAGCAAACGTTTAGTCAACTGGTTAGTTGTACGTTCTAATTTTTCTGATTCACAAAGGCGATAAACAATTCCGTATTCGAATGCCTTTTCAGCATTAACACCTTCGCCAGTCATTGCCAACTGGACAGCACGTGTTGATCCAATAGCTCGGCTCATTAGGAAAAGTCCACCAGCATCAGGTGCTAGTCCTACCCCAACAAAAGCTTGAATAAACTTAGCTTTTTCACTAGCAACAACAAAATCAGCGGCAACTGCCATATTCGCCGCAGCTCCAGCAACCGCACCATCTACACTCATAATAATTGGTTTAGGCAGTTTTTTCATTGAAAAAGAAATTTTATTAACCAGACTAGCAATTTCAACTAGAGATTCAACATTATCAGACTCAACAGCTCGTTGCATTTCAGCTAAATCACCACCGATCGAAAATACTTTTCCAACTGCTTTGATTACTAGAATTTTAACAGAATCATCTGCCTTAACAAGTTCTAAAACTTCAAGAATTTCTTGGCATGTTGGAATATTAAACCCATTTGAAATATCAGGGCGATTCAAAGTTAAAGTTGCAACTTCCCCGTTTTCATAAATGACATTATCGAAAGACATTTACCCACCTCCGTCGGATACGATAAAATTAGTTTGATTATAAAACTATTTTGCAAAATGTATTTTAGCATACAAGACAGCAACAAATCAAGCAAAAATAGGATTTTTTAAAAAATTAATTTGATTTTTAAATATTTAAATAATCAAAGTATTATTCAAAAAAAGTAGGAAAACTCCTACTTCTAATATGTTTTTTCTTCTAAAATCTCAACAATTTGAGCCAAATTTTTTACCAATCGACTAGCCTTTCTTTGATTCATATCAAAAAGATTATCTTCGATTGCCCAAACGGTTAATTCAGCAGAAACTCCCGCTTGAATCCCTTTTTCACTATCTTCAATAACCAAAGTCTCAGCATTACTAAAGCCCAATTGTCTTCTTGCTTCTTGATAGATAGCAGGGTGTGGTTTTCCTTTTTCAAATTCTTCCCCAGATAAAATCACTGAAAAATAGTCTTTTAAATTTGTTTCTTCAAGAGCTTTTAAAATGTCATGCTTTGTTGAGCTCGAAGCCAGCCCCAAACGATATCCCTTTTCAAAAAGCCCTTTAACTACTTCAAATGTATCCTCAAAAATCAAGTCTTTATAAGGAAGTGGATGAGTTTTTTTGTAAATCGAATATTCAACTTGTAATTGATCTGTATCCCACTTATCAAAATCATCTCTCAAAATATCTGGCCAAATCTGCTTCATATTTCCACCGATGAAGAAACTTGGTGGTAAGTGTTTTATGCTAATTCCTTTATCAGCTAAAAACTTTTCACGACGTCGATAGTAAAAAGTTTCAGTATCAAACAGGACCCCGTCCATATCAAAAATAATTGCTTTATAATTTTCCATTCCTCTATTATACTATCTTTCTTTTTATTTGAAAAACTGCTGACAAATTTTCAGAATTTTGCTATAATTGTATACAAATTTTAGAAAAGTGGAGAATGTCATGAAAGTAATCAAATTTGGTGGTAGTTCACTGGCTTCAGCTGAACAGCTGAAAAAAGTTTTGAATATTGTGAAATCTGATAGCGAACGTCGTTTTGTTGTTGTATCAGCACCAGGAAAGCGTAACTCAGAAGATACAAAAGTAACTGACGCTCTTATTAAATACTACAAAAACTATACTTCTGGTGAAGATGTTACCGCAGCACAAGAATGGATTATTAACCGATACCAAGCCATTGCTGACGAACTTGAACTGAATTCATCAGTCATGAGTAAAATTGCTGGAGCAATTACAAATCTTGCCACTCTCCCTATCGAATGTAATAAATTCTTGTATGACACATTCCTAGCTGCTGGTGAAGATAACAATGCAAAACTTGTCGCTGAATTTTTCCGAAAAAATGGAATCAACGCACGCTATGTGCACCCAAAAGAAGCTGGAATTATTGTTTCAAGCGAGCCTGGAAACGCACGAATTCTCCCTTCTAGTTACGATAAACTAGAAGAACTCCGAGACTCTGATGAAGTTCTCGTGATTCCAGGATTCTTTGGTGTAACAACTGATGGTCAAATTTGTACTTTCTCGCGTGGAGGATCTGACATCTCAGGCTCAATCGTTGCAGCAGGTGTTAAAGCTGATTTATACGAAAACTTTACAGATGTAAATGGTATTTTTGCTGCACACCCAGGCGTTGTTCACAAACCACACACCATCCAAGAGCTAACATACAGAGAAATGCGTGAACTTGCTTATGCAGGATTTTCAGTACTCCATGATGAAGCACTAATTCCAGCCTATCGCGGAAAAATCCCTCTCGTCATCAAAAACACAAACAACCCTGAACACCCAGGAACTCGAATCACACTAAAACACAGCGGACCAACAGTACCAGTTATCGGAATCGCTGCTGATGACAAATTTGCAAGTATCAACATGTCAAAATACCTCATGAACAGAGAAGTCGGATTCGGGCGAAAAGTTCTTCAAATTTTAGAAGACCTCAATATCCGCTGGGAACACATTCCAACAGGAATTGATGACATGTCAGTCATTGTACGAGAACGTGAACTAACTCCTATTAAAGAACAAGAAATTATCTCATATCTTACGCGAGAACTCGCAGTTGATGAAGTTGAAATCGAACACAATCTTTCAATTATCATGATTGTCGGTGAAGATATGAAGAACCANATTGGGGTTACAGCAACAGCAACAAGAGCCCTTTCAGAAAAGCACATCAACCTTGAGATGATTTCACAAGGATCAAGTGAGGTTTCAGTCATGTTTGTAACACAAACAGAACACGAAAAAGAAGCCGTACGAGCACTATATCAAACCTTCTTCCGTGCAGCCGAATAAACTAAAAAAGAATCAGAT
>JGI24709J26583_10002198_pt1 | contig 16220 bp, 10 predicted proteins | sample BioPla2DNA1_FD_26583 | JGI IMG/M metagenome (IMG submission 26583) | reverse complement strand
AAAGAGTCTGGATTCCTTATATTTTGGGCATTTTTTGAAAGTTGTTTATTGTAAAACTGATAAAATCCGCAGTTGTGGATAAAACTGCGGAAACTCAAGAATAGAATGGGTTGAATTTACAAAAAGTATGTGATATAGTATTAGGAATTATTATAAAGGAGGAATTAATCATGTCAGAGAAAAGAAATCTTGGCACTATTTGTATCCAGAGTGGATATACACCAAAAAAAGGTGAACCAAGAGTATTACCAATTTATCAATCCACTACTTTTAAATATGAAACCAGTGAGCAGATGGGAAAATTATTTGACCTTGAAGATGAAGGATATTTTTACACCAGACTTCAAAACCCTACGAACGATGCCGTAGCTAAAAAGATTTGTGAACTTGAAGGTGGCGTAGCTGCTATGCTTACATCCTCAGGTCAAGCAGCAAACTTTTATGCTATTTTTAATATTTGCGAACAAGGTGGACACGTTGTTTGTTCCGCTCCAATCTATGGCGGTACATTTAATTTGTTCAATGTCACTCTTAGAAAATTGGGATTAGAATTTACTTTTGTTGATCCTGATGCACCAGCTTCAGAGCTTGCTAAAGCATTTCAACCAAATACAAAGGCTGTCTTTGCAGAAACTCTATCTAACCCATCTCTTGTAGTTTTAGATATTGAAAAGTTTGCAACTTTGGCTCATGAACATGGTGTCCCTCTTATTATTGACAATACATTTGCTACTCCTATTAATTGTAGACCTTTTGAATGGGGTGCAGATATTGTAACACACTCTACTACTAAGTATATGGATGGTCACGCAATGGCCGTTGGTGGATGTGTTGTCGATAGCGGTAACTTTGATTGGAATGCATATGCTGATAAGTTCCCAGGACTCACAGCACCAGATGATTCATATCATGGCATTATCTATACAGAAAAATTTGGAAGGGCTGCATATATCACCAAGGCTACTGTACAGCTTATGAGAGATTTAGGTTCTATTCAGTCACCAATGAATGCTTTTCTTACAAATATAGGTCTTGAAACACTTCATTTACGTGTACCTAAACATTGTGAAAATGCTCAGAAAGTAGCCGAATATCTAAATAAAAACGAAAAAGTTGCTTGGGTAAACTATTGTGGTCTTAAGGATAACAAATACTATGAATTAGGACAAAAATACTTATCAAATGGAAGTTGCGGTGTTATTGCTTTTGGTTTAAAGGGTGGACGTGATACTTCAATCAGTTTTATGGACAACCTAAAACTCGCTGCTATCGTAACTCATGTGGCAGATTCTAGAACCTGTGTACTTCACCCAGCAAGCCATACACATAGGCAGCTCACAGACGAACAGCTTATAGAATCCGGTGTTCAACCTGATCTTATTCGTCTAAGTGTTGGTATTGAGGATGTAGAGGACATTATCGCTGATATCGAACAAGCCCTTAATGCATAATACGTACTTAACTCACAACAAGTAATTAACTCAATATGAACGTATATAAACAAAAAAGTCCTTTCTGCTTTTAACGCAAAAAGGACAATAAAAAAAGCCGGCAAGATATAGCGTTAAAAGCTATAACTCGTCGGCATTTCGTAAGCTCGCTCCTACTGTATTATCAATACCAGCGTTTCTGGCTGTAGGCTCGTACTCAGTTATTTGAATGTACAATATTCAGTTTTTATTTATAAACACCGTTCCTTGTTAGACAGCGCGGACACCGTGTGATTTTGTCGTAGTCATCCTCGTTCGTTTTTCTAAAGATTTCCGTCCGGAACGGTCGGTCATTGCAGTCGTTGCTAAGCGTTCGTTTGCCACCGACACATTGAATCATGAACTTTTGTTTCTTTATCATTGTTTTTTGCACGATGGCCATTCCTCCTTTTTGTCGGAAATTAGCATATTTGCGAATATCTTGGGCAAAAAATACGATGTGTTTAGATTAATGAGAACCACTCCTTTTGTACTATGTTCAAACGGCCCTTTCAATAGAAAGAGCCGTTATTAAATTTAGCTTATTCGATTATTCTCGTTTTGGGTTTCATAAAAATCATAATGCCACATGACAACAAAGCAATTAAGCTATACCAAAGTATTGACGAATCATCACCTGTGGTAGGACTAGAAGGGACAATTGGTGCTTGATATTCATTTGTAAATATAATGTTTTGAACGTTTGTGCTATCAGTTCCATTATCTTTTACTACAGAAATCTCAGTGTTTAGAGTTCCGTCACCATTGTCCGTAACTGTGATAGTGATAAAGTAGGTGGCATTATCATAAGTGAATCCTTCTTTATTTCCTGCTACTTCTCGAATGATGAAGTTATGGACACCAAGTTGGTCTTGATTAAAGAACAATTCGTCAAATACAATGTTGCCATCAGCATCGTTATAGACGGTTTGCAAAATATTTTTGCCATTCTCATCCATTAGTATAAATGCGAACATCTTATCTGTGAGTCCTAAACCCTTCAAGATTTTCTTCGCATTAATCTGAACAGAGCCTTTTGCTGTATAAACATTTGAAAATTCGATGTTATCAGCTTCAATGTTAGAGTTAGCATTACCCGGTTTTGTTATGGTATATTCTGTTCTAAGTGTTCCGTCGCCATTATCAACGACATTGATTACTATGGTGTATACTGTATTGTCATATTCATATCCTGGTCTGTTGTCGTTGATTTCAGCTATCGAGTAATAGTAGGTTTTACCCATATCTGCCTGTGTGAAGGTGATTGGAGTAAAAGCAATACTGCCGTCAGCTTTGTTGGTAACTGTTTCAATGAGGTTTTTAGGCGTTCCATCTTCACCAAGACTTCTAAGTTGATAACTAAACTGACCGTTTTCCAATACACGCCCGTTCAAGGTCTTATGTGCATTAAACTGCAAGCTTATATCATTTGTGGTGTAAGTGTTGGCAAAAGTAACCTTAGATTCATTTGTTGTTACACCATTCACCACTTTGTTGATACTTTGAATCGTACTTGTAAGGGTACCGTCGTCATTGTCGTCAATTTTAACGGTTACTGTATACTCTGCTGAATCATAGGTGTAACCGGGCATACTGTTATTTTTCTCAATAATTCTGTATGTTTTTGTACCAACATCCGCCTGTGTATAGTTTATCACATCAAATTTTATATTGCCGATATATGTATTCGCTTCTGTCATAGCACCAACACTGTTTTTCGCAGTTTGTAGGAGCGTGGAGCCTTCGTACAGCTCAAATGTAAACATATCTGCAGCTAAAGCATGACCAATAACCTTCTTTTCAGCACTGAGCTGGATACTGCCGTTGGCACGGTAGGTGTTAGAGAAAACCGGGGTACCATCAGCCGTGAATTTTCCTCCATTGTCAGAGAGAATATTTCCTGCACCATCTTCAATAACTACCTTTAAATTATCTTGACCTTTTATATTGTAAACCCTGACTATCAGCGTATATACTTTAGTATCAAAGCCGTAGCCGGGCAGGGAGGATGCAATCTCTCTCATGTTGAATGATTTAGTTGTTACAAGGTGGGAAGTGCCTGCTGGATCGGAATCTTTAAAGATGTGATCATCAGTAAAAGTAAGCACACCCTCTGCATTGATACCGCTGTTCATAGAGAAGGATACTGTATAATCTCCATTTGGAATGGGGGTATTAGTTACACCTGTCAGTAAAGGTACAGACCCCTCGCGTATTTCAAAATTAAATGGGCGCACAATATTCTTACCATCCAGCTTTTTAATAGCGGTGGGCGTCCAATTTCCTGTTTTAATAGGTGTATTGTAAAATGTAAGAGGTGATACATCTCCTGTTCCTGTAGAAGGAACGCTAATTTGAACAGGGTTCGGGTTATCTAACAAATATCCGTTTGGCGAAGCAATCTCGGTTATTGTGTATTTTTCACCTCTTGTAAGACCTCGGAAAATTATGGACCCGTTTGTAGCAGTCAGCGTTCTCACAAATACAGGGTCGTTGGCATCTCCGTTTCTAAGCCAATGCAGTGAGAAAATCGCATCATTTAAAGATGCACCGGTATCCTTGCTCACCTTATTTACTGTAACTGATGATTTTGTTGTTGAGCCGCCACCCGACCAGTTTGATAATGTCATTATGCTTGTATCGGTATTATTCGGTAATGCTTCTTCTCCGACAAAATATGCACTGTTATTGATTTGCTTTCCAAGAAGACTTCTATCAATATCGGTTGCAAATCTAAGTATATAATCGGTTTGATTATCGGGCAAATCAACAGTAAGGGTGTATCTACCCTCCATGCCATCCCCCGTTGCTGGTAAATATGTATAGTTAAATGTAACAGGTGTTCCCTGCGCTTCAACAGCATTTCCTGCTATAAAGTTGCCGTTCGTTCCGATTACATTTTTATAAAGCTTTATGGATGTAGGGTCTAATGTGAGTCCTTTAGGAAGAATGTCTACAACTGTGGTGTCATCCAAAGCAACTCTATGTTGATTCAAGTTGATTGTCCAAATCACCTGTTGTTCGGCAATCAAATGCTCACCGGATTTTCCAAGTACTTCATTGCCAATATTGTTTGAGTTTCCCGTCGGAGGGGTAGAAATAGTTCCTGTTTTAAGACCGTCTGCAATAATTTCTGCAACATTTCCGTTGCAGCGAATGGTGCCATTCTCTTTGAAAATAGCATTTTGTGATACATCCAATTCCGCTGTAAAGGTTATGGTGTATTTGTCGTTTACAGAAACATCGTTTCCAAAATTAATGGTTAGAAGATTATTATCGTATGTAGCCGATGTTATAATTTCAGAAAGGTCAAGTGAATCCCTTGTTCCTGCATTTCTTGTTATTTTAAGTGTATCGGCAACATAAGTCCACTTAACACCACTGACTGTGTTGAATGCTGATTCGCCGCTTTTTCCAAACGAAGTAGTAAGCCTGCTTAAGTCATCCGTAATAATAACATTCTTAAGAGGCATTAAATTATTATTAATAGTAATTGAAAAATCAACTCGTGGATTTTGACCAGCCTTAGTGTCATTTCCGTTGTATTCAGATGATGTTTTAGAAATTACAGTATTTTGGATTCTAACACTGTCAGTATCACTATCGGTTATGAGAACATCTCCGGTAGAAGATGAAAGCAACGAAGCACTCACTTGATTAGTGAAATCCCGGTTAATATTTAGACCGTAATATTCCTGCTTAATTTTTGTCTTTACAGTAAAATTTTGCTGCGTCTGTAAAGCATTATAATTGTTAAACGTTATTGTAAGCGTGCGACCATCATCACTTATTTCTGCTTTCGGCTCAGTTGTCTCATTAATTTTCTGGCTGCCTCAATAAATTTCATCAGCAATATAGTCCTGGTCTGAGGGCAATGTGTCAATAATTTGTGACTTCCCATAGTCTGATAGATTACTTGTAGCTGAAATTGTCCATGTAATGGTACCATTTCTTTTATCTTCTTCTGAAATGGCTGTGTGGCCTTTCACAACAGAAACATAAGGCACATCAACACCAACTTGATTTATATTTATAGTCGGCAGAGTTCCTTCTCCGTCACCATCTGTAATATAATTGCAATCAAGTGTTGCGGAGTTTTTATACGTCGGGCTTTGAGGGGCGATGACATCCTGTGACACAACATCAGTTACAAGAGTTATGGTTTGTTTTGCATTGGAAGCGTTTACTTTACCCCTGGGCAAAAAAATCTCAAGTTTCGAGGTTCCATCAGGGTTCGTGGTAAGAATACCGTAAACCTCTGTTGCATTAGCCGGTGTATGGGCATCCTCATAGATAGGGATCAGAGTAGTCCCAAGTTTTACAGAAGTTTTATCTAGCTTTACATCCGTTTGAAAATAATCTGTTATAACAGCATTATACATTGCCTGATTGGTGGTATTTGTGTCAATGGTCCACAAAATTTTGTTTCCTTGATAAGTAGTCCCTCTCTTACCAAGCCAATTGGGAGTAATTGTATGAGCTGCACTATTTGAATCAATATCGACAAACGAATCTCCACCGGACAAGTTCGCCTGATTGTTTATAGTTGTAGCTGTAAGGCTGCCATAGATACTTCTCTTTGCAACCGTTGTGATTGTGATATTTTGAAAATCTGCACCGTCCCGACCATTTGGAATGGTATAAATCAGTTCACCGCTTGTTGTATTATAGGTATAATCCGTTCCCTCTATAAGAGTAATATTTCCATGCTTAATTGATTTAAGATCAAGGCTATTGATATCAATAGTGTCTGTAAAAACGCAGCCGCTAAAGACGCCTGTCTCAGGCATCATTTTTACATTCCACACAAGCTCCCTTGTTTGGTGATTATAGCTCGAAACTGTTTTTGTGAGCGAAACCGGCTTTGTTGCAGGAGGTACCGGTTTTGTGATATCAATATCAATACTATTTTCATTATCGATAGGAATAGAAATAGTAGTGCTTGTCCCTTCTCCTACCGAGCTTAAATCAAGCTCAAAATCAAATTCCATTTCCGCGTGTATATCATATTCATTGGGGTTATCGATATAATCAGTATATTCAATCTTCACTTGCCATGTACTATCTGCTTTTTGAACAAAGCTATAATTAGCAATTACTCTGCTTTCATTTCCAAAAATGCTTCCGTTAACAGGATTACTGATTTGTAGATTTTCGGGTAAATCAATTAGATAATAATCACCACTTTTTATGGTTCTGTGTGCTTCACCTGTTGTGCTGTCAATGTGATCTTCAAGCGCAAATGTATACTTTGCATGCAACTTATCAACCTTTGAACTGTCAGCAATTTTATATGGCGGTAGCAATTCAATAAAATCCGATTCTCCTTTTATTTTATAGCTCAGAGATAATGACCTAACAATATCAACATTTTCTGTTTGGTCTTTATTATCTAAAGCAAATGCGTTTTGAAACGGCATAACATATGTTAACATCATAGTAAAACACATAACAAATGCTAATACTTTACGAAAAAACCTTTTCTCATTTCTCATCTTTCATTATCCTTCCATTTTAAAATTAATACATATAAAAAACAATCGCAATTTTCACTTACTTGCAAAAATTGTATAATTACATACATTATAATTTTATCATGCAATCCAATAAATTATATGGAACAGTTGTTACCATTGGTCGATTGTTGTAAAAAATAAAATTGAAAAACACGTAATAAAAAAAGACTATTAAATAAAATCATAACAGCTCTTTATTTCCCTAACCATTTCCGAACTTATTCTTTTGTCATTTAAAAAATCATAAAAAAGATTGTAGTTCGATATGTAATATGCGGCTATCGGATTATTGTAAATCAGCAAATCATATAAACATTTTTGAAACCACTTAAAGGCTTCTTGATACATTTCCTTTTTATAATATGAATAAGCTAAATAATAAAAAGTGTAATTTGAACGCTCGCCTAAGCTTGACCCCAATTTATTATGATAAATCCATAACCCATCTTCTATCGCAGCATCATATTTACCATTGAGGTGACATAATGTCATATTATTTAGCTTAGTTGAAATAATAACTTGATTGTATCTTGGTATGTTTTCCTTGTTCTCGATTTTTTTATATGCTTTTTCCAGTGCTCTTTCCGAATTTTTTATGTCATTAAAACATTGGTAACAGGTAGACAAGAGCACATAAAGATTTGCAGTAAATTCTTCTTCTAAATACTTTTTGTCCATACGTTTTAATATTTCTTCGGCATCACGAACAACGATGTCATACTGTTGCTCAATAAATGCCATACAAGAAAGTCTGTTTACTTCAATTTCGTACTTCCAGCGACCTTTTTGAAAATCCGGTAAAAGCATGATCTGTCGATTATAACTGTACAATGATTTGAAATCTGAAGACCTTCGGTATAAATTGAATCGGGTGATAGCATCGTACACCTGTATTGGATCATTACAATCCAGATACTCATAGTAAGTAAATAAATTCGTGCCTAATCGATCACCTATAAACCGGTTCATTTCAACAGAGGGATTACGCTCACCCTTTTCAATTAAATAGAGATATTTTTCTGTACATATATCTTTTGATGTATCATTGCGGCTGAGCCCCAAATTACATCGCAAAGTTTTAATTACATTGCCGATATGATTCATAAACTTTTCCTCCGTTCATCTTATCCTATTTTTACAGAAAAATAGGATAACTAATTATAGCATTTTTACATGACAAAATCCACAGACAACAATGCGGGTTTTAGTTGCTATAATATAAATACTTGTTAATCCTATATTCGTTTCTATGCTATGTGTGTAGATTTTTTGAATACATACTCAACAAACTATCTATCTACCCTTGGATACTTTGTCCCATCCCATATTTCGTGATGTCCATATACATATTCCACCAAATCCAGCGTATCATCAAAATACCCTACAATCGAATAATGGTAGCACAATACTCTATGTCGCAATCACAACTAGCGAGAATTTCAAATCTGTCTTTGAATTTCTTGGAATAAGTATTAAAGCCGTTCATCACATCATCGTTTACATTACCGGTAACTTCAAAAACAAAATTTGTCGTTTATCAATCAGTAAATTGCGTTCTCTGCCCATTCCGCCGCATACAATAGCTCCGGCAATGCCGTCCCATTCACGAATTTCGTATCCGAAGCCGTTGCCTTTAGCCTCATGACGAGCTTAATGTCTTCTGAGGGTTTCAACATAGACATCGCTTAAATAATATTTAGCCGGTACGGGTTTTTCTTCTATAATATCTTTCAGCCTTTTTGTATCATCCATGCGGAAAAATCCACTTAAATAAAGGAAAAGGTGTAACCCCGCTATTGGGATTGCACCATAATTCTTAAAATACTGCCTTATTAGCCCGTAGCTAAAACTACTAGTTTTTTATATCTGTTTCGATCTTTGCGGATTTTATTCACTAATCTTTCCAGCCAATGCAACGCTCATTTTATCTAAATCAAAATATTTACGTATACATTCATTGATGCTTTCCACACTAACTCTATCAATGGCTTTAATCGTATCTTTAAAGCTTATTATTTCATTATAAAACATAACTGCTTTGGCATTGCTATTCATTAAACTCACTGTATTATCTCTGTTTAATGTCATTTCAACTATGACCTGTTTCTTTGCATTTGCTACTTCTTCACTTGTTACGCCATTTTCACAAAGATCCGTTATAATCCCACGAATCAAAGAAATAACTTCATCCTTTTGACTAGCATTTAGAGCAGCATATATATGGAAAAGACCTGTATCAAAAAAGGCACTACCATATGTGCAAATGTTATATGTCAATCCCCTTTGTTCTCGAATTTCTTGAAAAAGTCTAGAGTTGACATCACCGCCTAGGATGGCATTGATAATAGTAAACTCATAACGAAGTTTATCAACAAATGAGGGAATTTCAAAAGCCATATTCAAATGTAATTGCTCTATATCTCTTTGTGTAGCAAATTTCACTCTTTGATATTTTGGCGTATTTCTCTTTGGTAATCCATTTTTACAACTAACTGAAGATTTTTTTATGCTTCCAAAGGCATTTTCCAATGCTGTTTTAGTGACATCTCTATCAAATTTTCCAGCTATAGAAATTACAATATTTTTCCCAACATAGAATTCATTCATATATTCTCTAATACTATCTACAGTAAATGATTTTACAACTTTTTTCTTTCCTGAAATCAAAAAGCCTAAAGAGTCGTTTTTCCATATCTTCTTTTGCAGCACTTCATGTACATAATCCTCACATGAATCATCATACATATCTATTTCTTCACAAACTACGGATTTTTCTTTTTCCAAATCTTCTGGCGATAACAATGGATTAGTTATCATGTCTCCAATAAGTTCTACTACTTCTAAAAGATATTGGGGCAATGTCTTACAATAATAAGAGGTACACTCCTTACTAGTATAAGCATTTAAATTTCCGCCAAGGATGGCGGTGGTAATAGCTATATCCTTGGCGGTTCTTGTCTTTGTTCCTTTAAACAGCATATGCTCTATCATATGAGCTATACCATTGTTTTCTTTTACTTCATCTCTAGATCCTGTCCCAACCCAAACACCAATTGATGCTGAATTAAAGAACTTGCTTTCCTCAAAAACAACTCTTATGCCGTTTTTTAATTCAAACTGTTCAATCATTATTTACAATCTTTAATGCTGAAGCTTATTCTACCCATCTTGTCCTTGCCAAGGCATACAACCTTAACAACATCTCCAAGAGTTAAAACATCTTCAATTTTATTAATTCTTTCATTAGAGATTTTTGAAATGTGTACCATTCCCTCTTTACCAGGAGCAAACTCTATGAAAGCACCAAATTCTTTAATGCTAATTACTCGGCCTTCAAATACTTGACCTTCTTCAAAGTCGGTTACGATAGTCTTAATTATCTTAATTGCCTTATCCATACCTTCTTTGTCAACACCACATATTGAAACAGCGCCCTCGTCTGTAATATCAATTTTAACGCCTGTCTGTTCAATAATAGCATTAATAACCTTACCACGCTGTCCAACAACATCACCAATTTTAGAAGGATCAATCTGAATCTGGACAATCTTTGGTGCTAATGCTCCAACTTCTTTACGAGGCTCAGCAATAGCTGGCTTCATACATGTATCCATAATAAACATTCTTGCTTCGCGACATGTTCTAATAGCACCTTCAACTATATCTCTTGTAAGACCATTAATCTTAATATCCATCTGTATAGCAGTAATACCTGCATCTGTACCAGTTACCTTAAAGTCCATATCGCCAAAGAAATCTTCAAGACCTTGAATATCTGTTAAGAGTGTATAATCATCATCTGTGTCTCCTGTAACAAGACCACAAGAAATACCAGCAACCATCTTCTTAATTGGAACACCAGCAGCCATAAGTGCCATACATGACGCACAAGTAGAAGCCATTGATGTAGAACCGTTAGATTCAAATGTCTCTGATACTGTTCTGATTGCGTAAGGGAACTCTTCTGGAGTTGGAAGAACTGGAATCAATGCCTTCTCAGCCAATGCACCATGTCCGATTTCACGACGTCCTGGTCCTCTAGATGGTTTTGTTTCTCCCACTGAATATGATGGGAAGTTATAATGGTGCATATATCTTTTTGATGTTTCTGTACCATCAAGACCATCCAATTTTTGTGATTCTGATAATGGTGCTAAAGTACAAATATTACAGATTTGAGTTTGTCCTCTTGTAAACATAGCTGAACCATGAACTCTAGGGATAATATCAACTTCTGCAGAGAGCTGACGAATTTGTGTCATTTCACGTCCATCAGGTCTTTTTTGATCTTTAAGAATCATCTTACGTACTGTCTTCTTTTCATATTGATAAACTGCCTCATCAATAAGTGGAAGCCATTCGCTCTTGTCTGCAAATGTTTCTACAAGCTTGTCCTTAAGATTACGAATTCTATCTTCGCGAACCTGCTTTTCTTTTGCAAACATAACCACTTCCATCTCTGATGGAGGTACTATCTCTTTAATAGCTGTAAATAATTCTTCTGGAATTGCACAGCTTGTATATTCATGTTTTGCCTTTCCACATTCAGCTACAATAGTATCAATAAATTCTATTACTTGCTTGTTTACAGAATCAGCCAAATAAATAGCTTCAATCATTCTATCTTCTGGAACTTCATTTGCACCAGCTTCAATCATTATTACTTTTTCACGTGTAGAAGCTACTGTAAGTTTAAGATCAGAAATCTTATTCTGCTCTTCATTTGGATTAACGACAAATTCACCATCAATTAATCCCACCTGTGTTGTTGCACATGGGCCATCAAATGGAATATCTGAAATTGCAACTGCAATAGCTGAACCAAGCATTGCTGTAAGTTCAGGACTACAATTTGGATCAACACTCATTACTAAGTTGTTGAGTGCAACATCATTTCTATAATCCTTAGGGAATAAAGGTCTCATAGGACGATCAATTACTCTCGATGTAAGAACCGAATTCTCCGATGCCTTACCTTCTCTTTTGTTAAATCCTCCAGGAATCTTTCCTACAGAATATAATTTTTCTTCATATTCAACACTAAGTGGGAAGAAATCAATACCATCTCTTGGTTTCTCAGAAGCTGTAGCTGTTGATAAAACAACTGTATCTCCATAGTGCATAAATGCAGCGCCATTTGCCTGTGCTGCTACTCTGCCAACATCAACTCTAAGAGTTCTTCCGGCTAATTCCATTGTAAAAGTTTTAAACATATATGTCTCCTTCTTGGCTTATGCCATTCTTTTATAAATAAACCGGCAGAAGTTCCGAAAACACTTAAAATCACACGATATCCATATAATTTTAAGTGGTCTCGGTTTGGTGCTTCTGCTAGTAAATTTCGATTTAAGTACCTTTTACTATAACAATAGACAAGACCAAGGCCTTGTCTATCGCAATAATCATAATTACTTTCTGATTCCTAACTTTTCAATTAAAGCACGGTATCCTTCAAGGTCGTTCTTCTTTAAGTAATCAAGTAAGCCACGTCTTTGACCTACCATCTTTAAAAGACCTCTTCTTGAATGATGATCCTTCTGATTCTTCTTTAAATGCTCTGTTAACTCGTTAATTCTAACTGTTAAAATAGCAATCTGAACTTCTGGTGAACCTGTATCTCCAGGTTTTCTACCATATTTCTCAATAACTTCGGTTTTCTTTTCTTTTGATATCATAATCAAAACCTCCTAAAAATATTATCGCCTCTCACATCAGTAATGGTCGGAGTCTCCGGTTACCAAGTGATGGCTACGCAGTACAAGGACAAATATAACATAAATAGTGATTTAAGTCAAGCAAGGAATGTATAAAGTCGCTGCTTATCACATTTTAGGCTCTATTTATATTCAACTTTTACTAAATAATCACTCTATCACTAATGGTGCTCCGTCACATTTTATAAAACCTTCTTCATCTTCTATCTGATGATATATAACGTATATCTTCATTCCCTCACTCAGCTTAGTATTTCTAATATCTTCAAATATTTCATTAGAAAACTTAATTTTTATTTCATCCTTAACTTTATAAGGTTCACTATCTTTTATAACCTCTCCATATATCACATCATCTTTAATTTCATTCACTTGTACACATACATGAAAAGGTGCATAATCGCAATAATTTCCTTCATTATTTTTGTAATCACAAATCATTAAATACACAATCACTCCTATAATACATATCAAGATAACTGGTATACAAATAAGGTGTTTTCTCTTCATAATAGATCACCTTCTCTAATCAATAAATGTTGCTTGACTTAGTTCTGAAACATAAAATCGAATTTTATATGTATAAGAGGACCGATACATCAGTGATATTTATAACAATATGTATTGGTCCTCACAAACACAAAACTATAAAAATCACTCTATCATTAATGATGCTCCGTCGCATTCGATAAAGCCTTCTTCATCTTTCGGTTGATGATATATAACGTTTATCCTCATTCCTTCTCTCATCTTTGTAATATTAATCTCTTTAAACATTTCATCATCTTCTTTAGAATACTTGATTTTTATTTCATCCTTAGCATTGTAATGTTCATTATCTTCTAAAACTTCTCCATATATCACACCATCTTTAATTTCATCCACTTGTACGTATACATGAAAAGGTACATAATCGCCAGTTTCTTCTCTATTTTTAGAATTATCAATCACCAAATACACAATCACTCCTATAATACATATCAAGATAACTGATATACTAATAATGTACTTCTTTTCCATAATAAATCACCTCCTCTAATTAACAACTGTTGCTTGACTTGAAATAAAATTATCTTGATCGAAAATGATATATCTTGCAGAATCATTCCAACCATCTGCAATTTTTAAGAAATAGCAATAATTGTTTGTAGCTAAACTTCTATAATAAGCATAGCCTGTTACACTTACAGAATGCCCACTACTAACATATTTTCCATCTTCCTTAACATATATACGTGCAGATAATATTGAGGATTTTCCCTTATCGACTGCATTTGTAAAAACATTATAACTTGGATTTTGTGTACAAGTTGCTGATATGGTTTTGTGTGCATATGACGAGGCAAATAAACACAACGCATTCTCTATATAACTATCATATACACTTCCATAAGATATACCTTTCTTGACTTCATATACTTTTGCTTGAGAAACATTCCATAAATAATTAAATGCAGGCGCAATTTGTGCTGCATCCAATGCATGACTTCCACTCGTTCTGTAATTAAAATAATCATTTTGTGCACAAACCTCCAGCATTGCAACTACAGCACATGCATATTTTTTTGTATATTTTTCAATATATTCCTCGCTAAAATATACTTCTTGGGGGATTGATGCACTCTTTAATAGTATATATGAAGCGGAATCTTTGTACGTCGATATTTTTTTAATTATACTGTACCAATTTTCGTTTTTCGTTACTGATGTACTATTAAAAATACTTTCTTTTTCATTTCCTGAATTACTATAAAATGTACTACCTTCATTTTTTGAGACAAGAATAAAATATTCAATGTTATCTTCTGTATAAAGTGCATATTCAATTTCAATACTATCATTTTCTAATTCTTGATTGCTACAAATAGAATCATACATGTTTTCTTGATTTTTTTGAATACAGTATTCTATTACACTATATTTTTCTACATTATAGATAATATAGCCGTATGAAGTGTTGCCTTTTTTTAGTCCAATACAAAAACCATTAATAGAACCATCAAAATCATTTTTGTCCCGATAATTGGACACGTCACCAGAACTTTTTATAAACCTTAGACTCCAAACTTTGCGTCCTACAATTTCTTGTAGTTTGCCGAATACACACTTTTCACTAAATCCAATGTATCACTATGTATTCTCTATGTCAATAATAATGTCATCATAAAAAGTATAAAAAAGGGACCCTAAGGTCCCTAAATTTCTTTATGGAATAACACGTACTGCACAATATGGCTGTGTATAGAATGCACTACCAATCTTAATACCTTGTGAAGGTGTTGATGCATGCATTAACTGACCATTTCCAATGTAAATACCTACATGTCCAATTACGCCATTGTAATTGTATAAGAAAATATCACCTGGTTTAGCCTGATCCACTGGAATAACAGTTCCCGCACTAAGATATGCTGATGAACTTCTTGGAAGTGAGTATCCAAACTGCTGGAATACCAACATTACAAATCCAGAACAATCTGTTCCATTTGTAAGACTACTACCACCATGGACATATGGATTACCAAGGAATTGCATTCCGTAATTGATAAGATCAACTGCAGTCTGTGACACTGTAGAATCCAAGTTTGTGTATGTCATATTAGGTACTGAATTTGAAGAACTACTACCTGAGTTATTATTATTATTATGGTATGTAGTCGCTGCAACAACTTCCACAATTTCAACTGCCGTTGGGAGTGTATTAACTTTATTTACGTAATCTGCACTTACATATCCTGTCAGATTGTTGATATCAACTTTATACCAGCCATCAAGTTCTTCTATGATTTCAAGATATTCACCCATAGCAACGCTTGTAGCAACATCACATGATGTAGAAGGTTCTTGGCGAACATTTAAAATATCACAGTTAACATATAACTCTGTTGACATTGATTCCATAGCTTTAACGTTGGCAGAGTATCCAGTGAGAATATACTCACCGAATACATATCCTTCAACATCTCCAGATTTAATCTTGTACCAGCCATTTTCTTCTGAAATAATCTCGCAAGCACAATTACCAGGCATCTTACCCACTATCTTGTGTTCTGTTCCTGCTCCATTTCTAACATTTAAATAATCTGAAACATTTGAAATACCAAGATTGGTATATCCTGCAATAATTGATCCCTCAGGTACAAACTTTGTTGCTATATCTAAATCTTCAACACTTGCTGTTACACACTTGTTTGCTTTATCATAACCAGATAGTACATATGCAATACCTGCGTTTGAAAAACTAAAAACACCTGTATTTTCTTCCATAGTAACATCTTCTACTGCTAATTTATCTAAATAATAGGACACTCCTGCTGCTGATGCAGTGGTAGTTCCTGAAAGTTCATCTGTTATCGCAAGAGCTTGCTGTTCATTCATAATCTCAACAGGTGCTTTTACGTTTGAATCGGCTTGTCCAGGTGCTATTGCATTTAATCCAAGTGAACATGCAACCATAATACAAGCTCCAAAAACTGTATTTCCTCTTCTCATAATACCTCCTTTTAAAGGAATAATCGTAA